>SDBT01003270.1_pt1 | contig 28153 bp, 39 predicted proteins | sample 2277101 | NCBI WGS metagenome assembly SDBT01 (sample SAMN10404973, study PRJNA504765) | marine sediment metagenome | isolation source: marine sediment core GS10_PC15, 103 cmbsf | place: Arctic Ocean: Southern Knipovich Ridge | collected 2010 | reverse complement strand
GTTAGGTATAGTGCAAGGTATTAAATCTTTATTTGGTGGCGGAAAGAAGGACACACCATCTGCCGCACCTGAACCCAAACCATTACCTAAAGCACCAACACCTGAAGACGCACAAGCTAAAGCAAAGACTGAAACCGCAAGGCGTAGAAGAATAAGCATACTATCAGGTGGGCAGACTAATGTAACCAGAGGACAATCTTTATTACAAGCAGGTGACGTTGGAAGACAAACGCTTGGTGGTGCTTAGATGCGCTGAACCATCTGATCTATTTAAGATATATAGTTTCTGTGATGAGTACGATGATGGAATAGATATAAACCGGAATAAGGCAAAGGAAAGTTTAAGAGAGTTTGTTTACGCTGATGCGGTTTTAATGGTTGAGTATGATGGTGAGATAGTAGGTGGGATAGCGGGATATGTTCAAGAGGGGATGTTTACGGATGATGTGATGTTCTCGGTTATGTTCTTTTATATGAAACGAGACTTTAGGCGTTTAACTAAGCGAGTAATAAAAGAGCTTGAGGCAACGCTTAGAACAACGAAGGTAACTAAGATAGTCTTTAGCATACCGTTTGGAAGCAAGTCAGATAGGTTGGAGAGGTATTACCGGATTATGGGGTATGCAACTTTAGAGACACATTATCAAAAGAGTATTTAATGCCAAAGCGAAAACCAAGATCAACAGTAAGACCAAAGCCTAAGTCAAGGAGTGGGTATTAGTGCCAACAAACGTAAAAGAAATAATCTTAGATAATAAGTTCTTACGCAACCAGAACTCTAATCATCGTTCTTATATGCAGGACTTAGCTGACTTCATACAGCCGCGTAAGGCCTGGATGACTTCGATTAGGACTAAAGGAGAGAGGATTAAGTTCAACTTTCTTTATGATGTTACAGCAATTCTAGCCCTTCAGGATGCTGCAAGCAATTTCAATACAAATCTAACTGACCAAACAAGTCGTTGGTTTGGATTAGAAACTCTTAATAAGAAGCACATGAAATCTTTAGATGTAAGAAACTATTTTAAAGATGTTGTAGATATAATGGTTTCTATTTTAAACCAGTCAAATTTCTACAATAACATTCAAGAGTTCTTTACTGACTTTCTAGGCTTTAGTCCTAGTTCATACTCGATGTTATCAGACCCAAAGAAATTTGTAAAGTTCCAAGCTATTCCTGTCAAAGAGTCTATGAGGGTTGTTGATGCTAGTGGTAACTTATCTGAGTTCCATAGGAACTTTAGGTTGACATCAAGGCAAGCAGTTAAGATGTGGGGTGCTAATGTCGGGAAAGAAGTTCTTGATAGCTTCAATGACAGCGCAAAAGGTGATGGACAATTCAAAGAATTTGAATTTCTTTGGTATACAGGACCACGTCATGTGAGGGATGTATCAAAGGCTGATTCAGTAAATATGCCGACACAATCTGTCTGGATAGCCGTTAAAGGAGAGCATTTGATTAAAGAGAGCGGGTTTGCTGAGATGCCTGTTATGAGTGAGGTATTTTATACGGACAGTGAAGATGCCAATGGTTTCTCACCGGCTATGAATATACTTGCGGTTATTAAATTAGTAAACGCTCAACAAAGGACTTTTATTAGATCAGATATGAAGAATGTCGATCCGGCTTTAATTTTGCCATCAAGAGGATTTATTTTACCATTGAATCAAAATCCTGGTAAAGCAAATTATCGGGATGAGAAAACAAACAAAGATGACATTCAGCTTATGCCAAGACCGACAGGAGGACTAGCGACATCATTGGATCATATTGAAAGAAATCAAGATATTATACGGGAGGGATTTTTCATTCCCTTATTTCGTTCATTGACTGACATAACTAAACAAATGACTATTCCTGAAGTACAGCAGAGGATAGCGGAGAATATGAAGATACTTGGGCCGGTTGTTGGCAGAGTCTTACATGGAGTGCTAGACCCAACAATCATAAGATTATTTAATATGCTACAACGCGCTAATATGTTACCGGATCCACCCCAGGAGATACAAGACCAAGACTTTGGGCCGGTTTACTTATCGAATCTAGCTAAAGTACAGAAACAATCACAGATTACAGACATTCAGCTTTATCTTGCTGACATCGATGCTATTGGACAAGTTAAGCCAGCCATTTATGATAATATTAATGAGGATAAAGTTGCTAGTGAGTTGGCAAGGCTTAGAGGAGTAACACCAGAAATACAGAACGAACAAGATGTTATTGATAGGATACGTCAAACAAAGGCAGAGCAAGATCAATTAGTCGCTCAGTTACAGGCCGGTGAGTCAATTAGCAAAACAGCGAGAGATGGGGCAAGTGCTGAGAAGGCATTTGCGGAGGCAAGCGCATGAAATATGTTGGCGAAGTAATAGACAGAAAATGTGGCGATTACGAACCTTTGGGAATGTCACTAGTCCCACTGAACAGTGAGCATGATGATATTGAACTTAACAAACATCACTGTGAAGATTATCCTTATCAGCAAATACGCATCTACTCCGATGAAGTTCCGATGGCAAGTTCAAAAACTTTGCTTAATATTAGAGGTAAAATAGTTGATTCACTTTGTATAATCAGAAAGAATAAATGACCTTAATCCAAGTTAAAAAAAGAGAAGTTTTAGATTTACCCTCATTATTCCGTCAGGTGTTAAAGAGTGTCTATGATCTCGAATCAATGACACCAATGGAGTTCGATCAGATGATGGACTCTCTTGAAGGATGGACAAAGCATCATAAGTATAAAAAAGAGATTGGATTAAGTACGGCTGATGTTGAAAGCATGGTAGCGGTTAAAGAAATGTTGTTAATGATACAAGCGGATAGAGCAGGTAAATATGACAGGCGTAAGGCTATGTTTAAAGAAAAAGGGATTGATTATAAGAAGTTTCATAGGTTACCGGAAGCATATAAAGCGATTGACTTTTGGAAAGCTCAACAGGAACACGCTAAGTTGCCAAAGGAGGAGCAGTAATGGACGTATCTCCCGCAAGAATCAATGATCGATTCAGGAAAGGCAACACTAGAAACAACGCAATAAAACGCAAGATGAATATACTCCAATCGTTTGTTACTTTTATAAAACGTGGGAAACATTCACATAAACAAGAAAATGCTCGACGACTAAGACAGATTGAGAAAGGGATATTACAGGTGACAGGATGAAACATAGACCAGGAACAAAGTTTGTTTGTAGATTACCTAAAAGGTTTCAGAGTATTTCAACGAGAATATTTAAATATGATAAAGATACATTAATAATGACTAATCCAGAATGTGAGCCTGTACGTCTAAATAGAATTACAAAAAGATGGAATAAATTAAAGTTACCCTATGCACATTTTCTTGGTATGCACAAAGGAAGGATTGTAGAACTAATATGAAAATAGAATTGACAGATGATAATGGAATGTTACACGACGGCAAACCAACTCTAGTTGTCTTAGTAATCGACGGTAAACACCGAATCCCATATGAGGCAACCAAAACTATTCAGGAGTTGTATGAGGATGTTGCTAAGATGAATCCTGAAGATAGAATTTATTTTAGTTCACCTGATGGCTTGAAAAAACTATCAGAATTTCCTAGAGAAGTTGTAACTTCAAACGATTCAGTTACCGTACCCATAACTGATGAAATAGAAAAAGAAGACATTGTTAAATGCGTCAAAGTCCATAATCGTGGCGAGGGCCTTACAAATGTTGAAGTTCCTGAATCAGAATTAGAGGTTGGGAAAGAATATCGTGTATTTAATATAAAAAAGGAACTAGGTAAAGTTGTATATTATGAACTTATGGATGATAATGCAAAAGAACAAAATCTAATTGGTTGTTTACTAGATGAGGTGGAATTGTTACGAAAGCGCAAGGTCAAGACTAATCCGGTTAAGAAGGATTACAAACAAGAAATGATGAAGTGTTCTAATTGTTCAACAATGAACGCTCTTGAATTAATCGAGGATAAGTTCGTTGGAGAATGCGTTAAATGTAAAGCAAAACTTCAGAAAGCGAGATCAGTTGCCAAACCCGCTACAGGATAAATTAAATACTTTTGATAAAGAACAAACAGCTAAACTTTACAAAACTGTTTTTGGTTCAGGAGAAGGCCAATTATTACTAGAAGATTTGATAGGACTTTTTCATATAAGATTTACAACACTGTCTGGTGGGGATGATAGTCTACTAAATTATAACGAAGGTCAAAGATCAGTCGTTTTACATATACAAGATATGATTAATTACGAGAAACCTAAAGAAATGGAGAGTGAAGAATGAGCGAAGAATTTAATGAAACAGAAAATAATCAAACAGAAACTATTTCAAAAAAAGAAAGAATAGCTGAGATATGCCACACAGTAAATCGAGCATATTGTCAATCTCTTAAGGATGATTCTAAACCTAGTTGGGAAAATTCTCCTGAATGGCAAAAGAAATCAATAATTAATGGTGTTAAGTTTCATCTTGATAATCCAGATGCAACAGCGTCCTCAGGGCATGAAAAATGGTTAGATGAGAAAAGAAAAGAAGGTTGGGTGTACGGAGCCGTTAAAAATGTTGATTTAAAACAACATCCTTGCTTTCTTAAGTTTGACGATATACCAAAAGAGTTTAAAGCAAAGGGTTTTGTATTTAAAGCAATCGTTAATTCTTTATCAGAAATTATATAAAAAGAAAGGAAATACTAATGGATAACTTTAACCGCTTATGGCGAAAATTAAAGCCCGTATATTACAGAATTTTATTTAAGTTACATGGATTCAAATTTTATCAATATGGGGGAGGCATAGACCCTCCTGCTGATCCACCACCGGAAGATCCGCCTCCAGCCGATCCTCCACCATCTGATCCAAATGCAAATCCATTCTTCGATGGATTGTCTGAGGAAAATCGGGGAGTTAATAAAGACAATGTTGCGACTTTATCTAAATTCAAATCAGCCGATGATCTTGCTAAGAGTTACATTGAGCTAGAAACAAAAGTGGGAACTAAAGGGATTATCGTTCCTGATTCTAATGCGACACCAGAAGTTAAAGAGAAGTTCTTAAATGATCTTGGTCGGCCTGAAAAGCCTGAAGGATACAAACTTGACGCAGTTGAAGGGATGCACGAATCAATTAAGATTACCGATGAAACAACAACTCATTTTAACAATGAAATGCACAAGATTGGATTGACTAACGCGCAGGCGAATCAAATCAATGCGATGCAGATGAAGTTCGTTAATGAATCGATTGTTTCCAAAGAGAAGGCTGATAAAGTAGCCTCAGATACCGCTGAAACCGCGTTAAGGGCTGATTGGAAAGGTGACTATGATGTTAAGGTCGCTGAAGTTCAACGATTATTCTCAAAGGTTGGTGGGCAAGACCTTATTAATGCTTTCGGGGATAAAGGAAATGATCCTACTGTTGTAAAAGCTATGAGTGTTCTTGCCGGAATGTTGAGTGAAGATCAAATCAACAGCATTAGAAGCCCGATAGGTCAAGAAGGTGGAAATGAAACGCCTGAAGAAGCAAAATCAAAAATAGCTGAATTGACAAAATCAGGAAGTGAAAGTCATAAAGCTTTAATGGGTGAAAACCATGTAGATCATAAAAAGATGGTCGCAGAACAAACTAGACTATTTGAAAAAGCATATCCTAAAGGAGGAAATTAATTATGGAAAACGAAACACCAAAAAATGCACTTTTAATAAATGGCGTTAATTTAGGCTTAACGGCTATTCAAATAGTTGAGTTAAGAATGAAATTACTTGATCCAATTATTAAAGCCGCCACCGCCGCAAGCCTTATGGGTAAAGATAAACTCATAGGCAAGCGAGGAGAGGATGCTTGGAATTTTGCAATAAAACCTTTATTGAGTAAAGAAGATCAGGACAAACTCAATTATAATATACCGGTAACAAACGCAGAAAGAGAAGAAATTAAGAAAGATACGCAATAGAAAGAATTTAAAAATAACAAATTTGAGATAACTGTAATCAGCCTTAGTTTGTTATATTTATTCTTTAAAGTATGAGATAACTCCGTGAGGAGCCTCCCGAGTGGAGCCAGCCCTTTTTATAGGATAACTGGTAGTACAAACAGTTAAATTTTATTATTTCTATAAAAAGGAGATTAATATGGCCGCTCCAGATACCGCTTTCGTCCAACAGTATATGAACAACATAACACTGTTGGCGCAACAATTAACAACGACATTACGACGTGCTGTAATGGTCGATACGGATTTTAAGTCCGAAAAGAAGTTTTATGAGCAGTATGCTTCAGATAACATGGTGGAACTTTCAACCCGTTATCAAGACACACCCCTACAGTTGCCGGATCACAGGCGACGCGTTGTAACCCCTCGATTCTTCGTAAGTGCCACTCTTGAAGATCCAATAGATGCAAAACAAATGTTGGTTGATCCTAAGTCAACTTATATGCAAGCGAAACAGGCCGCCGCAGGAAGACAGATTGACGATCTTCTCGTTGTTGCTATGTTCGCAGATGCTTCAACCGGCAAGACGGGTTCAGGAACAGCTGCATTTACAGTAGGAAATATCGTAGCTGTAAATGAAGGTGGTGGTGGTTCTGATGTAGGATTGAACAAAGCCAAAGTTCTAAAGGCTAAACGCTTGTTAGATGTCGGAGAAGTTGAGGAACAAGACCGATTCTTTGGTATTACAGCAGTACAGCTTGAAGACTTGCTTAACATTACAGAAGTCGCTAGTGGTGATTTTAATACAGTTAAAGCATTGGTTGAAGGAACAATCTCCCGGTGGGTTGGGTTTGATTGGATTCGTAACCAAAGGTTTGTAACTGATTCAAATAGTGATCGAAGATGCTATGCTTGGAGTAAAAAAGGTATTCAGTTGGCGATAGCATTAGAACCTGTAGGACGCATTGATGAAAGAGTGGATAAAAACATGGCGTGGCAGGTTTATTTACGTTTTTGTTTTGGTGTAACTCGATTAGAAGAAGCAAGAGTTATACAAATATTGTGTGACGAATCCTAATAAATAAAAAAGGAGTTACGAAATGTTTAATTTTAATAAAATGTTTGGCAACTTAGTTGCGAAACTGAGAGACAATCGAGGATTCGCCACTGTTGTTGGAGTAACTGGAACGTTAGTTGATGCCGGTGGAGTTACGACTATCCTCGGTGGTTTGATAGATGGACGAGTAAAATGTATGTTAGACACATACGTTATTTTAGGAACAGAGGCAACTGGCAGTGATATTACTCTTGGTGGAATTATGCCAAACGGAGCTACTGTCATAGCTATAGGTTTAAATGTTGACGCTGCTCAAACGTCGGCGAATGTGGATATAGGTGACGCTGAAAGTACAACTCGTTACGCAACAAATGATACGGGTATTGCAACAGCCGATACTATGAAATGGACTAGTGGCCTTAATTATGTCACTAATGATACAGTTCCTTCAACCACAGATCGCCGTATTGTTTTAACAACAGGCGGAGCAACATTAACCGCAGGAAATTTACAGTTTGTACTTATTTATTCGTTTGACTAAGGCAAATAATCGGGGCGGGAAACCGCCCCATAAATGGAGAAAATTATGAGAAAGTTTATTGCATTATTGACCGTTATATTAATGGTCTTTGCTACTCTATCTTTTGCCTCAGTTGGTTTAAGGGTGGATAATACCCCTTTAGGAAGCGTCACTGATCTTCAGTTTGATAGTGGTGGAACTAAGGGGCAGAATAAAGCAATGTCTTTTGATGGAAGCAAGCTTATATTCAATTTGCTTAACGCTGGAACAGGAACAAGTGGGGCTGTAAGTCTTGGAACAGGAAGTGCGTCTGTTGATAGAGGCTATAGCGTTACATACAAAGAAATCGGAACAACTAAAGAAACTGGTACTGTGCGAGATGGTCTTCCAGGTGAATTAATTACAATAATAGCTACAGAAGTTGGTTCAGCAGGGATATGGGTTATTACATCTGCTGAATCAACAACTTGGTTAAATATTGAATTTGATTCAGTAGGTGATGCTGTATCCCTTTTGTGGGCTAATGATACGATTGGTTGGATTATATTCGGAAATCCAAGTGCATCTGTGCGTTATCAGACGTTTTAAGATAAGGCCGGCTTAATCACCGGCCTTAATTATTATGGATAACATTAAATCTTATATTGTCGCTGGTTTAATGCTTTTGGCAGGGCTTATGCCCTCTGTAGATCACTTAAATTATTCACTGCCAATGATTATGAGTGCCCAGCATTGGATATGGTGGGTACTTATCTCTGGTTTTCTTGGTTTTTACACACTGTTTTTAAAAGTACCATTAATAATTAAGTTCATTGGCATTGGAACATTCACGCTATGTTTTTTTAGCATGGCTCCTGTAATATCGTTTACACAGTATATAGTTGTTTTAATGTGTTGTTATTTCTATATTCTGTGTTTAAAAATCAAAGACTACAAAATTATATATAAGTGTCTTCAATGCTTATTATTATTCAACTTGTTCTTTTTCATAATGCAGGGATTTAACCAAGATCGACTTCTTAACTTTGGAATAATGAACGGAGTAATTAATTATGGGATTATCGGTCAAAATATGCAAAGTGCAAGTTTCATGGTTATTTTATCTGCTGTTTTAATTCCATTTCGTTCTTTGAATTTAATAGTTCCTTTTATTACATCATTTCTTTGTAATTCAGTAGGAGCATTTATTTCTGTTTCGGTTGGATTATCATATTATTTATCAAATAAAATTAATAAAAAAGTTGTTATAGTTCTTTCTTTAATTCTAATTAGTGTATTTTCGTATTGGATAGTTTCTTCAGGAAAACTTTACCAAAATATAAATACGGGGGCAACAGGAGGAAGGCTTGTTGTTTGGATTGAAAGCCTTAAACTATCATGGCAACATCCGTTTGTAGGATATGGGATAGGGACGTATAAAGCAATATTTCCGTCTTTGACTAAGATTAAGAGTATCCCCTGGATGACAGCGCATAATACTTGGATACAGTTAATATTTGAAACAGGGTATATTTTTACTTCAGTATTATTTGGGTATTCTATTTATTTGATAACAAGGCTTTATAAGTTAAAGAAATGGGAATGTGTAACAGGTCTTTTAATGATAGGTACTAATATGTTGTTTCATTTTCCAGATAGAATGATTCAATGTATTTTAATAATTATTTTCTTTTTGACGGTATGTCAGAGGGAGGTTTATTGTGGCTCAAGATAAAGTTATAATTGCAAATAAGGCATTTGCAATGATTGGTTCGCAAGCAATTACTTCTTTTGATGATACTAACAGTAATGAAGCTATTGCTATAAATAATGTCTACGATGATATTTTAAGAGAGGTACTTTCGGATCATCCGTGGGCATTTGCCCAAAAACGGCACACATTAGTACCTGTTGTTCCCGCCGATGTTTCTCGTACTATTGACGAAGAAGTATTTACTCCTCTTGAGATAACCGCCGCAACAGTAGCAAACCCCGTAGTTATCACATCAGCCGCACATGGTTTACAAAATCAAGATAAGATTATTATTCAAGGTGTTTCTGGAATGACAGAGTTAAATGGAAACACTTATTATGTAGCCTCTAAAACAAACGACACTATTACTCTTAACGACGTAAATGGTGATGATATAGACGGTTCTGCGTTTACGACTTGGACTTCTGGTGGACAAATATTTAAAGCAACAGCGGGAACGCCTATTATTATTACTGCGGCAACACAAGCTAGTCCGGTTGAGATAACTTCTGCGGCGCATGGTTTGTCAGATGGCGATTGGATTAAAATAATTGGCGTAGCAGGAATGACTGATTTAAACGGTTCTTTCTTTATCGTCGATGATGTTACGACAAATACCTTTACTTTAGATGTCTCGTCAACAACTGAATCTGAGGTTGTAGATGTAGATGGAACAGGATTTTCTGCATTTACCTACGGAGGACGCGTTTACGAAGCTATTGAGATGATCCAAATTGATACACGTGCAAGTGCTGTTGTTGTTTATCAGAAGCCAACCGATTATGTAAAACTTGTTAAAAAGAGCATTCAATGGGCGACTGTTAATGTCGAACAAGATAAGATTATCTCTGATGTGACTGATTTATTGATCGTTTATACATATTTTAATGTAACGGTATCTCAATACTTTCCTAAATTTGTTCAAGCATTTGCGACACGCCTTGCATCTGAAGTAGCTTTTACAATAATGAACTCAGTTAGCAAGTCAAAGGAATTACGAGACTTATATCAGAATGTTGATTTACCTATTGCTATTTCGGTGGACTCAACAGAAGGCTCCCCCGATGAAGTAATGGACGACGAGTGGATAAGAGCTAGATTACAAGGAACTTTCCCTGCGACGACAGGATCAGGTATATGGCATCCAGTTTAAATGTATGAAAACTTTATTAATAATATTATCGTTATTCTTTATACCTGTATATTCGTTTTAACAGTCCCCCTTATATGAAAACACATACAATTCCAAGACGTGAATAAAGGATATGTGCATAAGGATACGGTCAGAAGATGGGAAAACGGTTGATGCTAAGAAATGTAAAGAATTTAGAATTACTGATGGATATTTAGAAGAGATCGACGGGTATTTTCTGATTAGTGTCGGTAAATGCAAGGCTGTTACAAAGACTTCGGATTATACAATAACGACGAGTGATTGCCTTGTTTTATGTGATGCTTCAGAATCAGACGTGACGTTTACTTTACCGACTATTGCAACATCTTGTAATGGAACTAACTGTCGTCTTTTAGATATTAAGAAGATAGATTCATCAAATAACGATTGCATTGTAGATGGAAACGGATCAGAAACTATTGATGATGGATTAATTGCAAGGATCGAATCACAGTATGAAAGTATAAAAATTCAAGCTGATTCTGCGAAATGGTGGATTAAATGAAAAGAAATATATCTATAGCCATTTGTTTAATTGCTTTTATTACAGGGATCGCTTATGCCGCCTATCAACCAATACCTACCCGCGAAGATGGAATTTCAAGAAAGACTATCACAGTAGCGGATACAACAATAGATAAACTAAATGAAATTATAGTTCAATTAAAAATTCATAATAAATATATGGAACTAATATCAGGAGAGGAAATTACAATAAATGATATTGAATAAAAAGGAGAGGAAAATGAAAAAGTTATTAAATTTATTTCTAGTTGGGCTGATTTCATTGAGTATGGTTTCTTTCGTTCATTCCGCGCAAAAAGAGATTGGATACGCGGATGATATAACAGGAAATCAAGGATTTGTTCAAGGTAGCGACGGGAGATTAAATACGTCCTCAAGATCAGATTCAAGAGCTTATTATAATTCAAGAGACGTAGGAAGAACATTTAGTTTAGTATGGAATAATACTAATTCGTCAAGTGGAAAGCACGTTGTCTATTGGAAGAACACGTCTACGACAAGAGACTTGGTTATTTCTTCAATAGGTTTTAATTCTGATATAAACGCTAATTTTGAATTAAATTTTGTTACAGGGACGGCGGCAGGAACAAGTGCAACGCCTACAAACCTTAATCAGAGCTCAGGTAAAACTGCGGCGGCAGTTGCTTTTCATAATGCCGACGTTACTGGTTTAACTGTATCTGCTGAAATCGATCATGCTTATGTAGTTGCAGGTGGACACGAAGAACTAAGATTAGGTGATCGTGTACGGTTAGGACAAGATGATGCTATTGCTGTTAGAATTGAAACTTCTTTTGGAGCAGTAGGCGCTCCTATTCATACAGCAGGTGTTATATTTGGATATTATGAGACTCCACCAAAATGAGACTATTTCTTCTAATAATATTTCTATTCCAAAGTATAACTTGTTTTGCTCAAATGCCAGTAAGGATTACAGGTAGTCAGGGAGGAGTAAATTCACAAGAAACCCAAGCTCATGTTCATCCTTTCAAAACATTTACTGGTACTCATGTAGGTCTAGCCACATTAACCCATCCTTTCATACAAACCGAACCTTCCACTGTATTCTTTACCAATAGTGCATTTGGAATTTCCATGAACCAGAATGTTACTTTTAGCGGTTCACCTGAATTAATCTTTGACGGCACAGATTCAGGAGCATGGACATCAACCGCAGGATTAGGAACTTGGAATTTCGCTGATAGCGGGAAAGTAACTATAACACTGGCATTAAATTTAGATAGCGCACTTTGGGAGGATTCGGAAACGATTGATATGTCTGGACGAACCGCCATAACCGGAAAAGTTGATCTTGACGCTTATATTCCTGCTAACAATAGCATGAATGTTCAATTTGGGTTTGATGGCGGCTTGTTAGGAAACAGTGTCGATCTTAACGATTATATAGATACTGGTGATTTCACAGAACAGGGTTTTGTTATTCCTACATCAGATTTAGGTATTACTTTTTTGATAGTAGATGAAATGACGATAACAATGATTAGATCAGGTGGAGCTAGACCTACTGTTAAATTTGACGACTTTCAGATTGAAGAAATAGGAGAACCCGCGTTATTCTCGGTTAATCTTAATCGGGCAGATAAATTCCATATTGAAGAATTGGTTTTTACTTATGTTGATAATATTACAAGTTTAACAACAGTTAATGTTGATGGATCGGAAAACGCGACAAGTCCGTTTCTTTCTTATAATAAGATATTAGGATTGAGTGCTTTAACAAATGGATTTGTTATTACCAGAGTTAAAGATGGTGTAACGCTCTTTAGTGCAACAATAAGGACTTTAGGCGCTCATATCTCAGCAGGAGCATTACCAGACACGCCTTTATCAGACGGTACAAATACAATAGTAGTTTTAAGAGCAAAATTTAGAAGGGATTTAATTCTTACCGGTAGACCTGATGATACTTTAACAATACAGATAAATGATAATATGAGTGATTTATTACAGTTTACAGCATCCGCTAGAGGCAGTTTAGAAGTGAACGGAAACTAAAATGGCAAAGTCTGAATTTATACAAAATAATTTTACGAATGGAGAGGTCAGTCCTACTGCTTTAGGTAGATTTGATTTATCGAAGTATGCTAACTCCGCAAAAACCATGATTAACTTCCTTGTTAAGCAACTTGGTGGAGCCATGTTCAGGCCTGGAACAAGGTTTGTGGCTGAAACAAAAACATCGTCATTAAGAAGCCGATTCCTTAAGTTTATATTTTCCGTAACACAAGCCTATGTTATTGAATCAGGTAATTTATATTTCAGGTTTTATGTAAATAGCGGACAATTACAAAGTGGAGGTTCACCTGTTGAATTAACAACAGTTTTTACAACTGCTGTTCTGGATCAAATTAAATATGCACAAAATACCGATACAATGTATATCACATCAGGTACATTTCCTATCCAGAAACTTCAAAGAACAAGTGCCACTACATTCACTATTGTAGAGGTTGCTTTTAAACGAGGGCCGTTTCTTGATACTAATATAGACCTTACAAAAACTTTAACTGCATCGGCAGATACGGGAACAGGAATAACCGTTACCTCTACAGGTCATACACCATTTTTGGCTGGTCATGTAGGTTCATTATGGCGCATAAAAGAGGGTGTTGTTAAAATAACAGCTTTTGGAAGCACATCAAGCGTAACTGCTGATGTTCAGTCTGAGCCTGATGGAACAGCGGGCGATCTTGATACAGGGGCTTCCGTACAAACAGATTGGGCGGAAGGGTCATGGAGTGGAATACGAGGTTATCCTGAAGCAGTAACCTTCCACGAAGGACGGCTATACTTCGCAAATACAAGCCATCAACAGGACGGTTTATGGGGAAGCGTACCTTTTGCTTATGAGAATTTTAACTCAGGGATTGGTGATGATAATAATGCGGTAAACGTAGAGTTAAATGCGGATACATTTGTAGAGATTAGATGGCTTTCTTCAGGCGCTAAGAATATGCAAGCAGGAACAACCGGAGGAATATTCTCAATAACATCTGGTACAAATCAAGTCCCGATTACACCTTCTAATATAAACGCTTTTCGTGAAAATCCTTTTGCTACAACAGACATTCAGGCTCGAAGGCTTTATAACCAACTTTACTATGTACAAAACGATTTAAGAAGGTTTCTTGAATCAGGATTTGCTTTTGATATTGACCAGAATGATATTTTTGATACGACACTTTTAGCAGATCATATTTTACAAGTTGAAATTCAAAACGCCATATTCTTTCGGGGAGATAATTTAAGCGGTGGAGCTTTTGATTTAGACGCGCAACAATCTCCAAATAACAGAATATGGATAATCCGAAATGATGGGCAAATCGTTGTCCTTACAAGAAACGTCAGAGAAGAAGTAAATGGATGGTCACATATTACAGCAGGGAAAACAGTATCTTGTGATGGTAAGTCAGGGACAGGACAGTTTGAAAGTATCGCTGTTATCCCTCAAGATGGGGCATCGGATCAGATTTGGGTGATAGTGAATAGGATAATTAACGGAACGACAAAAAGATTTGTTGAGTTTTTCACAACTGAAGACATTAAGTATGAATGGGAACCAGTTCGACTTGACTGTAGCTTAACTCTCGATACTCCGATAGCAATAACAGCTATTGCTTTAGAAAATCCTATTAAGATAACAGCATCAGGGCATGGTTTATCAAGCGGCGATCAACTTCGGTTAGATAATATTGTTGGGACACATCAGTTAAATGGGAATGAATATATTGCTGGAAATATCATAGGTGAAACTTTTACAATACATGAGGTTCCTTAATGGCGAATGAAACAGCATTGTTAATTCATTTTGAGTCGGATTTCAGCGATAGTTCAACCTTTAACCATACTCCTACGGTTATAGGTAATACGGTTATTGATAACACTATATTTAAAGTCGGTTCTGGATCAGGAGGAGGATTTGGGCCCGAGACTACAGAAGATGCATTACGGTATCCATATAATTCGATCTTTGACTTTGGTTCAGGTGATTTTGAATTAAATCTTAGATTTAGGATGACCGCTTTACAGTCAGTAAATCAATTAGGAATGTTTATTGCTCTTGGTAGACCTGGATTTGCCTCAAGTTGTTGGCCAGGATTTTCATTAGCTATTAAAAGAAGTTTCTCTGGAACAAATCATACTATTGATTTTACATGGCAAACAGGAACTACTTGCGGAACTGATTTTGGTACTGTGCGATGGCACGTTGATAATAATGGCTCTACAACACTTTTGAATATAGAGCAATGGTATCAGATTAGATTAATAAGAAGAACCACACAATTAAGTGCATTTTTAGACGGAACACAATTAACAAATTTTAGGACAGGTGATGGAGTTATAGGTACTGATACAATATTAGCAGCTAATTCTGTTGCTCCTGGTGATAAAATTCATATAGGCGCACAAGTAGGCACTTCAGGTGCTTCAGAATCGGGATTAGACTTTGAATTTGATGGAAATATTGATGAACTATTTATAATAAACGGACAATTACCCACAGTAGCAAATGGGATCGATGGAACAGGCGGAGATGCCGTATTTTGTCCTTTTGTTGAAGACGGTCAAGTTCGTAAAATGGTTGATTCTATAACCGGACTAAATCATTTAGAAGGTGAAGGAATTGAAGTTCAAATGGATGGGATTTTACCTACTAATTCTCTTGGTAAACTTGTCACTAATTTATTCACAGTATCTAGCGGAGCTATTACATTACCTAAAAAAGCAGCCGTTGTTCACGCAGGACTTCCTTATGATGGGATAATTAAGCTTTTGAAATCAAGTGATGGTTCTGTTATTGGATCAGGACAAACTAAGATGAGAAGAACATATTTAGGAGTTGTTCGATTCTTTAAAAGTCTTGGATTAAAGATTGGCCCCAATGAAGACAACCTTGTTCCGATATTTGATGGTGTTCCAACATTGCCTTTAATTTCATCAGATAAAAGAAAGCTTCCTGTTGCTCCCTGGGATGATGAAACAGAAATGGTTTTTAAGATGGAAGACCCACTACCTTGTTTAATTTTAATGATTCTTTTAGAAAGCGAAGTTGAGGAGAAAGGTTAATGTCATTTCTGACATCCAATGCGGCTAAAATATTCGAAGCTTTATCATCCGGCGTTGAAGGCGTTGGTCAATTAATAAATGCTAGGGAAGAAGTCGAAGTAGGGAATTTTAACGCAAGAATTTCTGAGCAGAGAGCTCAATCTGAACGATCAAGTCAAGACCTTCTTGAAATACAAAAACGCAAGGTTATTAAGAAACAGGTTGGAACGCAGATAGCTTTATTCGGTAAATCAGGTATTCGATTCACAGGAAGCGTTCTTGACGTTATTACAGACAGCCTTGCTAATGCTGAACTTGATATAGCGATTGATCGGTTTAATAGTGAGATAACCGCAAGAGGATTTGAAACTCAAGCGGAGTTAGATAGGTTCCAAGCACAGCAAAGAGCGAGAAAATCAAGAGTAAAGGCAAGTACGTCATTTTTATCAAGTGCATTAAGTTTGGCTGAAACAATACCAAAAAGAGAAACTTTAGGATTAAAAGAAAGGCCGTTAGGAGTATCCGGCCCCCTTAGAAAGAGTGGTAGGTTTTAATGGCGAAAATCCCGCGTATAGCGATACCCGTAAGAACAACAACTTCTCAGGTTCCAGGCCGAAGAATCAGTCAAGGTTCTGCGACAGGTGATGTATTACAAACTTTGGGTAAAGCCGGACAAGAGATATTTGCGAAGATTGAAAGAGCAAGTTCTTTTGCTGAGAACCTAAAAGGAAGCAACCAAAGGGATTTAGCTCATACCGATATTCAAACGAGAGCCGCAAACGATACTGATTCATCTCCTGCGAATCAAAAGAGGTATCAGAATGAACTCGTTAAAGCGAATAAAGATGCCGCTAAACATATAACCATTCCGGCTGAAAAGGCTTTATTTGAACAAGAGTCTGAAACTTTAGGATCAATTTCAAGAGCAAAGATTGAAGGAGGATTTAGGAAAAAGATACTTGAAGAAGGAGCTGTGAATCTTAGTATCTCAATGGACTTGAGAAAAAATCAGTTTATTCAAGCTCAAGGAGCAAGGGAGAAAGACGCAATAATAGCAAAAAGAAACGATGATATACGCAGGGCTGTTGAGTTAGGGTATATTGACAGAGCAGATGCTATTAAAAAGGTTGATGAATTAGACAAGGATTTTGGAAAAGCACAGGTTGAATATGATATTGCAACAAATCCTTTAATGGCAAGAGAAATTTTAAAGTCGAAAGAATACCCGAATATTACTGAATTAGAAAGAGTTGAGCTTCTTAAAAAAGTTGATGTTGAAATGAGAAGAATAAGCTCAGAATTAAAAGATGATCTTAATACTAAACTTTTAAATCAAGAATTAGGCGTTGATGAAATTTTAGCTTCTGGAACGCCAAGAGAAGATGGAGGAATTGGAGGTACTGCCGCAAAGGTATTAGTTAATCAGTTAAAAGCTCAACAAAAGAGGAGGCTAGACGATATATACTCTAGTTCTGCTGATTCTGTTAAATATATTGATTTAATTGATGAAGTTTTATTGAGTGATATTGATAGCGTTCGATTCAGAGAAATTCTTGTAGACGCTTTTGCGGATGGTGTAGTTGATGATAAGGAGAATGAACGATTAAGAAAAATGAAAGACCTACTTGGCCCAAAGAGATTTAGAGACAACCATCCTATAATTGCAGGAATACCAGTTATTAAAAATTTCTTTGGTGCAAATAATCCAGACCAGAAAGATTTAGCTGTTGCAATTAGAAATTATCTTAAAGAAGTTGATGAAGGTAAGGCTCCGGCAAATGCTGTAAATGACATATTGAATCAAGAGTATAATTCAATTTATCCTGATATTCCGTTGCAGAAAGACGAGAAAGCATTAGATAATACTCGTGAACGTGAAATTTCATTCTTACCGGCTTTAAAAAGAATGGGAAGTAATATTACAGTTGGGATAGTTGGAACTGTAAAAGGAGCCGGAGAGTTTTTCAAAGCATTTGGAGGTGTAGAAGCAAAGGTTGTTGGAGAGCTTATCTCACAGCAAGCAGATAAAGTTTTAGAGAAAACAGTTGTTCCTGACCCTAATTTTGGAGATAAAGTTGCTCAAGGATTTGGTTCAATGTCTACTTTCTTTATCCCTGGTCTTGGAGTGGCTAAAGGCGTTCAAATAGCTTCATTCGCACCTAGAATGGCTCTATGGGTAGGTTCAAGCGCATCTGCGGTATTGGAAGGTATTGTTGAATCAGGAAGTACTTATCAACAGGGAATTAACAAAGGATTCAGCGATCAGGAAGCAAAGAACTCAGCTTCAAAGGTATTTTGGGCGAATATACCTTTATTAGTTATTACTAACCGTTTTGGTATTTTTGGCGATAAAGGAAAGGTTATTGGAAAAGCAATTGTTTCTTCAGGTTCAGAGGGGTTCCAAGAATTTTCTCAAGCGGTAATATCAAATGCCGCGTTACATGATCCTTTATTAAATGACGCATTAGAATCTGCGGCTATTGGTGCGGTTGTTGGTGGTGGAACAAAGTTATCTGTTGATACTATTTCATCAATGGGAGAACTTCAAGCGTTTACGGATTTGTCAGATAAGTTAAAAAGTGAGAAAGGAGAATTACGAATTGGTGGAGATGCAGTTACACAAGAATCATTAATTGCAGAAGCGGAAAAAGTGAAAACACCAGAAGAAGTTACTGCTTTGGTTGAAAAAACTAAAGGGTTTATTCAACAAGAATTGGAAACTGAAGAAACTACTCTCGAAACTGAGCAGAACATTGAAAAAAATCTACCAACAGCCGAAGGTAAAATTGACATAGCATCTGTTGAAGATCAAGAGATAAACGATGTGTCGTTTAACGTTGAACAAATCGCAGAATTTACAAAAGAGGAACGTCAAAGAGTTTTAGATATTAAACTAGCTAATGCGGTCAATGAAATTCATCGACAGAATATCATAAATAAGTATGGTGCAGATATAACAACACCACCAAGACCACCAACCGAGTCCGGTCAACCGTTCGATGAAAACTTTTACGAAAGAAATAGGAACATCAATAGGGCAAAACCTAAGAAATTAGATTTTGTTAAAACTTTAGAAGAATTTTTTACCCCTATTTCTTCTCGTTTAGCAAGGATTAATCCTGAGTTGAGAACGGCAATCACTAAATTTGAATTTAAACTTAGCACTCAAACTTTAAAGGATGAAACAGGTGTTATTCCACTATTGGAATCAACCAAGACAATGAGTCCTGAAGATGCCTCCGATTTTGACTTGGCTCGTAAGAATGGCGACGTGAATAAGATTGATGAGATCGTGACAAGATACGGAATAGATCAACAGAACAGAGACACCCGAAAAATCCTTGATGATATTAATAAAAGAGCTAAAGAAGTCAAAATGGATATTGGATATATTGAAAACTATCATCCTAGAGTTATTAAAGATGTTGAAGGGTTTATAAATGCTTTTCGTAAAGGAAAATCTTGGAGTGTTATCCAAGAGGCTATTGACACTAAAGAAACTGAGATAGGCCGCTATCTAACACAAGAGGAAAAGGCTTATGCTATTAATTCACTTCTACGAGGATACGGGGTAAGTAATATTAAGTTAAGTCTACCATCAGGAGCTAAACAACGATTAATAGATCAGGTAACACCAGAACTTAATGTTTTCTACGAGGAAAGTAATACGGCGTTAATGGATTACATTCGCTCAATGAATGACAGCATTGAATCCCGAAGATTCTTTGGAAAGAACGAAGGAAGTATTGATAACAGCATTGGTGCGTTTACTATGAAACTTATGTCTGAAGGTAAAATAACTCCAACACAAGAAATTGAATTAAGAGATATTTTACAAGCAAGATTTAACGCTAAAGGAACAACGGGAGTGTTCACAACTCTAAAGAACTTATCTTATATTGACACAATGGGAAGTCCTATCTCAGCTATCACTCAGTTGGGCGATACAGCGTGGGCGGTATATAGGAATGGATTTTATCTGTCAGGTAAATCTTTCATTACTGCTGTGTCTGGTAAATCGAAAATTAATAAAACAGATTTAGGGATTGAGCGAATCTCGGAAGAATTTAAGGATAAATCTAAATCTGCGAAAGCTGTTAAGAAAGTCTTTGATGGGATAGGATTAACATGGATGGATAATCTAGGAAAAGAAACTCTTATTAATTCGTCTATTGAGAAGTTGCGTAGGGATTCCAAAAACCCTTCAGAAAGATTTAGAGAGGATTTAGACATATTATTTGGCGAAGAAGTAGATCAGGTCTTAGAAGATTTGAAAGCCGGTGAAACTACTGAGAATGTCAAACTATTAGCCTTTAGCGAACTATCAGATTTCCAACCTATTTCTTTAAGTGAAATGCCTCAGAAGTATTTAAGCGGTGGAAATGGACGACTTTTTTATATGCTCAAATCATTTACGATTAAACAAATCGATATATTTAGGAGAGAGTCTTTTGATCTTATTGCTAAAGGACAGATTGCAAAAGGATTGTCTAATTTAATAAGATTAGGCTCTGCTTTTATTATTGCAAATGCTTCTGCTGATACGGTTAAGAATCTTGTGCTTGGTAGACCAATGGATTTTGATGATTTAGTTTGGGATAATATTTTAAGAATGGTTGGATTCTCAAAGTTTCAAATATATAAAGCAAGGGTTGAAGGAGTGGGAAGCGCTTTTTATACAAGCATACGACCACCTACAAAGTTAATTGATTCAATCAGTAAAGATTCAGCAAAAATCGCTAACTCTGATTTAGATGGATTAGAAAATTTAGAAACCATACAAAGCCTTCCTTTTATCGGAAAACTATATTATTGGTGGTTCGGTAAAGGAAGATCAAAAATAGAAAGAAAATCAAAACGATCTCGTACAAAACGAAAAAGAAAAAGGAGAACAAGATGAAAAAGATTTTACTAGCATTATTATTAACCGTCTGCATGGCAACAAATGTCTTTGCCTATTCCTCTAGGACAAATGCCACAACTCTTTTTGATACGGAATCAATGTCAAGCGGAACGGCTGAACAATCCGCAGGAGTTAAAGTAAGGAATAATGTGGGATTTGCGGTTCTAATTGTTACCGAAGATATTGGCGGAGGCGCAGGGGATGTTGACATTTACGCTGAATACTCCACAAATCAAACAACTTGGTTACGTCCTTATACTTCTAACATGGCAGGGACAATTACTATAGAGGGAGATATTGCGACAGCATTTGGAAATCAAACTCGATATATTATATTTACTGTTCGATTGGGGACTTGGATTAGAATAGTTTTTGATCCAGATGCCAACAGTACAATCGACGCAACCTTAATATTCTTAGAGGACAGATAAAATGAAAAGGAGAAGTATTATGAAAAAGATATTATCATTAATCTTTGCAATCATGTTGGTAGGTGCTTCTCCTGTCATGGCTCAACAGTTTGGAACAGGGCCATTTGGAGGAGGAGGAGTTATTTCAAATGGAGATATTACATTACAAAACGGCGAACTTATCTCCAACTCTACAGATGGGATTATTTGTCTTGCAGGAGGAGGTGGCACAAACAACGAGGATATATGTTTTGATTTTGAGATCATAGCTGACAGGGTTGTGTTTTCTACAAATACTGGGGCAAGTCTATTAGATTTTTCTGGACACAACTTCTTACATAGGGATGATCTGGGTGTTTTTTTTGGTGGTAGTCAAGATTCTTTTATTGTTTGGGAAACCACAGGAAATGACAATCTTCAAATAGGGACGGTTGTTGGTTCTGCGGATAGTTCTGGGTATGTCTCTTTGATGGAAAAAGCAGACCTTGGCACCGCTAATCGTTCCCCCTCCGGCACAAGTCCTGACCTTGTGTTGAGGGTGTATTCGAGTGATGCGACTGTGGCTACGGATTATATAGAGATGAGTCACAATCAAACCAATGGAGTAATAGCCACTGGTGTTGGACAGATTATTATAGATTCAGCAGATGCAATTCAACTTGATTCAAATATTGGTGTTGTTTTCTTTATGAGGAGTGCTACCAATGGAGGAAGCATAAAAGTGGATCTTTCTTTTGACCAATTAATATTTGGGGTTGAGGATAATACTGGAAATCAATTAATTATATCAAACCACGACAATAGAGATATAGACCATGACCACACTGCCCCAACTGACCCCACCCTATTCATCCACAGCGATACTAATCCTGATTTAAACAATACCCAATGGGGAAGTTTAAGCCATGATAAGAGCGATTTTATCATTGAAGGTGGAAGTAGTGGAGCAGTTGTAATCAAAGATGATACTGGAGAACTTGCGAAGATAGTCAGAGGCGGTGTTATTCCGTTTAAAACTACTAGTGATCCATGTTCGTCTAGTATAGAGGGTGCAATATTCTATAATAGTACAGCCAATGAACTATGTTTCTGTGATGGAAGTAATGATTTAAGGGTTAAGGATGCAACAACAGCTTGTTTCTAGGAGGTAAATGTATTACCTAATAGCATTCTTGTTAGTCGGAACAAGTTTTGCACCACTACTTTTTCAAACAGTGAGTATGTGGCAAGCGCAGGGTTTCTTTGTTGCGATAATGATTGGATTGTGTTTCTCAGCAACGCTCTTTGAAAAACCAAAATACTACTCAAGGAATACTCCACTTTCCTTACTTCATGCGTGGCTTGTAATCAGTACAGCGATAATCTGGTATGCCTCAATGAAGATTGGGGAATATAACATAGTAGCTTTCTTTGCATACTTCAATTTTCTGTGTTTGTTGATGATGTACCATTTTATCACTCAATATCTCGACAGAGTGAAAGTTGAGAAGATTCTTGATTGGATGAGATTGGTTGTGATTGTGACAATGTTTGTTACGGTCTTGCAGATATTTGATTTATCACAATTCTTCAAACTTGACATTGAACTATATCCTGAGACAGCAGAGATAAACCATTCATTTAACAACTTGGCAATCGGGTTTATGGGAAATGGAACATTGCTATCATCCTTCTTAGCAATAACCACTCCTCTGTTTCTCAGAAAGATAACAAGAGAAAATGTGTTATGTCTATTGTTAATGATTGTATTGTTCTTTCACACAGGAACAACGCTTGGTGATCCATCAGTTTCAGGCTTTATTATTATGTCAATACTTCTCGGTTTATTTTGTTGGCATAAAAAATGTCTTATCCAGTTTTCACTATGTTTAACCGCTATCCTTGCGATTGCATATATGTTCTTTGATACTGGAAACATAAAGGATTTTATATCATTCAAATCAAGAGGAAATTGGATTGCTTACTACTATGATTTCTTTAAGAATGGAGATAGGGAAATACTAGGATATGGGTTAGGGACGATTCTAAGAATGAGGGACGGAACACCATTCCCATCAGCTAGATGGCTTCACTTTGAGTATTTCCAATTTCTTTTAGAGTTGGGGATAATCGGATTGGTTTTAGTGGTCAACTTAATCAGATCATTCTTAACAACAAGGATAATGTGCCACACACAGTTCATACTAAAACTTGCCATCATCGGGTTCTTAATCAGTTGTTTTATCAACCCTATGGCTCACCTGTGGTTATCAACCACGTGGGTCATGGCATTCTACGCTTTTTTTACAATATATAACCAAAAGGAGATTCAAAAATGAAAAATTTTATCTTAACACTCGCAATCGTTTTAATAGCAACAATAGGACAAACTGCTACAGGAGATATTTCCAAAGTAGAAGTTAGGAAAGATGTGACTACTTACAAACTAGACACAGTTTCTTTTCGTGTCATAACTCAAACTTGTATTGTGCAATATCGTAAAGTTGATTCTAATGGTGATCCTGTGGGGGGAGAGGTACAAGTAATCTTTCAGAATGTTCTTGATGATTTGAGTACGCCAGATGATGAGTCGAGCACAGAGTTCACTCAATTAATTTCTGCTATCAACAATGGTTCTAATATCAAACAAACTATTACTAATGCGGTGAAAATAAAATTGGGATTATAAAAGATTGGGGGTTGTCTAGAATGAGAAATCAAATTAAGGCAAGGCTTTACAAAGAGCTAGGGTTCCTAGTCGCTTTTCTTTTGCTAACTACGACAGCATCAGCCGAAATGAACAAATGGAAATATAAAATTATTACTGAGAAAAAGATGATAATCAAATGCACTCAGACGATTGATGATGAATGTATTACTTGGAATTGGGTAAAGAGATCAGAGCAATGTACAACTAAAATGATTATAGGTGAAAATCCAATAGAGATACGCATTCCAGATAATGGTGAATTACCTCCCCCTGTATGTATTCCGACATGGTGTGATCTTCCATTACAGGATTGCTCGCTTTCTCCATTGACAGGGGGTACTGACTCATGCGGTGATCCTTGTACTAAGCCTAGTATTTTATGGCCCAACTGTATTGAACCATGAAAATAACTATTCTAATATTATCACTTTTATTTTTATCAGGTTGTATAAGCACAGGAAGATTATATGAACATGGTGAGTACGTTGAAACTGTCTGCTCTGGAATATTTAATAAAAAGTGCAAAGAAGTCACACGAAACGGTTTACATTTAACCAAGAAAATAAGTGTCACAGGAATAGGCGGCAAGTTTGATTTTGGAAAAGGTACTGGCGAAGGTACGAAAGTCATGCCTGATTTATCTGGGTTACAATTAAGGGATAATTAATGAAGAAAAAGAAATGGTTTAAAACGCCGCAGGGAATCACAGCAATATGCGTAATGATCTTGACTGTATCAGGTCTACTTCTTAAAAGCGCGAAGATTATTTTAATCCCTGAAAGAGTAGAAGCAAACGAAGAATCTATTATTGACCTTAAACAAATCATTCAAAGCCAGCAGACTATAAACGATTTCTATTATCAAAGGGAACAACAGCAAAAACCTTATTATCCGAATGAAAAGATTTATCCGAATCAACCAGTTTATCAAGAACCGCCTAGACGATGTTGGAAAGATGGTGGAGATGGGTATGACTATCCTGTAGATTGTTTGACGAATGAATGGATGTAACTATGAATGGTTCCGAGAAGATCATACTAGACGCTATTAAAGATAACGGTGAGCAGATAATAAACCTTCAGGAAATAATAACTACAATTAGAGTTGATTTTATGGAAGTAAAGACGTTAGAGAAAGCGCATCATTCTGAAAACACTAAGAAAATCGACGTTATCTTCAAGAAAATGGTCAGCGTTAATCGTGTTGATGATTTAGAAAGAGAAACAAATAGATTACACTGGCTTATTTTTGTTGTTATAATATTAGGTATATTAATGAAAATTAACTGATAATGAAACGCGAAATATTTTTACCGGTTTATTTAGGATTCTTGGCAAAGTCATCTCCTTATGGATTAGCGGAAGATGATACTGTTAAAGGACATGTACACAATATGACTAAATGGGCGAAGGATCACGAAACAGTAGCAATAGATGTAATCGAAACTCAGGATGGGAAAGATGAGAATATTACTAACGATAATTCTTAGTTTGTTCTTTGTGTCGAATATTAATGCACATGAATTTTACAAGGCTAAAGTTGTGGATTTATACGACGCAGACACCTTTACTCTTGCTGTTGACATTGGATTTGATTTAACAATAACAGATAATGTCCGGCTATTCGGATTAGACACGCCTGAACTCAGGACTCGTAATTCATGCGAGAAGAAACTTGGGTATGAAGCAAAAGACTATACTAAAGATTTAATTTTTGGGAAAACTTTTGATGTTGAATTTCATGGAAAGGGGAAATTTGGAAGGTATCTTGTTAATTTAATACTTCCTGATGGAGAAACATTAACCGAACATCTAATTGAAAAGGAATTTGCTTATGCTTATTTCGGAGAAAAAAAGAAAGTTTGGTTCTCTGATTGTACTGATTAGTTTATTGTCCGGCTGCACCTTTACAAAGCATACGATCATTAAAGCCAAAGGCGATAAACTTTCAATTCCTCTAGCCGGATTCGTTGCAACAGCAAAAGGTGAAATGGTTGAAATTGAATTAGATAGAAAGGTGTGTATTGGAAAATGTCCAGTTTTACAACCAAATTAGTTTTAGAATATTTTCCTAAAACAAATCAATGGAAAACAAGGCGAAAGCTCGTTTACTTTTTTGGTAAAGAAGATAGTAACGATAGGATAATTGTTCCTAAAGGATTTTCTTCGGATCTCGCATCAATACCCTGGCCCGCTTCAATGTTTATTCCCAAAAGCGGAAAGTATAATTCGGCGGCTGTATTACATGATTACTTATATTCTATAAGAGGCGCAATCGTCGAGTTAAATAATCCCAAAAAACGATCAAGAAAAGATTGTGATGAAATCTTCTGTGAAAGTATGCGCGTATTAGGAGTTCATTCGTTTAAGTGTAAAATAATGTTTCGGGCGGTTCGTATATTTGGTGGGATTCCCTGGAATAAACATAAATCAAAACCATAATAAGGAGAAGAAGATGAAAAAAGCATTAGTTTTAACACTAGCAATTATGTTTTTAGCAGCACCTTTGGTCTTTGCAGACACAGAGTTTAGTGTACCACACGCAGGAGGAGACATTACTTTAGATGATAACGGAGTTGTAGCTGGAGTTATCTTAGATGCGCCAAAGCTCATTGGGTTGACAAAGAACATTGATCTAGGATTGGAAGCGACAAAGACGTTATTAAATAATCCGTTTGATGGTGATACAAGAGCATGGGTAGATGCTAATGATAACTACTCTATAATGGCAAAGGTCACGGTTAATACTTGTTTCTTTAGATGTGATCTATAAATAATTTTCTCCCCTAAGTAGAGAGGCCGGTTCAGAAATGAGCCGGTCTTTTTTAATTTATAGATTCAATTTTTGATTTTATTTTAAACTTTCTTAATGAAATTATAATTCTCTTTTTTGTAAATATTAAATAAGCATTGAAAGATATTGATACAAATAAAATAATTATAACATTGTACATTCTATTTTCTCCTTGTGTGTAGTCAACATAATTATTATTATCAAAACCTCATAATCTTATGTATTATATAGCTTTACAAAATTAATATAGTATGTTATTGTAGTTAACATAATACATAGTGTAAAAATCTTACTCGCTATTTTTTATTTTTAGTTGACTTATCGTTCTTTAAAACATAACAGCAGGCAAGAGATACCCTAAAATGTTCGTCGCTGACTAATCCATAGGGTTGTCTGGATAGCGCATCCAGGCCTTTTGGAATGAACAATTATAACCAATCTCTTTAAGACTATCATTAAACTCATGTTCAACGTCCATGATGTTAAGATCATGGATATTTGGACTATCGCCTTGCTCAAAGAGGTAAGACGGTTCCAAAAAATTATCCTTGCCTGCTTGTTGTCCTCAATGGTTATACAAACGAAACCTTAACGCATCATATGATAGGGTCGAGGATTATCAAAAGTTTGGTCAAAATAGCACCTCCTTTTTGATAATTAATCCTACCACAAAATAGTCTATAATTCAATTATCAAAGAACCCTCATTTACACACGTTTAAGTTGACATAATACATATTCTTAAAATTATTATATAGAAAGAATAATACTTAGTTTACTTTCATTCTGGATACTTATCAATTTTACTCATTTTTGCTTCTAAGTAGCCCTCATAATGGCCAACAGTATAACCAACACAATAAGATATGACAACAACGGATAATAATGTGATTGCTAATATCATTAACTTTACCTCTTTCTCTTTTCAACCAGTGAATCTTGTGATCTCATATCTGCCATAACCGACCACTTTGAATAGGGCTGCTTCCCATCATGTTTTGCCTGGTTGTATTTCATGTGGTCTGGATCGTATTTTCCGACTTTGATGATCTCAAAATGGTGATGCCAATTACCGTTTGTATTCCCGAGACAGCCTGATATTCTTATAATGACTTCATGCGTAACGGGAGTTTTTCGTTTTTTAAGACTGCAAATATACTGCCTCGTAAAATTTAAGTTCCGGGCCAACTCGGCATCGCTTTTCCAACCCTTCGCTCTTTTTATCGTGTTTAATGCATCTTCCTTTAAAACAAGCATAAATTCTATTTCCGGCATTTCTGGCTGTTCTTTTCTCCAAAACATAAGACTGGTTCCTTTCCGCTTATTACTGACTTTTTTCATCTAAGGGAAGTGTAGCATATATTAC
>SDBT01003269.1_pt1 | contig 28156 bp, 22 predicted proteins | sample 2277101 | NCBI WGS metagenome assembly SDBT01 (sample SAMN10404973, study PRJNA504765) | marine sediment metagenome | isolation source: marine sediment core GS10_PC15, 103 cmbsf | place: Arctic Ocean: Southern Knipovich Ridge | collected 2010 | reverse complement strand
CTCTATAGGAAAAATTCTTCAGTCAAAAGGCTTTAAAATAACATTAATAAAAATAGATCCTTACGTTAATGTTGACGCCGGTACTATGAACCCGACCGAGCACGGGGAGGTTTTTGTTTTAGATGATGGAATGGAGTGCGATCAAGACATGGGAAATTACGAACGCTTTTTAGACAGAGATTTAAGCAGCGATAATTATATGACAACAGGAAGTATTTATCAGTCGGTAATCAATCGTGAAAGAAATCTCGGCTACGGCGGAAAATGCGTTGAGGTGGTTCCGCATATTCCACTTGAAGTAATAAGCCGTTTGAATAAGGCGTTGGATAAAAAAAATGACGAGATAGTCATTATTGAAATTGGCGGAACTGTCGGTGAATATCAAAATATTCTTTTCTTGGAGGCCATTAGAATGCTAAAAATAAAAAAACCAAATGATACTCTTTTAATTCTGGTAAGTTATGTTCCTATACAAAACAATGACGGCGAACTAAAAACGAAACCGACTCAATACGCCGTGAGGGCCCTAAACTCAACCGGACTCCAACCGGACGTGATTTTAGCAAGAGCGTCTATACCCCTTGATAAAAAACGAAAAGAGAAAATTGCTTTCAATTGCAATTTAAAAGAAGAAGAGATTATTTCTGCCCCGGACGTGGAAAGTATTTATGAGATACCCATAAACTTTGAAAAAGACAACTTAAGCGGCTTGATTTTGGGTAAACTAAATATTAAAACTAAGGGTCGCGATATGAAAAAATGGAGGGCGTTTGTGAGGACAATTCGTAATAGTAAAAAACCAATCAAAATAGGAATAATCGGAAAATATTTCAGTACCGGGAATTTTGTTTTAGCGGACTCTTATATTTCTGTCATTGAGGCGGTAAAGCACGCTGCCTATTGTTTTAGTCGAAAGCCGGTAATTGACTGGTTAAATTCCGAAGAATATGAGTCTAATCCGCGAAAATTAAAGGAATTATCAAAATATCAGGGCGTTATTGTGCCTGGCGGTTTTGGCAGTAGAGGAGTAAAAGGAAAAATAGCCGCCATAAATTACTGTCGTAAGAAAAAAATACCGTTTTTGGGCCTATGTTACGGAATGCAGTTGGCGGTTATAGAATTTGCCCGGTCGATCGCGGGGATGAAAAAAGCGAGTACGAGCGAAATTGATCCCAAAACTCCTTATCCAGTTATAGATATTTTACCGGAACAGAAAAAGAACTTGGCAAAAAAGGATTATGGCGCGACTATGCGCCTAGGCGCTTATTCGGCTGTTTTGAAAAAAAATACCATAGCTTATTCGGCTTATCATACGCATTTAATTTCAGAGCGTCATCGCCACCGCTACGAAGTAAACCCGAATTATATTGATAAACTTGAAAAGAAAGGACTTATCTTTTCCGGTTTTTCTTCTAACAGGCGCCTAATGGAAATAATGGAGCTTCCAAAGTCAAAACACCCGTTTTTTGTCGCTAGCCAGTTTCATCCGGAATTCAAATCTCGACCGCTGAAACCTCATCCTTTATTTCGGGAATTTATAAGAGCAGCGATAAAGAAACGATAAAATGATTATTTTTTTTTACGGTTCAGATTCCTACAGTCGAGACAGAAGGATTGAGGGAATATTAAAAGAATATGAAAAAAAATATTCCGGTTTTTCGCGTGATACTTTTGATTTGGAAGAAGAGGGGGAATTTAAAAAATTAAATGATTTTGCCGCCCAAATGCTGATTTTTGACAATAAAAAACTGGCGGTTTTAAAAAATGCTTTTAGTGGAGACCCTAAATCATTGAAAGATTTTTTTAAAAAATATTTAAACATTAAAGAAATTACATTAATCATATCCGAGAAAAAATCCGCACCACCTGAGTTAAAATCCGTTTTGGCAAAATCTTTTCTCATTGAAAAGTTTGAACAACTTAAAGGAGAAAAACTTAAATTCTTTATCCAAAGAGAAGCGCAAAGAAAAGAAATTAAATTATCTCCTCAGGCAATTTATTTCTTGGTCAATTATTTTCAAGGAAATATTTATGGCGTTGTTAATGAAATAGAAAAACTTGGGCTGGCTTTTGGCAATAAAGAAATCAAAACCGCTGATTTATTTGAGGTGGAAAATTATAAAGAGTCGCCAAATATCTTTTCTTTTATTAATTCGGTGGTTGGCGATTGGGGTATTTCCAGAAAAATTACGGCATTAGAAGAACTTTTTTTGAGCCAAGAGGAATCGGTGAAAGTTTTTAATATTTTAGCGGCGGGCAAACGGCTTTCCTTGGAAATGCTTGAAAAATTAGCTGACTATGATATTGCGGTGAAGTCGGGAAAATTAGATTATGATGAAGTTCTGCTTGATTTGGCGCTTAGTTAACCAATTATCTCTTAAGATTAATTTGGAACAAAAAAAAACTGCTCAAAAGCGGTTTTTTTGAGCGGGTAAGGGGAGTCGAACCCCTGTCATTAGCTTGGAAAGCTAAGGTAATACCGTTATACGATACCCGCTTGGATAGATAAAATTTAGCATTAATAATTGATTTTTTCAATAATTAATGATAAATTTATATCAAATAATAATTTGATGAGTTGAGTGTATTCCACTCGCTATATTAACTAAATGATTAGGGAATTTTATAATAAAATATCTCAACGAACCAAAATAACGGCATTTTTTGTAGTGATAATACTGGTTGTTTATTTTATTTTTCACTTTTTAACAATAGATGCCAAGAGCATACCGGATGAGTTTTTAATGGCTAGACAAGAAGCATCTTTAATTGCCGAGGATATTGTCAATATGGCAAATGAGTCCGCCGGGAATTTGTCTGAAATTTCGCGTTTAGATCAAGAAAGAAAGTATGCCGAAGCCCTTGGTTTGGTTTCTCGGGAGATTGAACGTAATCGCCAAGCAAGGGAAAGGGCCATTAGTTTGTCTTCTCAACTTGAGATAATGGTAAAAAACATTGCTGGAATTTCGCCAGCTTCGGCAAGTCAAGTTGCTCTTCAGGCAGTAACTTCAGAAACGACTCTTATTAGCCGTTTAATCACCTATAATGATTATCTTAACCAGCTTTTAGAGGCACTTAGAGAAAAATTTATTGGTAATAGTAACGGCAACTCCATTCCAGAACTTATTTTTAAGATAAATAATGAGGTGGTTGCCATTAACGACTTGGATAAAAAATTCAACGATTTGATTGAAGAATTCGATTCTTTTTAAGAAATAAGTTCGGGGCGTCATATAATGGTAGTATATATGCTTTGGGAGCATACAGCCCGAGTTCGATTCTCGGCGCCCCGACATAAAAACTTAGGCGGGCGAAGAAATACGCGGTTTGGATTCGATTCTTAAAAATAGGAGTTTACTTTTCATTCCAATCTATTCTTTTATCTTTTCGTTTAGCGCGCTTTATAGTAAATCCCCTTGGATACCTTTTTTTGAGTTTTTGAATATTTTCTTTCAAAATTTCGTCAAAGTCCCAATTAAAGTAATTACAAATCATTGCTGTATACCACATTATATCTCCAATATTTTCTTTTATACCATCTTTTTGATCATTATTGTGAATAAAAGTTTTTTTAATGCATCCCGCTACATCACCGGCCTCACTAGTAATTCCTAAACCCCAGACGAGTATTTCTTTTTCTTTGTTTTTAAATTTCTTTGCTGTTTTTTGACAGATTTTTTGATATTCTTTTAAATTGTTTATTTCTTTTTCCATTTTTAAAATTTTAAATAAAAATTAGATTCGGGCGGAGGAGGTGGGATTCGAACCCACGGTCCGGTTTCCCGGACAACATCTTAGCAGGATGCTGCTTTCGACCGCTCAGCCACTCCTCCAATTTGCTTATATTATCTTAATTTTAATCTATTTTCAAACGATAAATTTGTAATACTATAGCATTTTTGCTATCTTTAATCGGTATATGGTTAAAAATCAAGAAAAATTAAAAACAAGACCGCCAATAGTAGTTATTTTAGGACATGTTGATCACGGCAAGACCACTTTGCTTGATTATATCAGGAAAACAAATATCGCCGAACGCGAAGCGGGTAGCATCACTCAATCTATTGGCGCTTACGAGATAGTTTATCCATTAACTGATAAGGGAAGGAGAATCACTTTTATAGATACTCCGGGACACGAAGCATTTTCTAAAATGAGAGCCAGAGGGACAAAAATGGCTGATTTAGGAATTTTGGTTGTTGCCGCAGATGAGGGAGTTAAACCACAAACAAAAGAATCTATAGATGTTTTGAAAGCCAGCCAGACGCCTTTTGTGATTGCTATTAATAAAATAGATAGTTCAAGAGCGGATATTGAAAAAACAAAAAAAGATTTGGCGGAAAGCGATGTTATTTTAGAAGGCGAGGGTGGAAATGTCAGTTGGCAGGCGATTTCTGCCAAGAAAGGAGAGGGAATTAATGAATTATTGGACTTAGTTATCTTAACGGCAGAAGTTGAAAATTTAACTTACAATCCGGACAGCCGTGGCGAAGGAATCGTGATAGAGTCGTTTATGGATTCGTCCCGCGGATTGAGTGTTTCAGTAATCATTAGAAACGGAATTTTAAAAAGAGGCGATAAAATTGCTACACCGACCGTTTCCGGCAAAATAAAGATTTTAGAGAACTTTTTAAGAGAAAACGTCGAAAAATTAGAACCTTCAAGTCCGGCTTTAATTATTGGGTTCGAAGAACTGCCTAAAACCGGAGAGGAATTTATAAGCGGAGAAAATATTGACCTTAGTGAGATTCAACTGCCTCATAAAAAGACGGAAATTCGAGTTCCTTCTCAAACAGCCTTGGAAACGGAAGAAAATAAAATAAATGTTATTTTAAAAGCGGATGTAACTGGTTCTTTGGAGGCCCTTTCTGGAGTAGTAAAAACTTTCCCGGAAATAAAAGTTGTAAACGAAAGTGTTGGTGATATAACTGATGGAAACGTTAAATCCGCTTCGCTTTCCGATGCGGTAATTATTGGGTTTAATAGTAGGCTTACAAAGCCGGCCGAAAATTTAGCAAAATCACATAAAATTAAAATTATAACATCCGAAATTATTTATCATCTTTTAAAAGAATTAGAAGATATGATTAAATCCTTAAAAGAAGAAGAATCAAAAGGAGAATTGGAAATTTTAGGGATTTTTAGGAAGAAGTCCGGCAAAAAACAGGTTGTTGGGGGAAAAGTGATTAAAGGTTTATTGCCTAAAAATTCCGAATTTGAAATTGTCAGGGAAGAAAATATTATTGGCGAAGGTAAAATTATTAATTTACAAAAAGGCAAAGAGGATGCTGTAGAAGCAAAAGAAGAAGAAGAATGCGGTTTATTAATTGAGGCGGAAAAAGAAATTCTTGTCGGAGATGTATTAAAAATCTGAGAAATATTATAAGCAATATTTCTCCATTCTTGCAGATTATCCGCAAAAATATAGAATGATATCAATGGCCTGGTAGCCAAGTAGTAAGGCAGCTCTCTGCAAAAGAGCTATACGTGGGTGCAATTCCCGCCCAGGCCTCCGTGAGAATGGGCGAGTGGCGGAATGGTATACGCGCACGACTTAAAATCGTGTCTCTAACGAGATGAGGGTTCGAGTCCCTCCTCGCCCACAATGTGGATAACTGTCTTTTGTTTTTTGTGGATATGATATAATTAAAATAATGTTTAAGAAATTATTTTCCAACCTTCTTTATCAGGTTGCTTCTCTTATTGTTGTTATTTTACTTCTTGGAGGAGTTATATGGGTTTACGCTGCTTTTGTAGAGCCCTCAAGTGCTCCATCTGCTTCAAACCAGGATTTTGCTCAAAATATATTAGGCGCTGACAATACAAATAATACTTTTGCCTCAACTAATGTTGCTTCTAATAATGATGGCAGTATTATTGAAAGATTAGAATACGTTCAAGGCAAGGCTGTTGGTACTACTGATATTGGTTCTGTCACCGGAAGTATTACCGGTTCTCTTGCGGAAATGATTGATTATTTATGGGATAACAGAACGAGTTTTGGTAGTGGAGGTGGGACAGCGCCTAAAATACAAAAGTTTACAAGTAATGGAACTTGGACGAGGCCTTCTAATGTCGATATGGTTTGGATTACTGCGGTTGCTGGCGGAGGCGGCGGTGGCGGAGGAGCAGGTTCAACTGCCACAACTAATGGTGGCGGCGGTGGTGGCGGAGGCGGCGCACAATCTGTTTTGCGTTACCCTGTAGTTGTAACTGGTAATGTTGCTGTTACGCGAGGCGCTGGAGGTGCCGGAGGAGCTGGAGGAGCTTATGATAATAATGGCACTAGTGGTGGTTCTGGTGGAACTTCATCATTTGGTTCGTTAATTTCAGTTGCTGGCGGTTCTGGTGGCGCTGGTGGATTAAAAACCGGTACTGAAGGTGCCGGAGGAACTAGCGGCGGTGGTTCTAGCGGCGGTAGTAAGTCTGTTGCTGGTGAGGATGGTTCTGGAGATGGCAACGGCAGTAGTGGCGGAGGAGGTGGCGGCGGTTGCCATAATATGCAAGTTATTGGACCCACGGACGGGGGTGCTTCTGGCGGTAAGTTTGCCGGTGGCGCTGCGGCCGGTTATCGTGGCGGAGGCGGAGGAGGTTCTTCTTCATTTGGTAAAGGCGGAACAGGTGGAAATGGTTATTCTAATCCTGCTGTCGGGAGTTCTGGAACAGGTAATGGTTCTGGGGGTGGTGGCGGCGGAGGAGCTTCGATTGGCGCAGAGGTAGGTGCTGCTGGTGGGGTTGGAACTGTCGGATTTGTTATTGTTGAGTGGTTTGAATAAAATTAAACTTTTAAATATATAAAAAAACGCTCTTTCCGAGCGTCTTTTTCAAAACAATACCATTTTTATCTTTTTTATTCGAATTTAACCTTAATTTTCTTGGTTTTTTCCTTATCCGCCTTTGGAAGAGTTACTTTTAAAATCCCGTTTTTTATCGTTGCCTGTGATTTATCCGGGTCTACTTCTTGCGGGAAAATTACACTTCTTGAAAACCTGCCCCAATAGCATTCTTGTACTAAATAGTCTCCATCCTTTGTTTTACTTGAATATTTTTCCCGTTTTCCTTTAATAGTGACTGCCTCGGGTGTGATGTTTACATCTATATTTTCCGGTTCCACTCCGGCAATGGTTGATTCAATCACAAAATGAGTAGGGGTTTGATAAAAATCAATTGCCAGTTCGCCTTCGCCCTCGTCAAAAATTTCAGACAACGAATTTTCTTCTTCATTATTTTCAATCTTTTCGTTTTCTGGTTCCGTAATTTTTTCGTTTTCTTCTTCCTCTTTTTTCTTTGAGGCGGTTTTTCTGACGGTTTTTTTCTTAGATTCCTTTTCTTTTTTTTCTTCCGGTTCCTCCTCAAGTTTCATAAATCTCCCAATTTCTTCTTCATTTTCTTCATCGTCGTTTATCCCGGCTAATTTTTCAAAAAAATTCTTAGTGTCTTTATCCATAATTATTAGTTGATTTTGATTTTATTTTATCAAAGTCCCAAAAAATAAACAAGGCAATTATTGCCAGAAAAATTGTTGGGTAAATCAATATAGCTTCGCCGGACGCAACAATTAAGTAATTGAAAACAGTATGAATTATGGAAGCGATTATTAGCCCTTTAAAAATAAACAAATTTTTCATTTTAGGGATTATCATTCCTTTTGCCCAATAATATCCGACAATCGCCGAACTTAAAGCGTGAAGAAGAGTTGCGCCCACGAATCTGATGGTGATTGCCCCAATTGCCTCGGAAACAACTTTAATATTTAATGCCACAGCTATGTTTTCCACCAAGGCGAATCCAAGTGCCGCAATAATCATATAAACCATTGCGTCAACCGGTTCGTCAAAAAATCTGCTTTTCCTGATTATTAGCCAAACGATAAAAAACTTGAGAATTTCTTCAGTAAGAGCAAACCAAAAAAATGGCAAGGGATGGAGATTTTCCAAAGACCAAAAAACCATGATTTTTTGAAAATATATTTGAAAAAAAATGGCCGCAAAAGTAATTAGCCCGCCACCCAAAAAAACTTTCAATATCATTTTTTTCGGCTCCGGATGAATATCCTCTTTCAGAAAGAAAAAAAGCCATGCCAGAGAGGGGATAAAACCTAACAATACCAGTAAAATATAGGGCATATAGTTTGTTTACCGTCACTTAGCGGCGTCAATTTTCCACCATTAGTAATTTGTTCCCCGACGTTTCAGTCGGGGCCCCGACTTCGCGTCGGGGCTTAATCGGGAGTTGTTGATATATTTCTTCGGTTACAAACGGCATAAAGGGGTGGAGAATTTTTAAAATTGAAATTAATGACCAAGACAACACATTTTTAGTTTCTTTATCGTCTTTATCTTTTGAATATTCTATAAATTTGTCGGCGAAGTCGTGCCAGACGAATTCGTATATATTATGGAGTGCCTGACCGAAATCATAATTATCAATTTGCTTTTCGGTATTTTTCCTAAGCAACTTTATTTTTTCAACAATAATTTTATTTTCTTTTTCTTTTATACTCTCCGGGTTTGCCGAATTTAGCGCGTCATCCGTTTTCAAAAGTATGAAACGGGTTATGTTCCATAATTTATTCGCGAATTTTTTTCCAGCTAGAACATGCTCTTCGGCCCAATGGATGTCCTGTCCGCCCATTGACTGCCAGATAAGTCCGAAACGCGTGGCGTCGGCTCCGTATTTTTCTATCAGCGTCATCGGGTCTACGCCGGTGCCGAGCGACTTAGACATTCTTTTTCCTTCTTTATTAAGAATAGTCGCGTGAATAATTACACTGGAAAAAGGTTTTTCTTCTGCAAGTTCCAGCCCCGAAAAAATCATTCTGGTAACCCAAAGGTGCAGTATATCTCTGGCAGTAGAGAGAACTTGAGTCGGGTAAAACTCTTTAAAATCTTTTGTTTTATCGGGCCAGCCAAGCGTGGCAAGCGGCCAAATAGCAGAAGAAAACCATGTGTCTAAGACATCGTTTGAACCTTCAATCGGAACTTTGTGTCCCCACCAAATCTGGCGTGAAATGCACCAGTCTTTAATATTTTTTAACCAATCAAGGGATACTTTCTCCCATCGTTCAGGATAATATTTTATTTTTCCGTTTTTTATTTCTTCAATAACAAGTTTTGCTAATTCGTTCATTTTCACGAACCATTGTTTGGAAATCAGCGGTTCAATTATGCTGTCGCAGCGGTAGCAATGGGCGACACTATGCGTATAGTTTTCTTCCTTTTCCAGTAATTCCAAATTTCTAAGCTTTTTAATTGTTTTTTCTCTGGCTTCTAAAACCTTTAAACCTTCAAATTCTTTTCCAGTCAATCCAGTCATTTTCCCTTTTTCATTTATCACCTGATATTTTTCCAAATTATGCCTTTCTCCAATTTCAGCGTCGGAAAAATTATGCGCCGGCGTGACCTTGACCGCCCCGGTACCAAAATCTTTTTTAACCGTCTTGTCGGCGATAATCGGTATTTCGCGGTTAATAATCGGCAATATTGCAATTTTTCCGATTAATTTTTCATATCTTTTATCCTTTGGATTTACGGCTATGGCGGAGTCGCCAAGCATTGTTTCTGGACGTGTTGTGGCAACTATTATAAAGGTTGTCGGTTGTCGGTTGTCGGTTGTTGGTTTGAGCGGGTAGCGAATATACCAAAGCTTTCCCTTTTTTTCTTTATACTCAAGTTCAAGGTCGGATAGGGAGGTCATGTCTTTGGGGCACCAATTTACTACCCTATCGCCTTGATAAATCCATCCTTTTTTATAGTAATGATTAAACGCTTCTTTGACCGCTTCCGCATATTTCTCGTCCATTGTAAATCGCGTGCGGGACCAATCGCAGGAAGCGCCTATTTTTTTGAGCTGGTTTAAAATAATATCGCCGTATTTTTCTTTCCATTCCCAAACTTTTTCCAAAAATTTTTCCCGTCCCAAATCATGCCGGGTCAGCCCTTCTTTTTTAAGCTGTTTTTCCACGACGTTTTGTGTGGCGATTCCGGCATGGTCCGTACCCGGAATCCAAAGCGTTTTAAACCCTTTCATTCTCTTATAGCGGACAAGAATATCTTGAATGGTTGCGTTTAAAGCATGCCCCATATGCAAACTGCCTGTTACGTTCGGCGGAGGCAAAATAACAGCAAAGGTTTTTTTACTGTTTGGGTTGTCCGTCTGAGGCCGGTGTGCCTCTGGCGCAAAATACCCGGATCTTTCCCAAAATTCGTATATTTTTCCTTCCGTTTTTTTGAAATTATAAGGCTTATTAAATATTTCTTTCATTTTATTGTCTTGCTTCTATAAAAACCCTATAACCTTCCGGATTGATGTTATCTAAATTAAGGTCTCTGGAAAAAGTTAATTTGAAGGTTTTTTCTCCGAATGCCGGGATATTTTCTATTTCCGTTTTTGAAGCGGAGGCAATCAATCCGAAATTATTATAGATAAATCCAAAAATAGTTGCCTTAGATAGTGAAAAAGCACTGTTATTAGCTGCTATTCCGCTAATGGTCGGCGGGATTTGATTTAATTCAGCGGTAAGCGAACGCGGTTGAATATCCGGCTTGGAAAATTCTTCACGGTTTTTCCAGTTTATATTTGAAATTTCCGTGTTCATGATGAATATCTTTTTAGCTTCTTCGGATGTCATAGATAATATTTTTATGACATGTTTTATTTCGCCGGCGTAAATATACGAATTACCGAAGATGCCCTTAATGAAGGTTTCATTTTTATCCAAAAGGGAAATTTTGTAATCTAAATAATCCGCGCCGTAGTTTTGATTTGAATTTTTAATTTCTAAAGCGGTTATAACTCTGTCTCCCGAAATAAAGTATTTTTGTAAAGAAATTTGAAGCGGGGACAGTGATTTTATGTCGCAGGGGATACAAGCTCCTCCGCAGTCAATTCCAGTTTCATTTCCATTTTGTTTATTGTCAAAGCAGTTCGCCGTTGATTTTGACGCATATAAATAAATTCCAAAGACAATGAGAAACAAAACGGCCAGATATCCCGCTCCATAAATAATTTGTTTTATAAGGCGCCGATGCATGTTATTAATTGTATATACTTTTACGTTATTAGGCAAAATATATTAATAATAAAGTAATATCTTAATAAAATTTACTAAACAAATGTTCGATCGAACATTTGTTTAGTAAATAAAAAAACGCCAGAACTTTTGTATACCGGCGTATCCTACTTTCCCATTCACCGAAGCGAAAAGTATCATCGGACTTAAGTATTTTTACCTTCCAGTTCGGAATGGAGTGGGGTAGATCCTACTTAAGTAAAACACCGGCAAACAAAAATTCTGGCGTTTTAAATTATTAACCCGCGCGTAAGCGGACAGAAATTAAAAAACAAAGTCATGACTTATTAGTACTCCTCGGCTGACCCGAGCGCTTCGCGATTTACGGTAAATAATCAACGACAAGTCGCTAATCATAAACTTTCAACCGTTTGTCGCTCAGGTTATCACGCCTTACGACGCTTACACCTAGAGCCTATCAACCCGGTAGTCTTCCGGGAGTCTAAGACGCCTAATCTTAGGATGGGCTTCGCACTTAGATGCTTTCAGCGCTTATCCCTTCCGAACATAGCTACCCGGCGGTTCAGTTGGTACCAAAGCCGGTAGACCAGAGGTTCGTTCAATCCGGTCCTCTCGTACTAGGATCGACTTCCTTCAAGCGTCAACGCCTCTAGCAGATAGAGACCAACCTGTCTCACGACGGTCTGAACCCAGCTCGCGTACCCTTTTAATTGGCGAACAGCCAAACCCTTGGGACCTTCTTCAGCCCCAGGATAGGGTGAGCCGACATCGAGGTGCCGAGCGATGTCGTCGATGTGGACTCTCGGACATCACCAGCCTGTTATCCCCGGGGTAGCTTTTATCCGATGTCTCAGGCCTTCCTATAAAGAACCATCGGGTCGTTAAGCTCTGCTTTCGCATCTGCGCGGCTTGTATGCCTTGCAGTTAAGCCGGCTTGTGCCTTTACACGTCAAGTCCGATTTCCATCCGGACTAAGCCGACCTTAATAGACTCCTCCGTTACTTTTTGGGAGGATTCCGCCCCAGAAAAACTGCCCACCAGACACTGTCTCCCGCCGTTTTTGCCGTCGGGATTAGATTTCAAAATTTGAAAGATGGGTGTTTCATCGGCGGCTCCACTTTAACCGAAATTAAAGCTTCAAAGCCTCCCCACTAAGATACGCAGACAAATTTTAAAAACAATATCAAGTTACAGTAAAGCTCCCGGGGTCTTTTCGTCCCGCTAGAGGTATCCCGCGTCTTCACGGGAATCGCATTTTCACCGAGCTCTTCGTTGAGACAGTTCCCCAGTCGTTACGCCTTTCGTGCGCTTCAGAACTTACCTGAAAAGGAATTGCGCTACCTTAGAACCGTTATAGTTACGGCTGACATTGACGAGGGCTTCGGGCTCTTAGCCCGACAAGTAAACTTGTCGGACCGAAGCCGTTGACCTTCTCGCATCGGTCAGGCGTCACCCCCTATACATCCTCTTACGAGTTCGCAGGGAGCTGTGTTTTTGGTAAACAGTCGCCAGGGAGACTTTCGCTGCGGCCATCAACACCTTGCGGCGTATCAGGCAGACCTTATTGCTAACTTACGGTCGCTTTTTTGCCGAGTTCCTTAACGAAGACTCACTCGTTCCCCTGAGGCTACTCGCCTCATCCACCTGTGTCGGTTTTAAGTACGGATCCCATCTCCTTAACCTTAGAAGTTTTTCTCGGAAAGACGCTCAGTTGACTAATCAAGGCAAAAACCTTGACTCGCTTTTTTCCTTGGGTTTGTCGCCATAGGCGACAGCGCGCCGGATTTGCCAAACGCGCACCCTTAGTCAAAGACACCAAACCATTAAGATGCCCAACCTACTGTCTTCCGTCACTCCATCGAAAAAGATGGGAGAGCCGGAATATTAACCGGCTGTCCATCGGCTGCGGCTTTCGCCATTGCCTTAGGGCCGCCTAACCCTCCGCTGATTTACATTGCGGAGGAAACCTTGGATTTGCGGGGTTCCGATTTCTCATCGGAATTGCGGTTACTCATGCCAACATTCTCTCTTCCAAGCGCTCCAACGGTTCTCACGAATCCGCCTTCAGCGCACTTGGAATGCTCTCCTACCACTCTCCGGCGTAAAGCCGGAGAATCCGTGTTTTCGGTAATTTGCTTAGCCCCGGTAAATTTTCGGCGCAATTCACCATCGAATAGTGGGTTGTTACACACTCTTTAAAGGATGGCTACCTCTAAGCCAACCTCCTATCTGTCTGTGGTGAGTCACTGCCTTTAACACTTAGCAAATATTTAGGGACCTTAAACGACGGTCAGGGCTGTTTCCCTTTTGAGCACGGAGCTTAGCCCCCGTGTTCTGACTGCCTAGCTTACATATCCGTATTCGGAGTTTGACTGAGAAGTTGAGGTTTCCCCCTTTACTCCTTAACCAGTAGCTCTACCCCAGATATGCTCATGCTAGACGCTAGTCCTAAAACTATTTCGGAGAGAACCAGCTATTACCAAACTCGATTAGCTTTTCACTCCTTACCCCAGGTCATCCGAAAGTGTTGCACGACTTATCGGTGCGGACCTCCCTCCGACTTTCGTCGGAGTTCATCCTGCCCAGGGCAAGCTCGTCTGGTTTCGGGTCTTACGCGCACCGCACTCTCGATAAATCGAGAACGCTCTATTAAAACTCGCTTTCGCTTTGCCTCCGCGCCGTAGCGCTTAGACCGCGATACACATAAAGTCGTTGGCTCATTCTTCAATAGGCACACGGTCACTCGGCTTTTTCTTGCGAAAAAGATTGAGCTCCCGTTCCTTGTAAGCATACGGTTTCAGGTTCTATTTCATCGGCCTCGCCGGCCTGCTTTTCACCTTTCCCTCACGGTACTAGTTCACTATCGATCACTAGATGTATTTAGCCTTAGCCGATAGTTCGGCCTGTTTCCTTCGAGGTTATCGTTTCTCGAAGTACTCAAGATCAAAGAAAATTGGTCAATGTGTTTTCGCCTACTGGCCTATCACCGTCTATGGGTTCGCTTTCCAGCGAATTTGGCTAACTCATTGATTTGTAACCAATTTTCCATTTATATCTTTGCGTAAAATTTTCGCAAAGTAAGAAAAATGTCTCAGTTGCTTACGCTCCTATTCCATTTTTCCGTCTTTGCGTAGAAACGCAAAAACATAAACAGAAGTTTCTCTGTCTTACTACCCCGACTGTATAATAAATTATATGGTCGGTTTGGGCTTTTCCCTTTTCGCTCGCCGCTACTAAGAGAATAACATTCGTTCTATTTTCCTCCGCTTACTGAGATGTTTCACTTCAGCGGGTACGCTCTTCAGTATCTTATGTACTGAAGTGCTATGGGTTTACCATAGCGGGTTTCCCCATTCGGAAATCCCCGGGTCATAGGTTGCTAAGCACCTCACCGAGGCTTATCGCAGCCACGCCACGTCCTTCATCGCCATCTAGTGTCAAGGCATCCACCGTACGCCCTTGATAAAAATGTTTTTTAATTCCTGCCCACTTCCGGGCAGGTTGCTTGATTTATTTCACTAACTATTTAGTTTTCAATGTCCAAGAATTTTTCGCGATATTCAGACAACAAAAAGTCCGCCAATAGGCGGACTAATAATCAACAAACAGAATTCCGCCGATTATTAGCCGCTGGATATGTTCATCAATTTCATCATGTACAATTAAGTATATAGAAGGGGAAAATGTTGTCAAGTGGGGATAACTGGGTGCCTAACGGGATTTGAACCCGTACTGGGAGTTCCACAAACTCCAGTGCTAACCGTTACACTATAGGCACCATATTCATTTTATTTATGTGCCGCGGGGGTGAATCGAACACCCGACGCTTTGCTCTTCAAGCAAACGCTCTGCCACTGAGCTACCGCGGCCCCAATGCACTAACTATTTTACTCGTGTCTACTTTATTATCCGTACCCCCAGTAGGAATCGAACCTACATTGCAAGCTCCGCAAGCTTGTGTTCTATCCATTAAACTATGAGGGCATATTTGTCGGATTTGAACGACGAGGGCATGTAATATATAATCTACATAATAATATGAAAAAAGGCGAAAGTAAAAGCGTTGAAACAAAAAAATCATTTTTTTGGGAGGCGCCGGAATTTGAATACAGGAAGAAAGATGTTTCATGGTATTTAGTAATGACCGTTGTCGGAATTATCTTTATTATACTGGCTGTTTGGCAAAAGAATTTCCTGTTTGCGGTTTTTATTTTAATTGCTTGGTTTGTTATAGTTTATTGGGCGAGTAAAAAACCAACTATCTGGAATTTTAAACTTGACGAAAAAGGGGTTCACATTATTCTTCCAGGAGAAGATTTTGGCAAGTTTTATCTTTATAATCAAATAGAGGGTTTTGATATTCATGAAGCGGAAGAAAAAAACAAAGAATTATTTTTTAAATTAAAGACCAAATTTTCGCCTTATCTTAAAATACTCTTCCCGGCTGCGAAAGAAACAGAGATTGTCGGTTTCTTATCCGGTTTTTTACCGCGCGAAGAATATGAAAAAACAGCAAGTGATTCGTTTCTAAAACTGACGAAATTTTAAATAAGCCCCCGTAGTTCAATGGATAGAACAGCTCCCTTCTAAGGAGCGGATGCGGGTTCGATTCCTGCCGGGGGTACTTAGTTATATATATAAAATTAGGGTTGGAATAAAAATAAGTTCTTTAGGTTTATCTACTAAACAAATGTTCGATCGAACATTTGTTTAGTAAGTTTTTTTCATATATTTTATACACCTTATACATTTTATACGTCTTATACATTTCATATATTTCATACATATCATACACATTATACATATCATACATCTTAATTTTTTTTGATTAGCGCAAAAATAAAAAAGGCGTCCGGGACAATTAGATTGTCGCGGACGCCGGAATAGAGCTTTAGCTCTGCAGCGGGGGATCAACTTCCATAAGGAGGGCGGCGATCTCGCCTCCATTAACAGTGATTCCAAGGTTTTCGAAGGTAAGCCCGTTTTTCTCAAGGATTTTAAGGACTTTTCTGAGAGTCGCTTTTGCCATCGCCTTGGCGATTTCAATGCGGAATTTCTCGAGTTCCTCTTTAATGGAACCGATTTCCTCAAGGGAAAGTCCGACTTCATTGGTATACTGGGTTATCTCGCGGAGAGGAAGAATAAAAGAATCAGGGTTATTTGCGAAACCCTTTAGGGCGGCCCCACGCAATGTCTTAAGATTTTCTTTGGCGCGTACCTTGCGATTCTCAATTTTCAACTTCTCAATTATTTGCTCAGTCACTTTCCGGCCGCCTAATTTGATGTCTCCCAAGCATGATTCGGCGCGCTTGAGATAATCGTGTATCATTGAAATGTGACTATCAAAAAGATAACAACTTATTGAAGTAATACAAGCGCGTTTAAGTTCATTCAGCGCTTCTTTTTCATAAAAGGCTTTCCAAAAGGTTTTCCCCCGGCGCCGGCTATTTTTTACGACAATTTTGACAATAATCAAAACAATAAGACTAATGATGCCTGCGCCAATAAATATTTCCATCATTTCCTCCAAGGAAAAGTTGTAAAGAACAATTTTGCCGCGTTCTTGCGACAGTAATCAAGAATTTTCAATTAAATCCTTATATATTAATTATATTATATTTTATCTAAAAAGTCAAGTATAAGGATTTTTCTGTTTTATTTGTGATAATATGAGGGCGTATGGTAGTTATCCTTCATAATATAAGGAGCGTTCATAATGTCGGTTCCATTTTTCGGACAGCGGATGCTGGAGGAATTGAAAAAATATATCTTTGCGGAATAACCCCTGCCCCCTTAGATAAATATGGGCGGATAAGGCAAGATTTTATTAAGGTTTCGCTGGGCGCGGAAAAATTAGTAGAGTGGGAGAAAAAATATTCAACAGTGCGGATATTAAACGATTTGAAAAAGCAAGGCTATAAAATTTGGGCGGTTGAACAAAATAAAAAATCAATTCCTTATTTCAAATTAAAGCCTAAAATTAAGGATAAAATCGCGTTAGTTTTCGGTAATGAAGTCAGCGGATTGCCTGACTCGGTTTTAAAAAAGGCGGATAAAATTTTGGAAATTCCGATGAAGGATAAAAAAGAGTCACTAAACGTTTCGGTTGCGTTCGGCATCGTAATTTTTCATCTTACCAATGCTTAAATACGTTTTAATTATTTTAGCGGTAATGGCGATTTGGCTCATCGCAGTTTTTGTAATTCAGAAAGTTTTTAATAAAGAAATGATAAATCTTGAGACAATTAAAATAGAAATTAATGGGACCGTTGTTGAGGCAGAGGTGGCTGATAATTTTTTATCCAGAATGAAGGGCTTGTCCGGACGGGAAAGCTTAGGAGAAAACAAAGGAATGCTATTTATTTTCGGCAATTCGGCGATTCAGAACTTTTGGATGAAAAGCATGAGTTTTCCAATAGATATTATTTGGCTTGATAACGACAAAGTTATCGGTTTTATTGAAAATGCCCCAGTGCCTAAAGATGGCAATATTTTTTCTTTTCGTTCGCCGTCGGCGATAAACAAAGCTTTAGAACTCAACGCTGGTTCAGTAAAGAAATTTAACATTAAAGTCGGAGATAAGCTTGTTTACTGATTGCGGTAATTGTCAAAATCTAATAAAATAAGTATATGCCCAGTAGTGAGACGGCGATAGCTCTAATACTGATTTTCGCCATTAAATTACCAGGTAAAACATTTTAAGTAAAATAATATAATTAACATTAAAATATAGAGCAACGTATTAGATTAAGAAAATCCAATCGCCGCTCTACTACTGGGTATGAAAATAGTAATAAATGGTTTTGGAAGAATAGGCCGGTTGTTTTTAAGACAAGTGTTTGACTTGCCGAATTTGGAAGTAGTCGCGATTAACGATTTGGGCGATTTGGAAAATCTAGCCTATCTTTTGAAATATGATTCGGTTTATCGGACATATGGAAAACAAATTACAAGCGATAAAGAACAAAGGGTTTTAGTTGTTGATGGAAAAAAAATAAAATTTTTTCAAGAAAAAGACCCGACGAAACTTCCTTGGAAAGATATGGGTATTGATTTGGTAATTGAGTCAACCGGAGTTTTTGAATCTTTCGAAAAAGCCAAGGTCCATTTGGATGCCGGAGCCAAACGGGTAATTATTACCGCGCCTGCCAAAGATGCGGAAGGCGTAATGGGCGGACAGACTATTTTAGTCGGCATTAACGAAGGGGATTTGGAGAAAAAAGTTTTAATTTCCAACGCTTCTTGTACTACCAACGCGGTTTCGCCGGCAATAGCCGTGATGGCGAAAAATCCGGGCATTCAAAAAGCCGTTTTAAACACCGTTCATGCCTACACTAACACACAGACAATGGTTGATTCTCCGGTAAAAGGAAGCGATTTTCGACGCGGAAGAGCCGGAGCCCAAAATATAATTCCCTCAACAACGGGTGCGGCTATTGCCGTTACAAGAGTAATAAAAGAACTGGAAGGAAAATTTGACGGGATTGCGCTGCGGGTGCCAATAGTGTCGGGTTCTGTCGCGGATATCACTTTTGTGGCAAAAAGAAAAACCTCGGTTGAAGAAATAAACGAAATATTTAAAAAAGCGGCAGGGAACCCGACTTGGCAGGGAATTCTGAAAGTCACGGAAGACCAAATTGTTTCTTCTGATATTATCGGTGAGCCGTACGGCGCTATAGTTGATTTAAAATTTACCAAAGTGGTTGACGGAGATCTGGTAAAGGTACTGGCCTGGTACGATAACGAATGGGGATACGTGGCGATGCTTATAAAACAAGTTTTAAGTTTGGCCTAATAATATGCTGATTTATATCGGAGCCGACCATAAGGGATTCCAATTAAAGGAAGCTCTAAAGAAAAAATTAAGCGAGTGGGGTTATGAAATCGCCGATGTTGGCAATACACAATTGGACAAAAATGACGATTATCCGGATTTCGCAGTAAAGGTTGCGGAAAAAATTAACCAAGAACCATTTTCTCGCAAGGGTGTTTTGATTTGCGGTTCGGGAGTTGGAGTGGACATCGCCGCCAATAAATTTAACAGAGTTCGTTCGTCTTTAGTTTTTAACGCGGATCAGGCATATCAGGCGCGCCATGACGACGACGCCAATATTTTGTCTTTGCCGGCGGATTTTATCAGCGAAGAAGACGCCGTAAAAATATTGAGTACTTGGTTACAAACGCCCTTTTCCGAAGAGCCTCACCACAGAAGGCGGATTGCAAAAATAAGTGATATTGAGGTTAATAAGCAATAAATGGACATTCTTAACGAAGATAAAATTAAATTTTTGGAGGAGACGGCAAATCAGTTGCGTCAGGACGTAATTGAAATGCTTTTAGAGGCGGGGTCAGGGCATCCCGGAGGCGCCCTGGGAATAGCCGATATATTTTCAGCTTTTTATTTTCATATTTTAAATCATAATCCGAAAAATCCGGGCTGGGGCGAACGCGACCGATTAATTCTGTCAAATGGCCATATCTGTCCGGTTCAATATGCCGCTTTGGCGCGCGCCGGATATTTTCCAATTAAAGAATTAAAAACTCTCAGGAAATTTGGAAGTCAGCTTCAAGGCCATCCTTATCGCAAAGTTTTAAAAGGAATAGAAACAACTTCCGGCCCATTGGGCGAAGGATTATCGCAGGCCATCGGTATGGCTCTTGCCGGACGATTAGATAAAAAAAAGTACCGCGTTTACTGTATAATGTCAGATGGAGAACAGGATGAGGGAATGGTTTGGGAGGCTGTAATGGCCGCTGGGAAATATCGGCTCAGTAATTTAACAGCGGTTATCGACAGGAATAATATTCAGAGCGACGGTTTTACGGAAAATGTAATGCCGCTTGAATCGCTGTGCGAAAAATATGAATCTTTTAATTGGCACGTTTTAGGGATTGACGGCCACAACATTGAAGCGTTTGTTGATGCCATTAATGAGGCAAAAGCCATTTACGAAAAGCCAACCGTTATCATTGCCCATACAATACCGGGCAAGGGAGTTGATTTCATGGAAGCTGATTATGCTTGGCATTCGCATGTTGTAAAAAAAGAAGAAGCAAAAGAAGCCCTTGCCGAACTAAAAACATTAAAAGGTAAAATAGAAGAATCATGAATCCGGAATTGTATAAACCAGTGGATTAAAAATAGAGTCAATGATAAATTCAGAACAAAAATTATCTGTTAAAATCTTTGATGAGAATCCAAATTGCGAGGCGACTCGTGACGGTTTTGGCGAAGCGATTATTGAACTTGGCGAACAAAACCCGCAAATTGTAGTTTTATCGGCCGACGTCTCGGCTTCCACGCGCTGTGATGAATTTGAAAAAAAATTTCCAGAAAGGTTTTTTCAGGTTGGAATTGCCGAACAGAACCTTGCGGGAATTGCCGCCGGGCTGGGGGTATCCGAAAAAATTCCTTTTATTTCCGCGTATGCGGTTTTTTCGCCCGGGAGGAACTGGGAACAAATAAGAACAACTATTGCTTATAATGACTCAAATGTAAAAATTATTGGGCATCACGCCGGGCTTTTGACCGGGCCGGATGGGGCAACTCACCAGGCGCTTGAGGACATTGCCATAATGCGCGCGCTTCCAAATATGAAAATTATCGTTCCGTGTGATGCAATTGAAGCAAGAAAAACAGTTATTTCTATCGCTAAAATTTGGGGGCCGGTTTATATCAGGCTGGCGCGTGAAAAAACTCCGGCAATCACAACTGAAGAAACTCCATTTATTCCAGGCAAGGCGATTGTTTTATGGGAATCAAAGAAGCCGCAGGTTTTTATAGTTGGTGCTGGTCCGATTCTGCATAACGCGTTATTAGCGGCAAAAGAGTTGGACGAAGACGGGCTTGGAACAATTGTTTTAAACAGTCACACCATAAAGCCATTAGACGAAAGGACTATAATAGAAAAAGCGAAAAAATGTGGGGCAGTCGTATCAGTTGAAGAGCATAGTGTTATTGGCGGGCTCGGCGGTGCGATAAGCGAGTTATTAGCAAAAGAACATCCGGTTCCGGTTGAGTTTGTGGGAACAGAAGACGTTTTTGGAGAAAGCGGCTCATCCAAAGAACTTTACAAGAAATATGGATTAGATGTTAAAAGCATTAAGACAGCCGTTAAAAGGGCAATGAGAAGAAAATGAAATTCGATATAATAACAATAGGAACGGCAACGCAGGATGTTTTTATGCCGTCATCAACTTTCAAAATTATTGATGACTCTAAGTGTCTGAAAAATATTGGATTTATTACCGGAAAAGCGCACTGCTTACCCTTAGGCAGTAAAATTCAAATCAAAGAACCGGTTTTCGCGACCGGCGGCGGCGCTACCAATGCTGCAGTGACTTTCAGCCGGCAGGGATTTAAAACAGCAGCCTTGTTTAAGATGGGAAATGATATTACAGGCGAAGAAGTCGTAAAAAAACTAAAAAAAGAAAAAGTTTTTCCATTGGCAATTAGAGACAAAAAACTCAAAACCGATTACTCGGTTATTTTTCTTTCTCCTGACGGCGAACGGACCATTTTAAATTACCGCGGAGCTTCGGTTAATTTAAAAACAGAAGAAATTCCGCTTCAATCACTTAAAAATTCATGGGCTTACGTTTCTCCCGGAAAAATTTCCTTTTCCATAATTGAAAAATTATTTTCTTATTTCGCAAAAAACAAAATATTTATTGCTTTCAATCCTTCAAAATATTATTTAGATATGGGAATGAAAAAATTGAAACCGCTTTTAAACAAAACAAAGATTGTCTTATTAAACAGGGAAGAGGCAAGTCATCTTACTAAAATTCCTTACGGCAAAGAAAAAAAGATATTCAAACGCCTTGATGAAGCGGTAAAAGGTATAGCCGTTATGACAGAAGGTCCGAAAGGGGTCGTGATTTCGGATGGAAAAACGATTTACCGCGCAGGCATATTTCCCTCCGGAGGACGGTCCGCCTCCGGCGGAAAAAATAAAAAAGTCGTTGATAGAACCGGCGCGGGAGACGCTTTTGGAAGCGGTTTTACGGCTGGATTAATGAAGGAGGGATATTTTAATGAAAAATCAATTAAATATGCGATTAGACTCGGGCTTGCCAATGCGACTTCGGTTATAGAGTACGTAGGAGCAAAGAGAGGAATACTTTCAAAATCGGAGTTTGAAAAATCTTCCCGCTGGAAAAAAATCGCCATAAAAACGGCAAAATTAAACTAAAATCAGGATTATATGCACTCTTACGAAACAATCTCTAAAATTTTAAGAGCCGACAAGGACACCTTGAGGGTTATTCAAGAAAAGCTTTCTATTTCCACTGGCAAGAAAGACGTAATGGCGGAAATCGTCGAGGAAAATTCAATTATAATGAAAGACAGGCTTAACTTTTTGGGATTAGGGATGAATGCGAAAGCTAAAGAAATTTACGACGCCTTAATAAGTAAAATAGAGGCGGATGACAATAAATTTTTCGAGGCCTTAGGAAGGCCCTTAATGGAGAATTTATCAGACTACCAAAAAATTTTGGATTCCGCTAAAAGCGTAACCGGTTCGCCTAAGGGATTTTTTCTCAAGAAAGAAAAAGCGGAAGAGTTTTTGAGAAACGAACCGCCGCAGAAAGTTATACATTCTTTGGGGTATAAGGACGTAAACGAGCTTTTAGCGAAAGAAGACTTATTTGAAGTTTTCAGCGCTTTAAGATTTTTGGAAGATAATGATTGGCTGAATAACGTTTTTTTTAGGCAGTATCAAAATTTAAAACCGGATGATTTTGAAGAGCGGGAAATCATTGTAAAAATTTTGGGAAAGCAATGGATGGTTGCGGCCCAGTCGTTTGTTAAAAAAAAATATCACAATATCAGCCATTTAAAAGAACTCGGCCTTGTTTTTGTCGTTCCCATTTCTTTGGAGATATCCGGAGAATTGATGAGAAATTTCAGCTTAATTTTGCACTATCTAAATGAAATTCCTTTTTACTCGGATTTAATCAGGAAATTCAGCGGAGAAGAAAATTTCGGCGGGAAAATAATTTCTCTTTTGCGCGGGGACGTGATTGATAAGCGCCTGCCCGACGGGGCAAAAAACAAGACAAAGTGGATGGTAATCCAAAGATATTTGGCGAAAGACGATGAGAATGATTGGCGTCTTTTTGAGCCACACATAAATCCTGAAGCAATTCACTGGAAAAAAGCAGAAAGAATGCTGGTTAAGGCGGGTTCTATTTTCAATCACTTTGCTTTGGATTTGGCCTTTTGGGAAAATATCAACTGGGTGGGAAATTATTTCAAAACCGAGAGCGGAATAAATGTTTTGATAAGTTTTAATCTGGTTGATACGGTAATGTCACTCGTCAAAGAAAAAGAACTCATTAAATATCTTTACCATCATCAGGAATCTTTATGGAATAAACTTTTCTCCGAATACTTCGGCGAAGATAAAATGGAACAAATGATGAGCGAAAATCTTTTAAAAGGCTGGTTCGAAATATAAATAAGTTTTATTAATAAAAAAAACCGCCGGCGCGAAGTCGGCGGTTTAAATTCTAGATGGTGCAGTTAGTATTTTATTTTCCTGTTCTTGCCCCTCGCTGTTTTTTCCGAAAGCACTAGGAAAAACAACGCGCATACAAAAACGATACCTGCTGTTATCCATTTGCCGATAAACGCATCTATAATAGCGACAAACATAAGTAGTAAGGAGAAAAATGTAAATAGCTTATCCATATTTACCTTCTTATTAAATTGTAAAGTTTTCGATTAATTCCTTATATTTTAATCATAGCATATAAAATACAAAAAGTCAATATTTATCTACTTTATCTATGTTTTGGGGTAACCCAGAAGCCGAGGCGGAATTTACCGCCAAGCATCAGGCGAGTTTGGGCTTCCAAGCCCGGAATAGCGCCGAAAATAATCAAAGTAAGCGGCATTAAAATCCATTGGAAGAAATAAAATATGTAATGATGCGGTTTAAACCACTTGGGTTTGGGCGGTAAAAGAATAATGCTCAAAATTGCCGAAGTAATAATACCTATCATTGCCAAAGTCATTATCCATCTGGTTATTTGCGGAAGACTGTATGAAAGAAGGGTAAAATTGAAATATTGTCCTCCCAAAAACAAAGGTAGCCAGCCAAGGGCAAAAATCAGCAAAGCATTGGTTGCCCACGAGTGAAATCCTTCAATAGTGTTAAATCCCCAATAAAATTTTTTTCCAAAGGGTATTTTTTTATTTTTTCTAAAGCCGTTGAACATATAAGGAATGTTTTCACAGCCCCATCCCCAGCGCCTCTGTTGCTTATAAAGATTAACCATTGTTTTCCAGAACGTCGGGGCTACGTTAGCGTCCATAAAGACCGGATAAAGAAGCGGTTCCACTCGCCAGTCGCCGTCGTAATGCAGATAGCATTGCCAGAAAATTTGTGAATCCTCGGAAACTATATTGGTATTCCAAAATCCGATTTCAACCAATGCCTTAAAAGGAAGAGAATGGGAAGAAAAAGTGGTCAGGCGTTCTGGTCGGGATTGTTGCATCATTTGCCAAAAAGTGGAAGAAAAAGCTATGACCCGTCCAAGCGCCGAAGATTTAAAAATGTTATTGGTAAAAAAGGGAACGGGCTGAAAACTGGAACGCTGGGGATTTTTACTGGTTAAGAAAACATAGGTCAGGCGGGCAAAATAATCGGCTGGAACCTGAGTATCAACATCAAAAACCGAGGCCAAGATGTTTTTATAGGGTATGTTTTTTACATCAATTATTTTTTCTTTAACTTGTTTCCCGGCCCAGGTTTCGTTTGACCCTTTACCGGCAAGTTCGCCGGGGATGTCTGCCGGGTGAGTGGTAGTCAAAAACACGGAGAATTTATTACCAAATTCCTGTTCTATTTTTTTTGCAGTTTTTTGAGCTTCGATACCCGCTTTTTCTTCCGTCGCTAAAACCACAATGAATTTATCTTTGGGATAATTCGCATTTGCTAAACTTTCAAACGATTCTTTTACAACTTCGTAAGGCTCCTTGAACATTGGGAGAATAATCAAATGATATATTTCTCCCCAATTCTTAATTCTTAATTCCTTATTCTGTATTAGCTTGTTAAGCCAATTTATTTTCATAACTTGGCGCATTTTGAAAAAAGTCGCACGCAAATAAAGGGAAAGATAAACGGTTTTAAAAAGCCAATAAAGGTCAAAGAGAATTATGAAAATAGCTACCCAGAAGGGCAGAAGCCAAGAAAACAGAAACATTAAGATAATGGTTAGCCAGGCCAGGAGGCCTGGAAGTGTTTCAAAAAAGCGATAGCTTAACATTTTTGATTTTGAAATTAAGAAATTGATTTTTCAATTTTTTCATATTATCATATCTTTGTATGGATAAGAAATTTTTAACTTTTATAATTATTGCGGCTCTGGTCGGCGGAGTTTTCGGTTCAATAGTTGATGTCGATTTAGCCAAAGCCAATTTTTTTAGCGATATATACCGGGAATATGTGAAACCGTTTTTGAATTTAAGTATCAATACAACAAGCACGGTTACGACGGATAATTTGAATTTAAACAGCGAGCTCGAAAAAGAAATCCCGCTTTACGGCCCGTCGGTTGATTACGAGCAAGCCCTTATCAAGGCAGTGGAACAGGCGTCGCCGGCCGTCATTTCTATAATTATTTCAAAGGATTTGCCGATTATTGAACAATGCCCTTATAATCCCTTTAGCAATCTTCCGCCAGAGTTTCAAGAATTTTTTGACCAGCAATTTCAATTTTATCAGCCGTGTCAGAAAGGAACTGAAAGGCGAGAAATTGGGGGCGGAAGCGGTTTTATTATATCATCAGACGGCTTAATAGTAACCAATAAGCATGTAGTTCAAGATGCCAATGCTCTATACACGGTTTTAACTAATGACGGCAAAAAATATGACGCAAAAATTTTAGCGCGCGACCCGGTCCAAGATTTAGCAGTTATAAAAATTTCCGCAAATAATTTATCGGTTTTAATATTGGGAAATTCCAATTCCATAAAACTTGGGCAGACGGCTATCGCCATCGGGAACGCCTTGGGGGAATTTAGAAATACGGTTTCGGTCGGGGTAGTTTCCGGACTTTCCAGAAATATTGTGGCTTCCGGCGGGGGAACTACGGAAAAAATAGAAGGGCTTATCCAAACCGATGCGGCAATTAATTCCGGAAATTCCGGGGGTCCTCTTTTAAATCTTAAAGGTGAGGTTATCGGCATAAACATAGCTACAGTTTCCGGCGCGCAAAACATCGGTTTTGCCATCCCGATTAATCAGGTAAAGAAAGCCATTGAGTCGGTAAAACAAACCGGCCATATCAGTACCCCGTATTTAGGAGTTCGTTATACTCTTATAGATTCTGGGTTTGCCAAAAACGAAGGATTGCCGGTTGATTATGGTGCTCTAATTCGCGGAAGCAATAACAGTTCGGCAGTCATTAAAAATTCTCCTGCGAAAAAAGCCGGCCTTAAAGCTGAAGACGTTATTCTTGAAATAAATGGCGAAAAAATAACCCAGAACAATTCATTCGCCTACTTAATCCAAAAATATGGAGTCGGTGACTTAATTAACTTAAAAATTTTCCGCGACGGAAAAGAAATTTATTTGGAAGCAATACTTGAAGAAAGACCGGAAAACCTGTAAGGTGTCAAAATAATGAACTTTAATAGGTTTACAATTAAAGCTCAGGAAGCTCTTCAAAACGGACAGGAACTGGCCGCGAAAGAAAATCACGGGGAATTTAAAGCTATTCATTTATTGGCCGCTTTAATAATGGACGAGCAGTCATTGGTTAAGCCGATTCTTGTTAAGGCTGGTATTAATTTGGAAACTCTGGATAAAAAAATAGAAGCAGTTTTAAAAAAAGAGCCAAAGATTCTTTCCAAAGCCAATTTGGCCCAGCTGTATCTTTCTCAAGAGATAATGCAGATTTTGGATAAGTCGGCGAAAATTGCCGTAAACCAAAAAGACGAATTCATTTCCTGCGAGCATATGCTTTTAGCGGTTTTGGAAACAACTTCTTCGGCAAATAAAATTCTGGAAGAATTTGGTCTGAGGCGGGAAACCATTTTGAGAATAATGGCCGGGCTTCGCGGTTCGGTTCGCATTACGGACGAAACACCGGAATCAAAATTTCAGGTTCTGGAAAAATACGCCATTAATTTAACGGATCAAGCAAAGAACGGAAAGCTTGACCCGGTTATCGGCAGAGACGAAGAACTTCGGCGATTAATACAGGTTTTAAGCAGACGAACGAAAAACAATCCGGTTTTAATGGGAGAGCCCGGTGTCGGTAAGACGGCGATTGTTGAAGGTCTTGCTCAGAGAATAATCGCCAACGACGTTCCCGAGTCCTTAAAAGACAAGGAAATAATAATGCTTGATTTGGGTTCTTTGATTGCCGGGACGAAATTCCGTGGAGAATTTGAAGACAGATTAAAGGCCTTTATAAAAGAAATTCAGAATTCAGCCGGACACTACATTCTTTTTATAGACGAGATTCATATGATTGTCGGCGCCGGCGCTGCCGAGGGAGCAATAGATGCATCAAATATGTTAAAACCGCCGTTGGCGCGCGGAGAACTTAGGGCAATCGGCGCGACTACGACGCGTGAATACCAAAGATACATAGAAAAAGACGCAGCCTTAGAGAGGAGATTCCAGCCGATTATGGTTGAAGAGCCGACCATTGAAGATAGTATCGCCATTTTACGGGGGCTTAAAGAAAAATATGAAATTCATCACGGTATCCGCATATCAGATGAAGCAATTATGGCGGCGGTCAATCTTTCAGCCCGTTACATTACCGACCGGTTTTTACCCGATAAAGCCGTCGATTTAATAGACGAGGCTGCGGCTGCCAGAAAGCTGGAAAGTGAAAGTTTGCCTAAAGAAATTGAAAAATTACGCAGGGAAATAACGCGTCTGGAAATAGAGCGCCAGTCGATGGTTTCTGAGACAAAAAAAACAAAAAGATTAAAGGAGATAGAAAAAGAACTTGCTAGAATAAAAGAGAAAAACGACGCTTTGTCCGGCCAGTGGCACGCCGAAAAAATTTCTTTTGAAAATGTTCACAATTTAAGGAAAAAATGCGAAGACTTGCGCCAGGAGGCGGAATGTGCCGAACGAGAAGGAGAGCATG
>SDBT01003267.1_pt1 | contig 28157 bp, 35 predicted proteins | sample 2277101 | NCBI WGS metagenome assembly SDBT01 (sample SAMN10404973, study PRJNA504765) | marine sediment metagenome | isolation source: marine sediment core GS10_PC15, 103 cmbsf | place: Arctic Ocean: Southern Knipovich Ridge | collected 2010 | reverse complement strand
ATTGATTGCTCGAAATACGAGACATGTGACGGTTGTTTGTGACAGTGCAGCTAAGCAAATCACCTTACCGGCTCCGATAGTAGGTATGAAGATTACTATTGTTACGCCTGCTCTCGGCGTTGAGTTGATAGCGACAGGTTCTTCTGTCAAGATTAACGATGTAATTTGTAGTGCAACTAACGAAGCTGCTTTGATTGCTGATGCTCATTATGAAGTTACGTGTATATCGGCTACAGAGTGGATTTTGGTAGGGTACAGTAAACTTGGCGCTCACGTAGCTCCAATCATACCTGATACTTTGTAATTTAATAGGGGCAGGGTTTTAACGGCTTTGCCCCATATTTTTACTTGAAAGAACAGGCAGAATAGGAATTTATTATGAGTACTTCCAAGACATCGATTGCGAATTGGGCGATGCTCAAAGTTGGCGAGGCTATTTTTACCGACGTAGATACCGATGGTACGGCCACAGCGAATAAGGTTAATGCCATTTGGGATTTGTCCCTTGAGGACATCCTCGACAACGGGCCTGAAAAGGGTTGGAAATTCGCCAATAGGACTTTTCACGGTATAGACAGGGACGAGATAGCTGTAACTGCGTTAGCGCAAGCGACATCTACCACCACTACTGTGACAGGAACACACGCCCTTATTGCAGGAGATAATGTTACGCTGGGAACTGACCTCAATCTGGCTGGTACTTATAATGTCAATTCCATATCTACTACTATATCTTGGGTTATTACGGCTGTGTTTACCACTACGGATACTGGAACGGCCTATTGGACTTCAGAGGAATTTGCTTATCGTTTCGCTCGCCCGACTTGTACGAGAGTGACTTCAGTTAAGGTTGGGGGAGTTGAATTGACCGATTGGACAAGGAAGGGCAGTTGGATACTCACTAATCTGGAATCTACAGAAGTTGATATGGATTATATCCTTGCTCATGGAGATGTTACCATTGCAAATTTTCCCGCCCACTTCGTAAACGCTTTGAGATTAAAATTAGCTGCTGATTTAGCTTACGACTTGGTACAAAATTCGGCTTTAGGAGAAAGATTGTTACTTGAATATGAAGAGATAATTCTACCCAGAGCAATTGGTATGGATAATAGAGAAATTTATGTCCAGGAAAAGTCCGATAGTTGGGTTGCCGCTGGGCATACTCGAATGACAATAGAATAGGAGTAATTGTGAAAAAACGAATAGTAATCCTGTTAGTCCTGTTATTTGCAGTACAGGTCAATGCGGTTACTCGGTACATTGATTTCAGTGTAGGTAATGATGCTAACGACGGTGAAACGGAAGGTGAAGCTTGGCTGACCGAAAGTTATGCGGATACCCAGCTTTCAACTAATGATATTTTGAGATATGTTCAAGCCGATTGGGGTAGTACGGTTTTAACTGACTGGGAGGCACTTGCTAACGATGGTGTTATTACGTGGACAAAAGAGATAAAACAATGGGCTATTACTTGGACTATTGATGGCTATGAAAGATTTGGCCGATATGCCAACGGTGATTTTTGGATATATGATGCCACGAGTATTGCCCTGACGACTATTGACCCTATTTCCACAAATGCCGCAGGCTGGATAAAGAATGGCTCTATGGTCAATCCCGACCCAACAGTTGCTTCACAGGGATATGATAATTCCACCAGCCCCTTAGGCTATAGCGCAGCTTTGAATGTAGCATTAGACAACGATTTTCCTATTACGATAAATACCGAATCATCTCTTGTATCTGCGAAAAGCAGTTCGGAAGGCGCAAGACCACAATTAACAGATGTATCTATTTTAACTGTTGTCGATACGGTTCCAGGTACGGGTGATTTCAGACCGCCTTACTGCGGTTCCGACAAGACGAGCAATTATAATGTGAGTGCATTTGTTACTCAGGATGTTTATGACAGCATCCTTGAAAAGTTGACTCCGGCGACCGGCGTTCCTTCTCAAGGCACTGTTGAAAGAAGGGTGCAGCGACCTTGGCTTGAACACATTACAGGTTCAAGTGGAGAAGATATACGTCCCACAAACAACTACTTTACTGGCTATGGGACAAATCCGACTTACGCTGAATACGTTTGTGAAAAATCTGGCGATGTTGCTCTCTGGCTTCACTGTAATTATTCAGATGCAGTTAAAAAGACAACTTTAACTGGCTATGTTCAAATCGGTATTGATTACTATGGTATCATAACGGCGGGAGGTACTAACCTATGGCCGCCAGGCGGTGGACACGGAAGCGGTAGAAAGTGGTATATTATATTTGCAGGGTTGGTATTGGATGTTGCAGCAATGAGGGATATAGATGGTGATGCAGATTTTGGTATGGATGACCAGTCTTTTGCCGTAGCTTCTGGTGATGTGCTTTCATTTCCATATACGAAAGGCACTTTTCAACATAGTGGAGGAAGTTTCTGGGGCAAGCGGGAAGATTTAAGCGGTACTTCAAAAGAGTACTTAGAGTACGTTGACTATCATCTTGATATGCCCGAATGGGGTATAAAACATTTGACGACGCCACTTCAAGACGGTGCTAACTGGAACACTAATTATAGAACTTGTTGTACGGCGGTTGCTTGGTATGGCGAAGTTTTAGCTGCCTTGATTACGAGATATGGCGAAGCTGATTGGGGCAAGACGCTATGGAATCACGATTCTATATTCGATTATATGGACAGGTACGACAATGTAGATGGTACGGTAAATAGTACCTTTCAGGAAAATATGTGGGATGACTTCAGGGCTAATTACGGCACACCTTGGAGTGGTTCTTATGATATTACCGCCGCCGCAACGCCTACGGTTTTAGCGCAAGTTCCAGATTCTAATACTTATAATTCAATAACAGTTTCATGGTCTGGAGCAGCGGCAGTACATGATATATCGACTAAACAGACCGTTGCTTATTTGGGAGTGACAAGTCCACATGAAATAACAGGACTAAGGCCAAGTGTCTCTTATGAAATTGAAGTCTGGGGTAAGAAAGCAAACGGGATAAGGTCTTTAGTTCCTGATGAATTAACAGTAACTACAGAAGCAAGTACAGCGAGTTTGATAGCACATTACAAATGTGATGATAACGCCGGTCAGACTACTGTCTTGGATAGCTCTGGTAATAATTTAACAGGTACGGCTGCGAATAATATCACTAGCACAACTGGCAAGGTTGGCAATGCTATTACCTTTAACGGCACAAGTGATTATGTGACTATTTTGGATAATCCGACATTTGACGGAACAAGTGCGATTACAGTTGCAGGTTGGGCGAAAAACGACAATGCGGATATAGGGGCGTCCGAATTACATACTATAGTCTCTAAATATAGTCTTGCCGATAACAAAAGAGAGTGGCATTTATATCTTACTGATGCTGAAAAAGTTGGACTTTTCGTTTCCGAAGATGGAACCTTTGACGCAGGCAAAGCTTGGTCTTGGACGACAGATGTAGCCGTAACAGTTTCCGAGTGGCATCACTACGCATTTACATTCGACGCTGGCACTTTTGCGATTTATGTGGATGGAGTTTCTGTTGCTATAACCGATTCTCTGTCTAACTCAGGTACATTTTTTAACAATGATAATGTCCGTCCACTTATAGGAGCGAGGTATTCTGATTTTAGTTTATTGACAACCCAGTCTTATTTTGATGGCGATATTGACGATGTACGAATATACAATGAGGCTTTAACTCAATCTCAAATTGCAGGGTTAATTGGTACAGGCCGTTACGATGCGCCAAGCAGAAATCACAGGAGAAGTAGGTACTAAAAAGGAACAAGCAATGAAAATAATAATAACAATACTAATTACTTTGGTCGTTGTGTTTTCTTTGGGGCTAACTTCCAGATATAACCCAGTAACTAGATTGGCGTATTATGCTGTTGATACAGCGGCTAACGATACATATATTGCCCAAATAAATGGAATTGGCGGTTATAAGGCGGGGTTATTTGTTTTGTTAAATCCCGTCACAGATAATACAGGGGCTTGTACTCTTAACATCAATGGATTAGGAGCAAAGTCTCTAAAAGATGTATTAGGTAATGACCCAAATAATAGTCATATTGATGCTGCACAGATAGTGCCGCTATGTTACGACGGCACAAATTTTATAATTATGATGCCGGATTCTAATCCCTAATTTAAGGAGAACAAAAATGAAGAAATTAAAATTGTTTGGTATTGGTTTGATAACTGTTGTCGTTGTATTTTGTATGGGCGCCGAGCTTACGACAACTATTTCAAATTTTAGCACTCTCTATCAAAACACGGACGTAGCTGGTTCGCCGGATACCACGTTATTGACCGGAGCGCCAACAACGGCATTCACTATAAATGCTATATCTGGCTCAACTAATTTCGTTGACTTGTTACACCCCAATACTCGCTTTAAGGGGTCTCGAGCAAACGCAATTACATTGATATTCACACATTCCCATGCTACTGACGCAGATGGCACAACATCAGTATTTGAGTTGTGGGGTCAGAACCTCGATGGGCCAAGACAGGCTATTTGCTCGATAGCTCTAACTGCGGGCAAAGCAGAGGTTGTTGCTAGCACAGACGAGAATACGTGGGTAGATACAGCAGTTGTAACATCATATCATGCTACAACTATAACTGTAGCTGATAGTGCTGCCGATAGGGTTGTTAGTGTAACGCTGGATGTTACTGGATTCAGATACCTTCAGGGATTATTTACCGGTGGAGGCTCAACGGCAGTAATAGCAACTGCGTATTACAGATACTATTAACCGGAAAGTGATGTGAATCGTTAATGACGGGTTTTGCAAATAATCATTTAACTACGAAATCAAGTCCCATCTACGTTGCTCGTAACGAAGCTGACGAGAACGGCGCATCGGGTGCGCCTGCAATTTTCGTATTAGCAACAGAAAGTGATTTTGCACAGAAACCGGCGACGGCACTTGATTTAGCTAAAAAAGATTTATTTATCCCAAGAGAAGGGCAGAAGTTCGGGGAACTTGTGCAGAATGGATTGGCCTTTTCTTTTTCGGGTAGTTCGGCGGCTGATAAGACTTTTATTTATGATATATTTACGTGGTCTCCTAAGAACGGCCCTGCCAAACACTCTGTAAACGGTACGGGTATTTTAGGTACTCAGCGAGTAGTGAAGTATCCTCATAATGGAGATGCTCCAGACACAAACAGGTTCTGGGCTGATACCTTGACTGTTGAATGGGAAAACCATCTTAAAGAAGTTGAATCTACGGATGTTGATGGACATAATTCTATCGCCGAGGTTTGGTTTGATGCGACAGGAATAAGATATGTATTTATTCAAATATCAAGTGCTGACGGCTCAACGGGAACCGAGGCTGGAGATATAGCTTGTTTTTACAGGTACTTCTAAATGCCGAAGACAAACAAAATAATCCAGAGCTTTAATAGTGGCGAACTTAGTCAACTCATGGACGCAAGAATTGACCAAGCCAAATATGCCTCTGGCTGTCGCACGATGGAGAATTTCATGCCGTTGATATACGGAGGCGCACAAAGACGTCCTGGCCTTGAGTATATAGCTACGCAAAAGAGTAGTTCTGCAAAGGGTAGAGTAGTGGCTTTTGAGCATTCTGTAGACGATACTTATATTCTGTTATTTGAGAATCAAGTTATACGGTTCTTTAAGAGTGGTGCAATTATAAACGACGGTGTTGGAACAGAAGGTGCGGAAGTTGCTGCTGCCGGCACTCTGGTTGCTCATTGGAAGATGAATGAAGTTGACGGTACTGATGTAGATAACGCCGAAGGAACAGCCGGTCTTGATGGCACTGCCTCGTCTTCAATACAAAACTTGCGTGCAGACGGCAAGGTTGGTACAGGTAGTTTCGATATGGATGGCCAATATTCTGTTACTGTATCTGATGCAGCAGCGTTAAGTTTCGATGATTCGGGTTCTAATCCATTTAGTATAACAGCTTGGGTTGATGTTCAAACAGGTGGAGAGCTACAATCCATATTTTCCAAATGGAGAGAAGATACTAATAAAGAGTATCGGTTAAGTTTGAGTGAGAACAGGAAACTTCAGTTACACCTTAACGATGATAGTGTTAATTTAAATGCAAACACTGTTTCACAATGGAAATTGAATGATACCGACGCAGATACAATCGTTGATGATACTAGAGGATTACAAGCTGGTGTGGCAGAACACAATGTCAGCACTTATACCACAACAGGCAAACCAGGTATGGGCTTGGAGTTGGGTTTTGATTTTAATACTGCTACCAGGGGAGTTACGGTGGCAAATAATGCCGCATACAATTTTGGAAATGCAGGTGGAACAGCAGATAGTCCATTTAGTCTTGCCGCCTGGGTTAAATGGGATGGAACAGGTGGCGATAGATATATAGTAAGTAAATGGGATAGCAATGATGTAACCAAGAGGGAATGGAGACTGAATCTTCAAAATGGAAGGCCTAGTTTTTGGCTTTCAGATACTGTAGGAGACCATGCCTTTTTATATGCTGATGATGCTATTTCAGCAGATGAATGGCATTTTATAGTAGCTACTTACGATGGTAATGAATCAAGCCCAGAAACAGGTATGATTATTTATATTGACAATGTAGCAGTTGCGCAGGCGGCAGGAAATAATAGTTATTCTGCTATGAAAGATACAACTCAAAAAGTGTTCATAGGTGCGCAAAATGCTAGTGGTGCTGTCAGTGCTAGATTTACAGGTCTGATAGATAATGTTATAATTTTTGATATAGAATTATCTACCTCGCAAATTTCTAATCTATGGAATAATGGCGCAGGAACTGAAAGTCTGTCTACTACTTCACCATACGCAATAACAGATACCGCTCTTTCTACAGGCTGGCATTTCTTAGCGGCTACTTATGATAGTTCCGGAGGGTCAACTGCCGCAAGCGGTATAATTCTTTATGTAGATGGTGTAGCAGTAGATATAACTGCTTTTAACGAAACAAGTTACGTTGCTATGGAAGGTACGGGCGTCGATGTTCTCATCGGTGGGCAATTAGATAGCGGTGGAAGTGACGAAAAGTTCCTTCAGGACAAGATAGATAACGTAGCATTATACAGTACGGAATTATCATCAACACAAATCAACACTTTATTTTCGGCAACTCCGTATGAAGTTATCACTCCATATTTGACCGCTGACCTTTTCGCTTTAAAATTTGAACATTCGGCCGACGTGACGTTTATAACTCATCCCAACTACGAACCGAGAAGGCTTTCAAGAACTGGTGATACAGCATGGACTTTAGCCGTAGAAATATTAGTAGACGGGCCGTTTAGAGACCAGAATACCAACTTGTCTTTTTTCATTACTCCGTCAGGAACTTTAACTGTTGACGGTGCTTGTACTCTCACCGCTTCTGGAACTGATAATAATCCATTTGTAATGGGAACTACCGCAGGTCATTCACCAAGCGGCTCATTGGCCACAAGTAAATCACAAACAGGTGCGTTGTTTAAATTACTTCACGCTTCTGCAACGCCTAGCGTATCCGCTGAATTAGTATCTAATGTTTTAAACACTGCGAGTGCCACTTTAACGGTTTATAAAGGCGTTACATGGGATTACGTTACTCAGGGAACATGGGGAACGGCTGGAAATTCTGCAACCGTAGTATTAGAAAGAAGTTTTGATGCCGGCACAACCTATGAAACCCTTTTTTCAGTAACTTCCGCTGGGAATAGAAATGCTTCAACGTCTGGTACGGAGGAAGTTGCCGACGCCATATATCGGGCAAGAATATCGGAAGTCGGAGGTGATACTACAATATGTTCAATCCAATTATCCATCAGAGACACCGACCATATAGGTATTGTTAAAATAACATCAGTAACCTCTCCTACTGTTGCTATTGGTACTGTTATAAAAGCCATAGGTTCTACCAATAAAACTCACCGATATTCTGAGGGCTCGTTTTCTAATCGCAGAGGCTGGCCTGTGGACGTTACTATATCCGCAGAAGATAGATTGACTTATCTTACCACTACGTCAGAGCCTTTGAATGTATGGGGTTCGGCAGTGGGTGATTTCACCGATTATGCCGGCGGTACTGACGATGACGATTCGATTGCATTTACTTTAGTTGGTACAGGCCAGCAGAATCAGGGTCGCTGGATTATCTCTAAAAAAGCTCTTATAATAGGAACGGTTGGCGGAGAGCATTTACTAGGCGCTTCCGACGATAATGAAGCCTTAACTCCAACTAATGTTCAAGCAAAAGTCCAGACCACTTACGGCTCTGAAAACGTCGCTGCTATTATGATAAATCAAGCCATCCTCTTTCTTCAAAGGGGCGGTAAGAAGATAAGGGAATTTCTATACGATTTTGAGTCTGACGCTCATAAAGCCGACGACCTCACTGTATTTTCAAACGAAATTACAGGCGATGGTATATTGGATATGACTTTTCAAAGAGCGCCCGACCCGATGTTATGGTGTACAAGGTCTGACGGCCAAATGGCTGTTATGGCTTACGAAAGAGACCAGGATGTATTTAGTTGGTGTAGGTTAGTAACTCAAACAAAGAATGGAACTGACGATGCTGCCGATAGTGTGTTTGAATCCGCAGCTATAATTTATGGTGGGACTAACTCTGAAGATGAAATATGGGTGGCTGTGAAAAGGGTTTTGGCAAGTGGTGTTGTAAGATATATCGAAAGATTCACTCCAAGGGTGATGCCATCTTCGATTGCGGATATGAAGTATCTGGATTCTTTCATTACTGATACTGGAGGCGATACTACCATAGAGGGACTTACTCATTTAGTGGGACAGACGGTACAAGTTTTGGGGGACGGTTTGGTACAGGCAACTAAAGTGGTAAATGGTTCTGGTGTGATTACTGCTGCAACGGTCGCTGCCAAATACCAAGTCGGATTAGGGTACACCGCTACGGTGAAACCGATGAAAATAGACTTACAGGGAATGGGTTTGGCGGTTACCATTAAGATAAATCGTGGTGTATTCAATGTATTTGAAACTATTGGTGGGCAGGTGGGAACTTCTACGAGTAAACTACATGATATTCCTACTGGTACGGCTGCGCTATTTACAGGGTCTAAAGAAATACCATTATCTGGCGGGTATTCGAGAGAGGGCGATATTATAGCTCAACAAACCCAACCGCTCCCGATGACGGTTTTGTCATTTAGTTTAGATATTGGTGCAAATGCAGATTGATACAAAGACATATACAGGTACAAGACCGTTTGTTGCCGAGGATATGATGACCATTATAAACGATGGTCTGAAAGAGCAAGGTATAAAATATTACGGTGCTGGTACTTTAGAAGAATTGGCACAACAAACTGAAGATGACGGTCTTTCCATAACAGGTATAGTCAATGACGAAATAGTTGGTTGTGGCGGGATACGGAGGTTGTGGGAAGGTGTCGGTGAGGTTTGGTTAATGCTCTCACCAAAGACAAGTCTATACCCTGTAAAGACTTACGAATGTATAAGAAACGGTTTTGAAAAACTGATTGAAGAGAATGATTTTGTGAGACTTCAGGCATGGGGACGCATAGGCTTTACAAAGGCGCACACTTTATTCAGACATTTGGGTTTTCGTCCCGAAGGAATTGCCAAGAAGTACACGCCTGACCAATGCGACTGTCTTTTATATTCGATTGTGAGGCAAGATGATTAAATACATAATTTTTGGAATAATATCTCTAGTTGCCTTAATTTTAGACTTGTTAAGTGGCGATACAAAAGTAATTGAGACCATTTATCATTGCGACCCTATTACGATAGCACTTATCGTTGGCGGTTCTTTGACTGCTGTTTCTCAAATCCAGCAAGGTCGTGCTGCCAGACAAGCGGGCAAGACTCAACAGGCCATAGCCGAAAGAAACGCTTTACTGGCAGAGCGTCAGGCCGAAGCTGAACAGCAGGCAGCCATTGCAGAGGCTAGAAAGCAGGAGAGAGAGGGAGAAGCGTTTAAGGGCAAGCAGAGGGCTGCATTTGCTAAAGCCGGCGTACAGGCACGTGGCACACCTTTAGCGGTATTAGTAGAGACCGCTGAGACTTTAGAAGCTGAACGACTTACTATTTTAAGAGAAGGTGCTATAAGTGCGGCGCAACGTCGTGGTCAGGCGGGCGTGTTAAGGGCGCAAGGCGCTGCCGCCAAAGCAAGAGGCAAGGCTGCTTTCAGGGGTGCAAGATTAGCGGCGGGTGGTACGATACTCTCTACAGTTGGTACGGTAGGCGTATCAAGACAGCAACGAGGGTTAAAACCATTCGGTTTTGGAAAGAGGTAATATGGCTAAGATACCAAGACAAGTTTCAAGACGAGTAACACCATCCGGCAGGGTTGGTGATGTACCCGTTTCTTTTGACATAGCTGATACTGGCGCAGAGATAGAGGCTAGGGGTTTGGGTGCTTTAGGACAAGGTGTAGGTAATCTTGGTCAGGCCCTGGGCGAGATTAAACTGAGAGAACAAACAGCAGATGATTTACTTGCTTCTGATAATATATCTCTTGCTGTTCAAGGTGCCAAAGATAAATTTGCTCAATTTAAAGAAGACAGTCCTGACCCAAAGACATGGGCAGGAGGTTCGGCGACTATTTGGGATGAAGCTTTTACCGCTGCAAACTCTCAACAGTTTCATAATAAGGATGTGGGCGAGAGGGCATTATTCCAATTTGGGGCTGAACAACAACATGGTAATAATATAGCAGCGATACAGGCCGCTGATGCCACTACGAAGATAGCAGTTAAAGCAACTAGGGACACTTTAATAAAAGCTTTTGCTCGTGGTGATGATACTAAAGATGAATTGCTCGCCCATCAAATTGCACTAAAGAACGAGTTAGGTGATGACGATTTAGTTAAGATAGCAATGGCTGACGCTATCGCTGCAGCAGAAACACAGCGCATTGCTGTCCTTACTGGTCAAGGAAAATATAGTGAAGCCAGAAAACTTGTATCTAAGACCCTTGGACTTAACCCTACGGAAAAAGAATCTCAATTAAACATAATTGATAGAGAAGAACGAGCTGCTTTAAATAATCGCAAAAAACGAAGCGAACTTGAATTAGATACTTCCGCTGCGCAAGTAGAACCAAATTGGCTTAAAAATCTTGAGGGTGGTACACTTACTAGGGGAGAAATACTTGCGTGGAATCCTGATGTTACTGACCCCGACGTGATTCGTGAAGTTGTAGATATAAAAGAAGAATGGATTAAGAAATTAAGCAGACCCGTTGGAAGCAGTTCTGGTTACGCAAAGTTGATTGAAAAGATTGATTTGAATCCACAAGACTTTAAGGCATCTGATATTTACGCAATGGTAAAACCTGGCCCAGACGGAATCTCTGAAACCGAAGCACCTTCTCTTGTTGATAGATTAAAGAGAAATCAAAATCCCGCCAACTCTTTTAATAGCGCCTTGCATAGTAGGTATCAAGCTATTTTAAAGGCACAATTTGTTAATGATATTATTGATGTAGGTAATAAAAAAGACAATACCAACAGGCAAAACGAAATGTCTTTAGCAATAACGGAATTTGCAAATAATAACCCAGAGGCCACAACAAAAGACTGGAATGAATTTTACAATAGTCTTACCAGAGAGGACAGCAAAAACTTTGGATTTTTAAAGGCTATTTCCATAGTATCACCTGCTATATCGCTATTTAGACTTATACAGACAAGAAGAGATGAGGATTTGATAAATCTTAATCCTACGCCAGAAACGTCCAAACAAAAAACCAAATTGAGAGTAGGTGATACAATAGAACGCAATGGCGTTACTTTCGTAATAACTCGTTTTGTAGATGGCAGACCTAAAGTTATTGAGGTAGAATAATGGCTAAAGAAGTATTCTTAGACGAATTAGAACAATCGGAAGATACTTTCTTAAGGGAACTTCCATTTCCAACTAAAGACCCTGAATTTTCCGGCGACCTTCCATTGGGTGACAGATTTGCTTTGCAAGACCCAAAGCCTATAAATGCTAGTAATGATTTATACAAGAACCTGTATGAAGATGAAGTTCCATGGGATTCTACACTATCTACTGGCGACAGAGCTGCCTTACAGCAATCTTTCCCTTTCCCAAAAGATATTGATATGCTCGGTAAAAGAAATTTCAATGCTCTGTATTTTGCAGACCAGTTTAACATGCCTTTTTCTGATGCACTTACAATGCACGACCAACTTGGTGCAGCGTACTTTGATGTAGATGAGTCTATTGAATCGTTGAATATAGAAACACAATCTGCTTTTTATTACGATAGAATTAAAAATAGATATAACAATGGAGTTCTTAACAATGCTATAGGAGATAAAGGTGCATCGTTACTTGGTAGATTCCTGAAAAATCCTGAGTCTGTTGATTTAGAAGCTGAACTTAAAATTATACAAGCACTACAAAAAGGCTTTACTCTAGACAGAAATGAGGATGTGCGGGCTTGGCACGAAAAAATGCTCGGCGCAACCGCCGAACAACTGCCAGTATTAGGAAGAGGTCTTAAGGGTGGTATAAAGGGTGGTGTTGCCGGTGGCGTTTCTGGTGGCGTTTCTGCACTTATATTAGGTCAATTGGGGCCACAGGCAGCTACGCCAGAAGAAGTGCTTACAGTTCCTGCTGGAGTGTTATATGGATTAAAGACTGGTTCTGCTTTGGGTGCTGGAATTGCGATAGGCAAACTCGAAGCTGGTAATACATTTGCAAATCTCATGTCTCTCAAAGACGAAAATGGAAAACCGATAGACCCCAAGATAGCCGCCCTAGTATCGTTGGGTGTTGGGTCAATAAATGGTGCTATAGAAATAGGAGAATGGATAGTTCTTCTTAGTACGTTTGGCATTGGCACAAAAGTATTTGAACAAGCAGCACGGAAAGTAACAAGAAAATTTTTAGTACAGGGAACTCTTGGCGAAATAGTCGCTAGGCATATTCTAAAATTTGGGGGGCAACTTGCGGTAGAAAATCTTCAAGAATTATGGCAGGAAAGTGTATCTATAACTGGCGAAGAACTCGCTAAAGAATTAAACAATGCTAGAAAGGGTACTGATTTTAAACCTGTTACAAAAGAAGAGGTGGTGGCAAGGCTTACTGAGGTAACAGTAGAATCTTTCCGAGCTTTTCCTGCTTTGCTATTACCAGGAACAGTAATATCTACCACAAAAGAAGCCATAACTACTCCTAAGGCTGGAATACCAAGTGTTGCACAAGCAATCCCATCTGTAGCCCAACCCCCAAAGGTAGCCCCGAAAGAAGTCCAAGTAAAACCCCCAGAAGTCCAAGTACCTCCAATTACAGAGGGGAAGATTATTGATGAAGTTTTTGAAGGCGATGGTACTGGTATTCCATCGGTTGACGAACAACAACAAGTTCCTCAACAAGTTAAGGAATCTAAAATTGAAGAACAGATAAACTCCATTGTTAGCGAACCTTTGACACCAGAGCAAGCAGAAGAAGATTTGACTAAACAGGAATCTGCTGCGTTGAAGAAACTTGAAGCAGAAATAGAAATAGAAGATGCTGAACCAGTTAAGCCAAAACTCCATATAGGTAATTTAACAGCCAGAATGAAGAAGGTTTTGGCCGATGAATTACGCAGAGAAGAAGGTTCTAAAGACCCACTCAGAGCAGCCAAAACTGGTGAGTTAATTAAACAAAAGATACAAATAGAGAAAAGAATCAAGCGACAAACTGGCGAAGCAGTTATAGAAGATAGAATACAGCTTACAAAACTCAAAAAAGAATTAAAAAGGAGAGAGGTCGGCCCTTTCCTAGAAGGCGCATTCCCAACCAAAAAAGCTGAAATAGAAATAACTGCTGGGGAGGCAAGAATCGCTTTAGCTGACTTAGAAGAATCTCTTGCAAAGAAACTTGATAATAATCTAATACGAACAGAAAATGATTTGGCGGAGGCTAATTCTGATTGGGCAGATATAAAAGAATTGCGCCGTGTTCTAGGCGAAAAACTTGGCAAGCGTCCCTTTACGGTTATTAGGGCAACAAAAACTAAAGTCTTTACTATTGAATCAACAAAAGAAAGAATAGCAGCTTCTTTACGTCCAGGCATTTTGGAAGATTCGGGTTTGACAGTTGGGCAAGTATTAGGTGTAACTTTGAAAAGAATGGCGCAAGCTGCAAGACATGCTTTTTCTGTGGGTAAAAAAGAAGGAATTGCCATAACTAAAGAGCATTTTAGGAAGTTGAAAGAAGCCCAACGTGCAAGAAAAGCTCTTAAAAATAGGATTAACAAAGCACTTAAAACTATCAATAAGGATATTCCCAAAAACGTTGATTTCTTTTATCGTGAAGCTATTAGCAGATTGCAAAAAGAAGTGGATACTAAAAAGAGAACTAAAGACACTAAGCTCAGGCGACAAGCCCAAAGAGAGTTTCTTGCCAAAGCGACTAACGAACAGAAGGCTGTGTTTCCACAGAAATTATTTGATAGTCTAAATGCGAAACAATTGGAAGATGTTACAATTGCAGAATTAGAACAATTAGCTGAACAAAGACAAAAGCTTGAACAACTTGGTAAAACCAAAAAGTCTGCGAAAATAAACCGTGCCCGACTCATTCGTGAAAACAATACCAAAAAAGCAATTAAAACAATGGGGAGTGTTAAGACTAGCCCAGAACAGGACGGCGCTGGTTATGTTACAAATAATAATGGCATAATAACCAAACTAAGAACTGCCCATATTACAACGCTTAGAATGCCAAGACTTTTGGATTGGCTCGATGGCAAACTTGGCACATTCAAAGGGTTGATGCACGAACTATTTTATAACAGAGTCAACGACCAGACCAACAAAGAGTTGATTGAGGTAGACCGCAGACATAGGTTTATGCGGGACGAGATGGATTCGCTTGGTATTACTGATGATGAATTGTCAGTAGTTGTCGACTTGTCTGGTGTTAAATCCGGCTTGCAATTATATGTAGAACAAATTATGGGTGTTTACGCCGCCTTGAAAAATCCAAAAGCCAAAGAAGCAATGTTTAATAGTATGCGAATTACCGAAACACAGGCAAGGGCTATTGTCAGTAATATTGCAAATACAAAATTCGTTAGGTTGGCCGACGCAGTTATAGAGGATTACAATGATAGTTACGAAAGACTCAGAGATGCACATATAAACTTCACTGACGAAGACTTGGGCAGAGAAGATTTTTATACTCCTATTGTAAGACTCGAAAAGACAGGTATTGTTTCTAATGATGATATAACAGACCAATTACTTGCAAGGAGTGGACTAAAGCGGTCGCAGGCTGAGAAAGGTTTTACCATTGAACGTCTTAATATAGCACCAGAAAACCAAAAGCCTATAGACCTTAGGCTTATGAGTGTATGGCGCGGCCAATCTGTTAAACAAGAACATTACATTCATTTTGCCGAACTTATTAAAGATTTGAATGGTTATTTAAGTGATGGGAAGCTGGCCAAAGCCATTAACAATGTTCTTGGCCCAGCAGGTCATAGAATATTAAGCAATTATGTGAAAAGAGTTGCCAACCCAAACATATACAAAGGTTTTGGAACTATGGAAACATTGTCTCGGAAGTTACGGGGCAATATGGCGATGGCTTATTTATCTTATAATCTACTTACGATTGCAAAACAAGCCCCATCTTTAGTATTATATCTCAAAGATGCAGGTGCAGATGCGTTACTTAGTTCATTTGGTGAGTTTGTTACTAATCCCAAAGCATTACTTGAAAAAGTTTCCAAGCTCGACCCGCAAATTAGGGCTAACGTAATCGCAAGAGAATTTGAAGCATTGGAAAGAGCAAGAGACCCTGGGCTTCAAAAGCTTATAAACAAAGTGGGCAGGACAGGTCTGCAGGGCATTATATTTCTTGACAGAATAATAAGGTCTATTGGATGGAACGCTGTTTACGAAAAGGAATTATCTCTGCATGGCTCACAAAATGAAGCTATTAGAGAAGCGCAAAACTCTACTTTGCGAACACAGCCTACGGCTTCGGCAAAAGACCTTGCTGACTTATATACGCAAAATGAAGTCCTTAATTGGTTTTTGATTTTTACTCAACAATTGAATCAAATATGGAACATAGTTACTTATGATGTTTTTGCACATTGGAACAATAAAAACTACCAGAAAACCGCATCAGATGTAATCGCCGTATCTTTAAATGCTATGTTAATTTGGATGATAACCAATAAACGATTACCAGAAGACGAGGATGATTTATTGGATATGACGACCGACCAAATGATTAACATAGTTCCATTATTGGGCAAGGATATTATGGCGGGGAAAAAGGGATGGGGAGGAACTGATATTGCTCCCTTAAAAGCCGCAAAAGAAATATCAAGGGCTATTTCTTCTGATGACCAAGAGAAGATTGCCAAGGCATTGTTCGAACAACTTGCGGTAGTAAAAGGTGTTCCAATTACTGCAATAAAAAGAGGAGCAGCATTTTTAGAAACTGGCGAACTAATAGAATTAATTGGTGGTAAAAAATAATGCTTCGTGGCCGTTACAGTCCGTTCAATTTAGCATCGCTTAACGCCAGGTTAAATCATTCCCTGCTTAGTGATATAGCTACTAATCCCGAAAACAATTCCGACCATGACGGGCGGTATCTACTAGACGCCGGAACTCCCGCCGATAACACTTTATTGCGTTTCGACGGCACAGATGGGCGCACAACACAAACGACCGGTATTATAGTTGACAACTCTGATAATATATCAGGTATTGGTACTATAAATAGCGGTGCGATAACAGCAACAGACACATCTCTTTTTGATTCTGACATAAGTATAGCCTCAGGAAGTATAACTTCGGCAAGTGGAACAATAGACTTTGGTAATGAGGACTTAACAACAAGTGGAAGTATCATTTCAACAGGTGGAGCGCAGACAGGGAAATTCCTTACAGGCGCTGCCGGTAATACAGTTTTTGCTTTTAGCGGGGATAATTTTGATATAAGAGCAGGGAGTGGCGGTTCTTCATCCCAAAATGTCATGAGAGTTACCTCAGTAGGAGATTTTGATTTCAAGGCAGGCAACCTTATCACCACTGGTAAAATTAACTTCCGAGACACTGACATATCAATCGGCTCAACTCTCACCGATGGTATTCTTGATATGACTGCCGATTTTGCTATTGATATGTTCTTTGATAACGCTGATAGAGGAGAGGGAGTGGATGGGCAGCATTTTAATATTAACAGGCGGGCAGCAGGAGATGACTATATTAGTTTGTATGTTGATAAAGACAGGAAAGGATTGATTGGTTTTAGTGGTGATGATGATTTACTTCAATTAGCGGCTAATCTTTTGACTGTAAATGGTGCGATAACATCGACAGGGCTTGGTACTTTTGCCACTCTTTCAGTAGCAAGTGATAAATTTACAGTAGCCAGCAACGGTGCCTGGGCTGTTGATGATGGTGGTGCAACTACAGTTAAGTGGAGTCTTAATCCCAGTAACTTAAATCTCATAGGTGAAAGATATTTTAATTCTTCTAGTGGCGTGAATACGATATTTATACGTTCAAGGGGCACAGAAGGCACGCCGTTGTCCCTTAATGATAATGATACTATTTTTGCTTATAGATTTCAAACATGGAACTCCGCTGCTGGTGGTGCTTTTACAATGACACAAACTGCTTTTACTATGGAGGCAGATGGTAATCATGGAGACGGTAGCACTCCCACTAAATACGTTATGAACACAATTCTAAATGGCTCTGTAGGCCAAAGACCTGTTTTTGCTGTGAGGCATGATGGTAATATTGATGTATTACTGGACGGTAGCGGTATACGATTTGGTGCAGGAACGGATGCTCAGATTTATTACGATACTACAGACCTTATAATAGACCCTGCACTTGTAGGGACGGGTGGAGTTAATATTCAAGGCGATACTTTTTGGGTTGGTAGCGGAACGGGTTTGCCTTATGGTCATATGTACGTAGATGGTACACAAGTCATCAGAGTAGCTTTAACTGTGAATACTCCCGCAGAAGTTAAGGGTGATGGAACAGGTGGAACTGCTACTGCCGAAGATGGTTGGTTGTCCGGTGAGTTGAATTTGATTACTTTCCCTACGGGCGGGACAGAGCATTATATCACAATCACAAAAGCAGGCGTGTATCATATCACTTGGAATTTGAGTTTTAAAATGGTTACGGGTGCGGCAAATACTCAGGTACATGCAGGATTAGCAGTTGATGGTACAGCTATAAGGAATAAATGTGAGGGACACCGAACTATCAGTAATAACACAGATACAGGAAGTATGTCAGGGACTTGCACGGTAGACTTGCCAAACGGCAATGAAGAATTAAGTCTTTGGATGGAGAATACAACAAATAGCAATGACGCAGATGTTGTTCATGGCAGTTTAACGGCAGTAATGGTTGGAGGCACATAATGGAACGGATAATTAAAATAACTATTATGAACACTTAAAGGAGAAAGAAAAATGTTACAAATAGCAGAAAAAGACAGAGACGTAATAGGGCTTATTATAGCTTCGGGCATATATCCGAATTGCTCTTACAGCCAGGTTAATCAGGCCATCGAGGTATTGGAACAACTTAAACCTATCGAAGACAAAAAGAAAAAGGATAAATAAAAAGGAGTAACAATGCCAAACAACAATAGGGTAAGATGGTTAGGACTTGCAGTAACAGTTTTTTGTATATTTGCAGCAGTTGTTGCTAGTTGTATTTGGGTTCAAGCCGATGTCAGAGCAGTAAATACGAAGGCAGCCGTTATAGAAGAAAACATAGGCGAACTCAAAGAAGAGGGGTGCCTGCCAGCCAGAGACAACGGTTACAGTATCGTCAAGATAGAGACCCAACTTAAAGCGATACAAGACCAGCAGCAAACGGCATTCAAAGAAATCCTGAAAAGGTTGCCCAAATGAAAAAAGTATACACCCATACATTCAACGGCAGAAGTTACAAAATTGACTTCGGCGACTTTGAAGGTCTGTGTGATATGTATAAATGCAACGAAAGATATATTAGGGTTCTTCCTGACTTGAATACCAGGAAAGGTTTAATCACAGCCATACATGAAACGTTACACGCCGAAAGCTGGACAGCTTCGGAAGATGTGGTTGATAGAGTTTCAAACGAAATAGGTTCATTTTTATGGAGACTGGGATGGCGTGTCAAATAGTTGAGCGGGCAGAAACCACTGTAAACACTTATACTCTATAAAGACAGTCGATGCCTGCCCGTTTCTTTTTAAGGAGAGAAAAAATGACTAAAGAACAAATACGCAAGCTGGAAAGATATGTAGATAGAGAGAATTTCAGATGTATTCACGGCCATACGGGACTGGCCCACAGGCGTTGTTATGACCAGGCCAAAGGCGTTAAAGACCGTATCGGGTTCTTCGATATAGAGACCTCTGATTTACTGGCCGACTGGGGATTTGTGTTGAGTTATTGTATAAAGCCCCTCGATGGTAAGGTTATAAAAAGGCTTATCACTCCCGAAGAAGTCTTGAACGATAAGACCAGAGACAAAAGACTTATCAAGCAGTTTTGCGAGGATGTTCACGACTTCGATACCCTGGCGGTGTACTACGGCAAGGATACAGGCGGGCGCTACCAAAGACACGATATACCCTTTATGAGAACCCGTGCGGTTAAATGGGGGCTTGACTTCCCCATACAGAAACAAATCTCCATCATCGACGTATACGACGTGGTGAAGTCTAAGTTCAAGATGAAAAGAAACTCCATGCAACACGCCTGCCAGTTGTGCGGGATAGAATCTAAGGCAACGCCTCACGATTTTAGTATCTGGCAAAGGGCGAGGGACGGTAATAAAACGGCTCTCAATCTGATAATGAAACACAACGTCGAGGACGTTATTTCGCTAGAGTTGTTGTGGAAGAAAGTCTATCAATACAAAAGGGTTAAGGTGCTGATATGAGCGAAGAAGAACTTCTCAAAAAAATCGCAGAACAAAAATCTATAATCAAAAAACTCCTTGAACGCAACGAAGAATTAAGAGACAAGATTAAAGAAATACTATCGAATCAAAAGGAGAAGTGATGATAAGAATAGCTCTATATAAAAGGCAGAAAGATAAACATTACTTCGATGACATTATCTGGCAGTTTCAAAAACTCACCAGAGACCCCGACCCGCAATACATTCATGTTGAACTGGATTTCGGTACGGAGATGTTCAGTTCGTCGGGTCGGCGCAAAGATAACGGGGTTAGATACGTAACAACCGAAGGTCTTGACCTTTATAAATGGGACTTTTTCGACTTGGAAATAACACCCGACAAAGAAAGAGAAATCAGGGCGGAAACTCTGTTTTATACAGGACTAAACTATGATTATCTGGGCATCGTCGGCATGGCTTTGCCTTTTAATATACAATTCGACAGCAAATGGTACTGTAGTGAAATTGTCAACCACGTACTATATAAATGTAGTATCGCGAAAAAGAACCGCAAGATAAGACCTAGCCAGATTTTACAAAGCTACAAAGAACAAGGTATAATTTAGTTTTTTCTCCTCTTCGACGGGGTAGCTGGCACTAGTCGGTTGCCCCGTTCTATTTAATTGGGGGGTGACAATTTGTCCCCACCCGTTCTATTCAAATAACCCCATCTGTCCTTGATTTTGTTCTTTTACCGGCACACAAGTTTCAACAGCCTTTATTCTCTGGCGGGCTATCTCACAATATTCTTCGCTTATGTCAATACCGATATAATCCCTGCCAAGTAGTTTAGCAGCTACGCAAGTTGTGCCTGAACCACAGAATGGGTCAAGGATAATTGCTCGAGGCCCCGTAGAGAAATTGATTGCTCGGGAACCGAGTTCTATAGGCATTTGACATGGATGGGCTTTTCTGTTCGTACCTGCCTCGAGGACCGCCTCCTTATGGGTTATGCTTCCTGAATAGACAAAAGGTATATCGTCCCAACAATCTTTAAGTTGTCCTTTATACTCCGATGAGTAGCCACCCCAACGTCTTTGCCCGTTCTCGTTTATTTCGGCATAGGTATTAAAGATATAATTATCTGTCTTGCCGTACAAGGCTATTGGTTGGTATTCCCCCCAGTAGCTACGTTTCCCATGACAGGCACTTACATTTCGCCATTTAATCAAATTTATGAAAACGCCGCCATTTTTCAGTAAAGGTAATTTCCAATCAAGGTGTTTGGGTATAGTCATCAAATAGAATGAACCGGTATCTTTTAAAATCCTCCAACATTCTTTTATCCATCGACCACACCATTCTTTGTAATCTGAACGATTGTCACCTTTAGTATATTTTTTGCCAACATTGAATGGGGGGTCGGCAAATACCAAATCCACGCAGTTATCAGGCCAGTCCTTCATAACTTCTAAGCAGTCGCCGCACACAATTTCATTTATCGGTAACTTCAATCTAACATCGCCTTACATCTCGCCTGAAATATCTCCTCTTTACCTGCCTCTATCTGTGCAAGCGTGGGCGTGAACTTTACTCGCTTCGCCTGTTTTCCTTTAGCTTTAACCCGCTTGCACCAGCAACGCTTACAGGGCGTGTTCCATTGGTCGGGCTTGTCGGAACGCCCATACCAATACTCTTTCGTTAATGGTAGCGGTTGCGGTAAAGGGCAATCGGGATTAGCGCAGTTGCGAGTTTTCATTTGTTCAGGGATTGCTTTAATGTTTTTCCAATAGATTCCAAATCCTTTTTAGAGGCGCCTTTATTCCACAAAACGAGAGCCTCGCAACCGCCAATCGCCATTTTAATGGTTGCTTCAAGTTCCGCAACCCGCTCTTCTAATGCTTCAATCCTTATATCGCTCATAACTCCATCTCCTGTAGGTCTTTATACATTTCTCGGTATTTATCTCTTAGTTCCTCAAGTTCAACAGGCGTATACCTCCGCACCGTTTTGTTTAATCTTAACAAATCAGTAACAACTTTCGTCCCGTACTCTTTCAGCATGAAGTCCATATATTGAGGCCAGCAACCTTTCTTAAAAACATTGCATTGAAAACATTGGCCGTTTACCCCGTCTTCTTCAAAAAGAATAGCGCCACCTCGACCTGGAATAAAGTGTCCAGCTTGCATACCATACTTCCCACCACCAAAAGCGGGATACTCCTTACCACAGGTGCAGCATACCACACGGTCTTTGGTCTTTGTGGTTTTAATAGCGTCCCGCAGACGTATGTACTTTGAAAATTCCGTCCACGCCTTAGCTTTCCAATATTTAACACCTTTGATTTTAGACTTCCGTGTCTTCATCTGTATCTCCCGCTATTTTATCAACGATTTCACAATACGTTTTGCCTATCCAGCCTAAAAAGATAACTAAACAGTATTTAAGTTTACTCATTTCTCTGCCCACCATTTCCACCATTTGCGGTGATAATAAGAACAATTATCTGGCTTGCAATCCGTTGCTTTTGCGAAACGATTCTTGTTTTGCATAACACATCAAAAATAAGGCTCACCTTTTGAATCACCCACTCTTAGCCATTTACAATCTTTACACTTCTTCATTTCAACTCCTTTGCCCATTCTTGTATAATAGACTTAACTTCTTCTTTGAAGCCATCGCATATATCTTCATCGCAACAACCTATCGCACCACATCCGCCACAAAAACCATCTCTAGCCTCTTGTTTCGCATCTTCTTCTGTATCAAATTCATTCATTACAACTCCTCTGCGGATTCGCTTGCAGGCAAAATTATGGGCTTCCAGTGGGTAGGTGGTGAGCCAAAATCTATATCAGAATACCCACCACAAGGGTCAAATATACTCCACTTTTTATATCTAACGTCGTAATAACCATGATATGTATAACCTGTAATCTTGTAACATATCCATACTTGTCCATCCTTTTCCGGCAACCTCTCCGCCACAGGTATCCAGCGATGCTTGTCCAGTTCGGATTGGAGTTCTTTTTTATGTCCCTCATAAGTTTCTCTTGAGACACAATCCTGCCAATGTGGCTTACGGCAAGGTTTCCTTTCTTTCAGTTCTTTGTTCTCGGCCTCTAATGATTGTAGCTTGGAGGTAAGCTTGCCAAATTCTTCTTGTGCTTCCCATGTTTGTTGTTTGGCTATGCAAATATTACACATACAATCATCGTGGCAAGTTCGTTCTTCTTCAAGCATTTTGGCTACTTGTTCTAATGCGTCACTCATTCTACACCTTGCCTTTCAGGACTGCAATCTTAAATAACTTCGAGTTGCTATTGTTTCCATTAGACAATAACCACATTTACAATTCACAGGTCTTGTGTGGTGTCCATCAATTTCTTCGTGTGGGGACGATTCCTGTAGAATATTTTTTATGGTTTGCAAATCAGCCAGAGTGTCTTTAATTTTTTCTCTTATTTCAAATATTTCGGCTTGCAAATCATCTCGTTGCGTTGCAGTTTGTTGTGCTATTTTCTCATAATCAATTTTACTCATTGCTCATTCTCCTGACTTTATTGTTACTCACTTGCCTTTCGGGTACTCCCTGGCCTGAAGGTCTCTGGGGAATTTGGTTATGTCTTTAACCAGAACACGCTTGGGTTTGTAATGATGATTTTTTTTCCGAAGTCTGTCGTAATAACCACACGCTTTCCATGCTATATCATCAGTTTCAAATAAATCGTTCATGCCTTCGGGAGTTTTAACTTGCCACATGTGTATCTGCTTAACAAAGACAGCCACACCAGCAGCTTTGCATTGCCGGACTATGTTACGCACCCACTCGATTCTACACTCTCTACCAGGATGTCCACCTATGGATTCAGCACCGATGATAACCCAATCCGGTATCCATTTTGCTGTATCGAACATCTGTATATTTGATAATAAAGGTTCCATGCTGAAGAATGATATTGCTGCTGGTATTTGCTCTAATATATCCCCTCGCTTGTTATACCATTCCTGATTCTCGCAGGTTGTGCCAAGCCAAACATGTTTAAATTCATCTGTTTGGCAATAGGGATGAGTTAAATACCATTGTAAGGCTCGTTTTATTCGTTTTGTTAATATTTGGTAAGTGTGTTGCTTTGTCATGTGAATATGTCTATAAATATCCCAAATAAACTTATCGGGCACTTTCGGGTGAAACGTATCTGACATTGAATTGACAAATATCATTCGGGGTTGCCTCCAATGTAGTGGTATTTCAAGTTGGTTATATCGTAATTCAATATTTCCATTCCACTTATGGGTATCTTCGTCCATCACACCTGAATAGGCTATCCACGCATCCTCATTGCTATCTGGATTCTTTTCATGCCTCGCAGCCCCCATACAAACCTGTCTATATACCATCTTCTCTGCGTAACAATTCAAACAGCCCGCCGATACTTTCGTGCATCCTGCTATCGGATTCCAAGTTTTTTCAGTCCAAGCTATCTTTGACATCTTTTCTCCTTTCAGCAATCTACTCCATTCTTCAAACACTTCACAAAGTCCCATTCCCACGACTTAAAAGTACGAGGGCTGCCGTATATATCTTCACCCTGTACAAAGCATGTACCGTTTTTGTTCTCGTTTGCCGTTTCACAAAGAACAGGGCATTGATGGGCGAGCCTGCCCTTGAGTTGGCCACTTCGTATGTAAGCCTTGAAGTGGTCCGTCGGTTTCGGTATGTAGCGGTTATTAGTCATTTACCCTCTTATCAATACTATTTCTTAGATGTTGCAATAGTTCTTTTGAGAGGACAAAACATTTACAATCTCCGTCTTTGCCCTTACCAAAAATAGCAAAGTCATCATCAACTTCACGTTTTTGCAATGTTATATCAATTATCTTCATTTTTGCCACCTCGCTAATCCCGATTGCTTTTTTAATTCTTCTTTTACTTCCGCCGATACTGGCGTAAATTTAGGCTTTTCAACCTGTACCCTTGTTCTTTCTTCTTCAATGCGTTTTGATTTCGCTGCTCGTGTTAAATAGTCTTTGTCCAAATAAAACTCACCTTCAAGAAAACGGGTGAACTGAAAACCCTCCCACTTGCCACCTTTTATTTTATGTACCGAAAAGAACTCTTTCAAAGACCAAGCATGAGTCCAGCCACAGTCAGGATATAATAAGACTCTGGCATAGTTGTCAATGGCAATGCAAAGACTTTCAACTTGGTAGCCCTCTCTGAGTCGTTGCAAGATAGCGTCTTTGGCGGGCTTGTTGAGGAAGTTATGACCCTTCCACTTCTTGCCTTTGTAAGTCTGCCACTTCTCGTAAACAGTTTGTAGCTTTTGGTCGGTGGTCATACTTCTATCAAAATAGCAACCGAAGCGATTGCTCCCAAAGCCCCAATTGACACTGACAACACGCCTTCCGTTGCCCACATAGTAAGTATTAGTGCTATCACAACACAAAATCTGAATAGTAATGTTGTGCCTTTCATTTCATTCTTCCTTTCTCAAAAAACGGCAGGACAAGCTCGCTTCCATTCTTGCAATCTAATTTAGAGGCCGCCGTGCCTTCGTCTAGCCTGCCCCGCCATCTTGCCTTGCCTAACGGCGCACACCGCTAGTCTTAATATCTTTTTTTCCCACGCTTGAATGTTGCCAAGAGTTGTCCGAAGTTACGATAATATTCTGTTGCTTCTTCAAGGTTAAGTTCACGGTCATTTTCTGGATATTTACAGTTTTTATTGATAAAATGTATTTTTATTCCCTTTGAGCCAATGAAGGTTTGTATTTTATCGCCAAAGCGTACTGTTGACACAAACTCTGTCAAGTCCTCGCTCATAGCTTTGAGGTCGTCGAAGATGTTGCCGAGACAAATAAAAGTTTCATCGGGTAGTGACTTAATGGGCAATGCCACATAAGAATCGTTTACCCAACACAATTCCTTTCCGTTATCGGCTATTAAAAAATTGTAGCCACTTCCAGTCGTCCCATAATCCCCATGCCGCAACTTCGGCTTGTCGAGGGCGGAAAGTTCAGACTTGGCCTTATCTATAGCCTTTTGATGGTTGGCTATGCTCCGTTCTAAGATTTGTTTCTCGTTCATACTCGCACCTTCTTTCCGTTGTCCCAGTAACGGGTGACATTGCCACCGTGAGTTCGTTGATACTCAGATTCAGTCATTTTTTTTGTGTCCCCAACACAAATAGGCGGATAAGGCATTTTTCCGCACATAGATATTAGCCCAACCTTTGTTTCTATTTCTGTTGTTACTTCAGTTAACATATATTTTGTATCACAGTGGCTTATAAACCTATCCCCAATAGAATAGGTTACTTCCAATGCGTCCAGTTCTTTTTGTGCTTTGTCAATCGCTGCTTGGTGGTCTTCGATACTTCTCTTTAAAATTCCTCTTTCGTCATCTGCCATTTTATTTCTCCTTTTGTTAGGCTCTAATTCGGCCAATTCCGCCTTTTGTTTATTAATCAACCCCTGATAACCTTTTATCTCTTTTTCTAGGTAGTCAATATGCCCTTGGTTACACAATATGGCATTTTTTAATCTCACTTTTTCATCCATAATTATTCTCCTGTCTTGTGTACTATATCCAAATATTTGTTGATTGACTGCCAGCCGTTCAAAATAGCTTGATAGCTCTCGATTTTAGTCAAAGTAGATTTGTATTTCGATGTCGCAACTTCCATTACATAGCGATAATTAGAACATTCGCCTTTAGCTAACTTTTCAACTAAAGTAACCGGATGCTCTTCCTTCAACAAAAGCATTTTAATTGCCATTTGCTTATCGTATTCAGCTAAAGACTCTGCTTTTCGCTCGGCCTGTTCGTTCAACTCGTCGATGAGTTCCGTGATATTCTTCATGCAATTTTGCATTTTGTCAGCTACTTCCAACGGTAGCATATCGTGGGCTTTTTTCATTAGCACACCTCATCATCATTAGGAAATTGGTCGGGCGGGATTTCTTCGGTTCTTTGGACTGTTACTTGTTGAGGCACTCTGTTATGCCCCAATATTATATACTGTACCCATTTATCGCAATCCATCTCACTTGCTACTTCAATTTGCCTTGATTGTATGGCTGCACACACGACCGCACAGCGACTTTTACCCACAGCGATAGCATCCCAGTCTGGGTCGGACTTTTTGCCGCCACCGCCCCGTGAGCCTTGCCCTGCGTATTGCGGATTGAACTTCGTAAACCTTGTGCCGTGCTCGGTGTTTGTAACCTCTACAGAGATTTGCTCTCCGACAGCGATAGGGTATGTCTGCGCTTTCGACCCTATCTGACCAGCGTAAGTACCTTCTGGACAGGTGATGGTCATTTGGAAGGTGTTGATTCGGTCGCCTCTTTGATTGTTATACCCGCCGTCAGGCGTTATGCTTGTTATTTGTCCTGTTTTTTGCATGATTGCTCTCCTGTAAAAAATTCACTTAAATTTTCAGTTTCTATTCCTAATTCTGCGTTTAAATACTTGCGCACCCGCCGTGCGGACGCTTTACGTGCAATCGCATGGCTTAGTTTGGTAAAGTCTGCAAGCTCTTTTCTTGTGGTGAGTTTGTCTTCGTCGCGTGGATTCATTTCTTCTCCTTTTGCAATGACCACATAGATTACTAGGCTCGCAGATTGTTTTCCATTTTCTCTTGCCCTTTTTATTCTTAATTTCTTTTTGAACAATACCACAGGCAAGACAAATCCTAAGCCACCCACCGCCGTGACGAGATTCTATAAAACTACCGAGATACCAATCATGGAATAATATACAACTCATGTTTCTTCTCCATTTACAATTTCCCAGAACACCAACCCCCCTCCACATTCTAGCGTTATGGTCTTTTTATCTTTTCGATTTGTACCAATCGCTAGACTATTTTAATATCTCCTCAATAATTTTTTCTATTTCCTTACTTTTAAGGAAGCTCAAAAGGCTATTGCCTATCATTCCATAATGAATTAAATGGGCTTCTGCTAATCGACATTTTATCTTAGACCTTACTATATGAACTTCGCCGTGATATTCTATTGGTGGCTCGCTAATGGGCTCGCCAGCTTGTTTCCATACTTCAACATACAATCTTAATCCACCCACCCCATGCTGTGTCATAGCTTCTACCAGTTCTATCTGCACACCACGCTGAATAGCTATGTTGTCCCCAATATGAAAGTCAGCTAATATATCACCTGTGCTGTCTGATAACACAACTTGGTGCATCCAACCATCGCTATCTTCCCATTTCTTTTTGCAGGTTTTTACAGAAAACGTACCTAAAACTGAACTG
>SDBT01003266.1_pt1 | contig 28157 bp, 31 predicted proteins | sample 2277101 | NCBI WGS metagenome assembly SDBT01 (sample SAMN10404973, study PRJNA504765) | marine sediment metagenome | isolation source: marine sediment core GS10_PC15, 103 cmbsf | place: Arctic Ocean: Southern Knipovich Ridge | collected 2010 | reverse complement strand
ATTCAAGCAAGATTCGATCTAGAATACACTTCTTAAAGAGCGCTCTTTTATAAGGAGTAATCTTTAGCATCACAATCCCCCAACAGTATCAACAGTCGTTCGTTGGGGGATTATCCTGCAATTCAAGTGTAATTCGAGCTAAAATACACCTCTTAAAGAGCGCTCCTTACAAAACACAAGCGCCCAACGACTCAATCGGCGAAGTTGGGCGATTCTCCTGGCGATTCAAGCAAGATTCGATCTAGAATACACTTCTTAAAGAGCGCTCTTTATTAAGGAGTAATCTTTAATATAATAATCTTTAGCATCAGAAAGACAATCCCCCAACAGTATCAACAGTCGTTCGTTGGGGGATTATCATGCAATTCAAGTGTAATTCGAGCTAGAATACACCTCTTAAAGAGCGCTCTTTATTTGAGGAGTAATCTTTAGCATCAGAAAGACAATCCCCCAACAGTATCAACAGTCGTTCGTTGGGGGATTATCATGTTGGGGGATTATTAATGATTTGCTTCGAACTGTCCGAGGAGCAGCGCGCCGCCGAGCAGATGATTCGTGATTTCACCAAAAGAGAGGTGGCTCCCCGGATCCAAGAGCTCGACGCAAAGAAGTTTTTCGACAGAGCCATCCTCAAAAAGATGGGAGATTTACATCTGCTGGGAATATGCCTTCCCGAAAAGTACGGTGGAGCCGGGATGGACTACGTAGCGCTGGGATTGGTCTGCGAGGAGCTCGAGTACGTCGACACTTCCCTGCGGGTCATCTTGTCCGTCCATATGGGCTTGAACAGCTTGACCCTCCTGTCCTGGGGCAGTGAATACCAAAAGGAGAAATACTTGATCCCTCAGGCCCATGGCGAAAAGATCGCTACCTATGGCTTGACGGAGCCCAACGCAGGGAGCGACGCAGTCGGCATCCAGTCGACCGCTATTCGCAAGGGGGGTCACTACGTGCTGAACGGCGAAAAAGTGTGGATATCACTGGCCGATGTCGCCGACAATTTCCTGGTCATCGCCTGGACCGATCTCGACAAGAAGAAAAAGCGGGATCACACCGGACTGTCTTGCTTCGTCGTCGAGCGTAACTTTAATGGTTTCTCGAGCGGCATCATGGCACGCAAATGGGGTATCGGAGCAGGCAATACCGGCTGGTTCTCAATGCAGGACGTCGAGGTGCCCGCCGAAAACCTGGTGGGCGAGGAAGGCGAGGGATTCCGCATGGCGATGTTCGCGCTCGACCAGGGTCGCTACACGGTGGCGGCGGGAGCCACCGGACTCATCCGGGCCTGCTTGGATGCCAGTGTCAAATACGCCAGAGAGCGGGAAACCTTCGGCAAACCCATTGGCCGACACCAACTGGTAAAGCAGATGATCGCCAACATGGTGAGGGACTACGACTGCTCGCGACTCCTTTGGATGCGCTCCGGCTGGATGAAGAACAACGGCGTTCGGAACACCCGGGAGACGTCCCTGGCCAAGTGGTACTCTACCGTAGCATCGGAGCGGGCGGCTTCCGATGCCATCCAAATCCATGGAGCCTACGGCTACTCCGATGATTACCCCGTCGGACGTTTCTGGCGCAACTCCAAGGGTGCAGTCATCTACGAAGGAACCCGGGAAATCCACACCCTGATGCAGGCCGATTACGCTCTGGGCTACCGGGAGGATAAGCCGGTGCGCTGCACCTTGCCCAAGTATGAAAAATCGTAGCCTTGTCAACTTGTGGAGGGAATGTCAATGACCCGTTCTGCCGATACCGACCTCTCGCCGGAGTTCTTGAGAATCACCGAAGGTGCGGCCATCGCTACCGCCCGAACCATGGGGCAAGGGGAACGAAACCATTCGGACTACGTCGCCGTGGAAGCCATGCGAAAAATCATGGATACCGTCCCCATGGAAGGCACCATTGTGATTGGTGAAGGCGAGCGCGACGAAGCGCCCATGCTCTTCATCGGCGAAAAGGTCGGTGGACGGGGTCCCGGAGTTCCTCAGATCGATATTGCCGTCGATCCGCTCGAGGGGACGAACCTCTGCGCTACCGGTACCGCAAATGCGATCGCGGTCATGGCCGCCGCTGAAAAAGGGGGTCTCCTCCACGCTCCCGACGTTTACATGGAAAAAATCGTCGTAGGCCCCTTGAGTAAGGGCCATGTCGACCTCGACGCCTCGGTGGCCGGCAACCTGGATGCGATTGCCCGTTGCTTGAAACGGAATGTCTCGGATCTCGTGATCGTCGTTTTGGACCGGCCACGCCATGAGAAACTCATTGCCGACATCCGTAAGGCGGGGGCGCGGATCAAGCTCATCGGTGACGGCGACCTCTCCGCAGGTATCTCCGCGGCGGTGAGAGGTAGCGGCCTACACGCGGTCATGGGCATCGGTGGAGCCCCGGAAGGGGTGCTGACGGCTGCCGCCATGCGCTGTTTAAACGGCGAGATCCTAGGCCGACTCAAGATCACAAAGCCTTCGGATGAAGCCCGGATGGAAAAAATGGGTATTGCCGATCCGAATCGAGTATACCGGACCGAGGACCTGGCGCCGGGAAGAAACGTCATTTTCTCCGCCACCGGGGTCACCGCCGGAGATCTGCTGAAGGGGGTTCGGTTCTTCGGAGAAGGAGCTAGGACGGAATCTCTGGTGATGAACGCCCGGCCCCGTATCGTTCGCTTCGTGGACACCATTCATGTCCGGGAAGGAGAAAACATCGGGATTCACTTCTAGACTGAAGGGCGAACCGGAGTCCGAGTTGATCCCCACCCCCGGCTCGACTAAAATGACTTTACTCACCGGACGAATTCCACGGATGTAGGCAACCACACAGGAGCTCTTCTTCGTCATCGCCGCAAACCGCCATGAACTCAAACAACAGGACCGCCCGGTACACCCGACTCAACAAAGACAAAGGAGGTAGTAGAATCCGTGAAGGTTGATCTGGAGGCGCTCGTCATCGCTTTCAACGACAACTCGCTGGAGCGCAGCTATTACGTGGACCGAGAAACGGGGAGGATTTTCGACCTCCTCGACGACCGCAAGGACGCCGAAACCGAAGAGATCGCGTGGCAGATCGAAGCCGACGGCGGCCGCCGCTACGTGCAGGTGCCGAAGCTTGCCATGGAAGAGGCCATGCAGGAACAGGATTCCTTTGTGGAGTCTCTCGAAGAAAGTGAGCTCAAGACGAAACTATCCAAGGTTCTGGAGTCCGATCCCGATGGCAGCGGATTCGACGAGTTCGTGAAACGCAATCGTGAAGCCCGGGAAAAGTGGCTACCCTTCGTCAACATCCGGTCCCGGGAGAGGGCGGAGAATTGGCTCAAATCACTGGGGGTATCCAGGTAGTTTCCTTCAAGACTCAACTCGCAACGCATCCATAAAGCCGCAGGCGGTCAAGCGTGGAGGTAGTCTCCGGGTGCGGTCAACCCGCGGAGAATCCCTAACGAGACATCAGGGGTGAAAGGGAGCAAGAGCCGGCAAGCTCGCGTCGGGGTGGCGGGCTGGTCCTATCCCGACTGGGAAGGCATCGTTTATCCTTCACCCAAGCAGGCCCGATTCGATCCGCTGGCATACCTGGCAGGCTACTTCGACACCATCGAGATCAATAGCACCTTTTATCGCCCCGCCCGGCCGGCCACGGCTGATTCATGGGCGCGGAGATGCCGGCAAAATCGCAATTTCCGTTTCACCGCCAAGCTCTACAAAGCCTTTACTCATGACCGTTCGGGATCTGCCGGCGAAGAAAAGGCGGTCAAAGAGGGCCTGGCGCCTCTCATGGCCGCTGAGCGCCTGGGAGCTTTGCTGCTACAGTTCCCCTGGTCTTTCAAAAATGAGGCGGAATCGCGAGGGTATCTGAAATCACTGCTGAACCGTTTCCGGGAGTTCCCTCGAGTGGTAGAAGTGCGCCACGCCTCCTGGGACGTAGCCGCCTTTTATGAATATCTCGCTGCAGAAGACGTTGGTTTTTGCAACATCGATCAACCCCGCATTGGCCGCTCCCTGGGACCTTCGGAGAAATCTACCGGAGCCGTAGGCTACGTGCGCCTGCACGGACGCAACTACCAGGATTGGTTTCGCCAGGATGCGGGACGGGACGCCCGCTATGATTATCTCTACTCGGAAAAAGAGCTCGATCCCTGGCTGGAGAAGATTGAGCAGATCTCGGAGGACTCGCAGGAAACCTACATCATCACCAATAACCACTTCCGCGGTAAGGCAGCGGTCAACGCACTCCAAATCAAATCGCGCTTAGTTGGGGAAAAGGTCAAGGTGCCGGAGCCTCTGGTTAACAGCTATCCGGAACTAACACATTTCGCTTGCCAAAGCGAAACCCCTCGGCAAGCGAAACTCTTCTAATTCTCCGGGCGCATTGAATGGAAGAAGCTCGCCAATGGCGCAATTAAAGAGCACTTTTTATTTCGGAAGTTTTATTAAGGGCGCACGAGTCGAGCTCAACTGGATGCGCCCGGAGGATCCCCCGGCTGCGCCGGAGGATTAGTTACCCACTTTAAAATCTGCAGAGAGCCGATAAGTGCTCCAGCGCAAGACCATGCTCGCATTGTTGGCCTGCCCCTGTAGCTCGATAGTCAGCTGCTCCACATTTTCCTGACCCTTTTCCAGCTTCCCCGGTACCTCAGCGATGGCGTCATCAGGTGAACCTTTGGTAATCAGGAGGTTCCACTTGTCCTTCTCCACGAAGTGCGCGAGCAGGGTGTAGGAGCCTTTGGGGACCGTCTTGTCACCGAACACCAAATCGACGTCCGTTTTCAAAATGGTTGCCGTGTCGGCACCCATGCGCCAGTTGCTACCGGGGCTGATCATTCCCATGACGTCTCGTCCCTTGGTACTGGGCCTTCCGTAGTCGATGGTTACTTTCCCTCCCTGAAAACTCGCTTCTCCCCTCGGGTTGGCTTGAGCCGAGGCCTGCTTGGAGGCGAAAGCGGTGACGAGCATCATCCCGGCGAGAACAACAGCAAACTTCTTCATTTGGGTTCCTCCTCAAAAACCATCGCCGCCGGCGGCGCCGGTGGCGATGGCTTTTTCGACTTCTTTTGCCAGCACTTCGAACGGTTGATAGTTGACGAAATATTTAACGATGGTTCCATTCGGGTTGATCAAGAACAAAGTAGGAAAGATGTTCACGTCACCCAGGGCGGCGCGCACTTCCGGTTCGAGATGTATGTTGGGATAGTTGACGGAGTGCTTGCTCACATAGTCGGCCCTCGCCGAGTCGTCGTAAGGGAGGCCGAGCACCCGATCGGCATTGGCGCCCAAAACGGTGAATCCGCGCCCGCCGTACTTTTCCTGAAGCGCCACCAACTCGGGAATCAATTGAATGCAGGGAGGACAGTTGGTGAACCAAACATAGAGCAGCACCGTGTCGCCCTCGAACGAAGCCCGACTGAGCTCCTCTCCATCGAAGCTCGTCCCGGCAACCGGAGGAGCCGGCTTGCCTTCCCAACCGGTAAGGGTTCGTTCGACCAGTTGATTGAATCGAGGATCGGCCTTGATTTTCTCGATGTCAATCCCGATCAGCTCTCCCGTGTCCGGGTCCCTCTTGATGAACTTGGGAACCCGGGGATCGGACTCCATGATCGACAAGACCACGTCGGATTCTTCCACCCCATAGAAATCGAACTGACCGGCGATTTCCTCGAGTGTGGGCAGTCTTTCTTGGCTTGCTTGATGCTCTATGATGAAAAGAGGAATCCGAAAGAAAGCACGGTTCAACTTGTCCAGGACTTGCCTCTCCTCGGGTGAGGTAAACACCTCGTTGTAGAGCTTCGAAACCACCAGAGGCTTTCCAGGCTGAAGGTTTGCCTTGACATAGGCGATGATGCGGCGCTCGGTATCACTTGGGCTCTCGGCCCAGCCAATCCCTGCCCCGAACACAAGGGTCAAGATAACAAGTAATCCCCTCATGAATGCTCCTTGATCTTTCGATTTGTACTCCCACCGCAACGCGAGCCCCATCTTAGCCACTCGCAGGAATGGGATCAAACTTTCCCACAGGATAAATTTGCCCCTCTTCTAAACCAAAGAACTGATAAAATCCCAAAGATAGGAGGTGACGGATGCCGAATCGCATCAGAACCTTGGTGGTAGGCCTCATTCTCATGCTTGCGGGGAGTGCCCCTACCGAGGCTCAAAAGTTCAAGCTTGGCGGAGGAGCAGGATTCGCCTTTCCACACGATCCGGAGCTATCGCTCCAGCGGGGCTTCGACGTGGGCGGCTTCATCGGCATCCGTTTCAACGACAGTTTCAGTCTCGAGACCGGCTTCAGCTATTCTAAATCCGATCGCCAATTCAACGAATTCAACGCGCCGATCGATGAGGTGGGATCCGAGTTGGCGGCGTTCGATTTCAAGAGCACTCAATACCACCTCGACGCCGTCCTCGTCTATTACCTGGGAAGGCGTCAACCCTTTCAAATGTTTGTTTTTGGAGGAGGGGGATTGATGCGGGAGGGCCGGTCCACCACCGACCTGAGGCCGCTTTTTGAATCGGAAGACCCGACCACCGTCGTGCTCGAAACCACCACCACCACGGAGTACCGGCCGGTTGGCTCCTTCGGCACCGGCTTTGATTTTTACGTGCTCGTCAACGTCGCGGCCCGAGGCGAGATCCGCATGTGGCTGCCGTCCGATATCGATCACAGAACCTGGCGGTTGTTCTTCGGCGCTACTTTATTCTTTTAGTTGACTCGAGACTTCGCCGAAGAAACCGAGCCATCGCGAACCCATCCATGAAATTGAAGGGGAAGACTGCCGTCGTATAGTGCCCGCAGGGGAGGACGACACGCTCATGGGGAATCTCCAAACGCTCGAACTCTTCAATGAGCAGGAGGGATAGGTCCGGCGGGAAGGAAAGGTCGTAACGAGCAAAGATCAACAGCGAGCTGCGGTCTCCTCCTTTCAGGCGATGAGCATAGCTTAGGGGGCTGATGGGAAGCCAGAGCTTGCGCAGCTCCTCGAGCTCAATCCGGCCCTCGAGCCCTTGACGAATGTGGCGGGTCGACAAACCACGCCAAACCACATCGGCGAAAAAAGGCGAGATGTGGTTGAACACCCCGGCCCCGATGCGGCTGTCATGCGCGAAAGCGATGAAGGCAATGCAGGAGCCGAGGCTGGTCCCGACCACTCCGATCGGGCCGAAACCCTGCTCGATGAGCCAGGTGACCGCGACCCGGACCTCGAGCACCGCCTGTCGACAGGCGTGAAGGGTTCGGCCCAGATTGGGACTTAGAATGTAGTCGGCACGCTGCAGCCCCGCGGGCATCCGGGGACCATGGTACGGGAGGCTGAGCTTCAAGGCGGTGACCCGGTAAAGGTTGAAGAGTCGGCAAAGGCCGTTTTGCGCCCCCGCCCGGGCGTTCCATTGCGGAAGCACCACCACCGCCGGACCCTGTGTCGAGGCCGGGAAGAAACGACCGTGGGCTCGGTTGTTCTCCGGATGAGGGGTGGGCAGCGGGGTGCTGAAAGTGAGGTCGGAGCGTTCGAGTCGGAAGTCCGAAACCTCGGACGGTTGAAAATAGCCGTCACTTGCCGCCAAAGCGTCTTCGGCATGGCGGTGAAGGAATCTCCTCGCTGTTTCATCGGCCAGGGTGCCATCACCTACAAATTCGGTACCCCAGTCGAAAGGCTGAACCCTCCTTTCCGGGTCATCACGGTAGGCGAGTCGACGCTCCCAAGCGTAAAATATCTTCTGCGCAAGCAACATCAAAGTCCAGCGATAGGATCATAGGAGATCCTTAGGGTCAACTCCAAGTGTCAGTGCTATACTTCGGGTAGCTTTGGAACCGTTTTCCGGGATCCTTATCTTTATGCGCGAATGCCCTAAATGCGGCAACCGTTTCACGCCGAGCGAACGTCTCTGTCCTCACGACGGCAGTCTGCTGGCCGACACCACATCCACCGAACAACGGATGATCGGGCAGACCCTCGCCGGTAAATACCGGATCGATGGTTTTCTCAAACGGGGCGGCATGGGCGCGGTCTACCGCGCCACCCATCTCATGCTGAACAAAGCGGTAGCCATCAAGCTCATCAAGCCCGAGCTCGTGACCTCCGAAGATATGGTGCGCCGCTTCCAGCGCGAGGCGCGGGCCGCGAGCCGGCTCACTCATCCCAATATCGTCACCATCCATGACCTCGGCCAAGCAGAGGACGGAACCCTCTTCATCGCCATGGAGTTGGTAAGCGGCCAGAGCTTGAAAGAAATCGTAGTCTCTCAGGGCCCCTTGGCCCCGGAGAGAGCGGTCGATATCGCGCAAGCAGTTGCCAGCGCCCTTGCACTCGCCCACAAAAGCAAGATCATCCACCGTGACCTCAAACCCCAAAACATCATGATTTCCGAGGGCCCGGACGGAGGGGAGGTTCCGAAGCTGTTGGATTTCGGCATCGCCAAAACCTTCGAAGCCGAAAGCCCGGCGCTCACCTCAACCGGAATGATCCTGGGCACGCCGCAGTACATGTCTCCGGAGCAGGCGGGCGGAAAGCCGGTCGATGCACGAAGCGATCTCTACGCGCTCGGTGTCATCCTTTACGAGATGTTGGTGGGCAAGGTGCCCTTTGATGATCCGTCGATTCCGGCCATCCTGGTCAAGCACCTGAGCGAGATGCCAAGACCGCCGTCGGAGCTTCGCTCTGGGCTTCCCGCGGCGGTTGAAAGCATCGTGCTCCAATGCCTGGAGAAAGAGCCCCAGGCACGATTCCAGAGCGCGGAGGAGTTCTCCTCAGCGCTGACGAAGCTCGCCACGACTTCTGAGGCCGTCGAAGTTCAGCCAACGGTGGGGCTTTCGGCCCTATCTCCGGCAGCCGCCGGGCCGACGGCGGCCGCTCCGACTCCAGTACTACCCACGGCGGCGCCCTCCACGCCGTCTGGTTCCGAACCCGAAGTGACGGTTCGCGCCGAGCAAGTGAGAGACAGACGGAAATCCAGGAAAGGGTTGGCTCTGGCGCTCGGCTTGCTTGCGGTGGCTGTTTTAATCGGAGCAACGATCTTTGCCTTCTTCGTGATCGAAATCGGCGGGGTATCGGAATCGATGGCGCCTTCCGCCGGCCCCCCCCCGACAAAGCAGACAACCGACGCGACCGAAACCACCGCCTCGGTTCCAAACAGGCCGCAAGCCCCGGAACCACCCAATCAGACTCTAGAAACCGCCGCGGCAGGCAGCGCCCCAGTCCCTCCGAGTGTCACCGAGCCCCCGCTGCCTCCCCCGAGTCCCGCACAAGCCACCGAGCCACCGAAAGGCTCCGCTCGGCCCGTACAGGAGCCACCGCCGCCATCCACCATGACTCCCCCTTTGCCGACATTCCCGTCGGTCCATGCAAGCTGCCGAGGCCTCTCCGACGCCTGCGCATCGTTCCAGAGCGCCCTCCTGCAAGCTTTGGAAAAGGCCGGCATCGCCGCGGCGCGTGAGCAAGACGCGGAAATCTTGGTAGCCGCCTTCGCGGAGGAGATCGAAACCCGATCCGAGGAGCAGTTTGGCACCACCTTTGTGGTCCGAACCTACTCGATCGAGGTGACCGGCGAGGCCCAACGATTCGGCGAAACGGTGACCATGCCGCCACCCGAAAGGGTGAGCTTCGACACCCGCTTCGGTGCCGAAAAACTCAACGAACGCTCACGGGTGCTTGCCGACGCAGTTGCCGCGACCCTGCGCGGGTACTGGTCGAAAAAGAAAGCCGCCTGGTAAAAGGGAGCTGATAGCGCGCGGCGGAGCTTTGGTTGCGGCTCCGCCGCGCTATGCCTCACGGCTTGCGGACGATATCCTTGGCCTTGGCGGTGCCGCTAAAGGTCATGATAGAGAACCTCTCTTGGACCTCGACGACCTCGCCGGTTCCGGTTTGAGTCTCATCGACACCCAGAACCATTCCGGTGTCGGGATCGACGAGCGGCTCTCCCACGCTGACGATGTTGAATGGGTCTCCCACTTTGAGGCCGGACATCGAGCCCATGTTGATCCAAGCCCGACCGCCTTCGACCTTGATGATCTTGCCCTCGGACCCACCGGCGACTCCTCCCAGGGTGAACCGATCCGCGTAGTTCCCGGCTGCGAACTTGGACACCACGTTCAGGGCCGCTTTCTCGATCGCTTCGCTGGCGATCCCCCACTCGGCATCACGGCTAAGGCTTGCTCCCGAGATAAAGCCGCCCCCTTTCTTCACATCCCCATCCGCGGATATCGACAGCAGGCGCTCGGCGGTCGTGGTGTCGATGACGCGCATGTTGATGGTGGCTTCGGCTTTCGTATATTTGCCGCCGATTCCGCCGAAGCCGCCCTTGGTGGTATTGATGGCAAACTTGTCAATAGCGCCGGTGAAAATGTATTTGATACCCAAGATCTTGCCCACCTGGGCCGCGGTTTGTTGATCGAGGGCGCCCGAAGTGGCGAGCCCCTGCTCCTGGAGCACCATGTCGAGCTTTTCTCGCTCGATGATGCTGAACTTGGCCGAGCAAATTGGGTCTTCCGAGAAGGCGGTGTCGATGTGATTGCGCGCCGCCGGTCCCATATCCTCATAGAACCACCAGCTCCGCTCGGCATGGTTCTCGAAATCCCAAATAGCGATGCGGATCTTAGCCTGAGCGCCCGCCTCCGGCACTTGGGAAAGCATCAAGGCCAGCACGCCGGCTACCGTCATTAACAACTGACCTGCCCCTTTCCGCGTTATTCTCATACTCATCCCTCCTACAGTCTCGATGTTTAAACTACTCCTAACCACCACCCACTGTTGCTCGGTCACGAGTGAGCCCTGTTTCGCGTCGGCAGCAAGCATACAGCCACAGGAGTCGGGCCCCGGAACCCACCGGAGCTCTTCGATGCGGGGCTCCCTAGCCGGTAAAATCCTTGGCGAATTGATCCTGGATGATGACGTTTTTGCCTGAGATTTCTATATAACCTTGGCGATGGAGATCGCTAATCATGCGAGAAACGGTCTCCCGGGTTGCTCCAATCATATTGGCAATCTCCTGGTGGGTGGGACGCCGGAAACGAATCCGCCCGTCCTTGAGGCGGACGCCCTGTTCGCGGGCCATTTCCAACAACACACCGGCCACTCGTCCGTACACGTCGAGCAGCGCCAGAGAACCGATTTGATGATTGGCTTTGCGCAACCGATCGGAAAGCACCGAGAGCAAGTTTAGCAGAACGCGGGGTCGCTTTTCGACGATCGACATGAACTCCTTCTGGTGAAGAACCGCCACTTCTGTGTCTTGAACGGCAATAGCGGTCGCCGAGCGCGGTGCATTGTCCAGCAGGCTCATTTCCCCAAAAAAATCCTTTTCCGACAACATGGAAAGTATGATCTCCCGGCCATCGTCCGAAAGGATCGTCACTTTGACCCGGCCGGAAATAATCATGAACAGCGAATCGCCCAGGTCGTTCTCGAAAAAGATAACTGCATCTTTCTGGAATTTCCTTTGGACGGCAAGCGCCATCAAGCTTTGGATGTCGGTATCATCCAGGCCCGAGAACAAAGGCACCTGTCGGAGAAGATCCGCGCTAACCATCAGGGAATGACCCTCTTCGATAAGGCATCGACTGCAGCCATCGCCTCGGCCCCGCTCACCAACCGGAGCGGTTCGAATCGGCCGTCATCGTTGATTGGAAGCAGCCTAAGCGAGATGGCGATGGAAATCGATCGGTAGTTCAGGTTCTCGGGAGATACGTCCCTGATGACAGGCGTCGTGGCCGAACGGTGCGCTTGGCCCGGAGACAGTGTGCCGATGGCCGCCGCAAGAGCACTTGCCAACTCGCTCCTCTGGACAAAGGCTTGGGGTTGAAACGTATGGTTTGGGAAGATGTCGAGAATCCGAGCGGCGACGATCTGTCGGATGAACTCCTCCGCCCAACTGTCGCCGATATCGGTAGCAATGACGTTGACGCTCGAGGGGCCATTCCCGAGCACCGTTCTCAGTTTCACAAATAGTAGAGCCGCGAGCTGCTCTCGGGTGAGGCGCGGGGCCGAAGCGATCGCCGAGAGCTCAGGGGGTAGAGTCATGCGCTCGAGCTCCCGCCGGGCTCGTTCATAAAGCGCCGCCAGCGACGCATCCCCCGGCCGGAGGGAGCGCGCCTTCCCATAGGCTTCTAATGCCTCTTCCAGCTCTCCCATAGCCCGAAGAGCATCGCCTTGGAGCCGATGGAGACTCACACTTTCCGGCTCGAACTCAAGAGCTTTTGCGGCATGAGAGGTCGCCGCTTCGGGTTCACCGGCGATCAGCTCGACTTCCGCCGCCTCGGCATAAAGTCCCCCTGATTCGGGAGCAATCCGGAGCGCCTCTCGATACTTCTCGGCGGCTTCCTTGTTGCGTCCCTCGCTTCTCAGCGATCGAGCGGTCTGTAGCTTCGACTCCGCCAACTTGAGCTGCATTCCGGATAGATACCGCCCAACCAGTGAATGGCCGGGATGATCCTGTTTCAGCAAGCGAAGCCGTTCAAAGGCAACTTCTTCCCGTCCCTCGGCGAGCGCTGTCAGAAACGAACCTGCCTGTGCCGGTGCCAAGGTGGGCTCTTTCATCAATGCAGCGGTGAAGTAGACCTCGGCGTTTGTCCGCTCGCCCAGCCTGAGCTCGAAGTACCCCAAGGCCGAATCCACCCCTGCACTATCCGGATAGCGACGAGCCAGCTTTTCCAGGTCCCGGGCGGCGCTTTCGAAATCACCCTCTATTAGGGCGCTCCAACCGTTCTCGAAAGTGCGGCGATCCCCAGAAGACAAATCCGGCGGCGGCTCGCGAAACTCCCCCCTGACGAACTCCCAGCCGGGCACGGTAGCTGGAGAATAGATTCGTGTCGGCCCGCAAGCGACCGCAAGTGTAGAGACGAGGACGAAGGCGACAAGGATCTCATTATAGAATTTCACTATCCCGGAACCTTGGGGAGAGCCGAGCTACGATTCGTGTTTTTCCTTTGGTGAGTTCTGCCGGTATTTAATTTATGCAATTGCGGTAATTATTTTAGCTTCTGTGCCTTCTGTCAGTCAAGGGAGTGTCTCGGCGGAAAACTTTGGAGACTTCCTCGAAAGGGATGACGCCGCGCCGAAGCAATCGCGGCTCCGGACAGGATATATCAATGAGTGTCGAGGGCTCGTCTCCAAGGGTCGGCCCTCCATCCAGGATCAGATCCAGACCTTCCCCAAACATGGCCTCGACCTCGTCGGCGGTCCGCGCTGAGGAGTCACCGCTCGGATTGGCACTGGTTGCGGTCAGCGGAAAACCGGCGACGCGAGGGATTTCCCGAGCCAGAGCAAGGCCACTCACCCGGACCGCGACGGTGCTCCAACCGGCCAAAGCGCCCGGCAGATCCCGTCGAACCGGAACAACCAGAGTCAATGGCCCCGGCCAGAAACTCTCCGCCAGGGGCCCCACGACCGCCGGCAGCTCACCGGCGATGAGATCGAGTTGTGACAGGTCAGCGACCACGACCGGGAGCGCTTTGCCCGCTTCACGCCCCTTGAGCTCCAGGATTCGTCTATAGGCTGCCGGATCGAAGGGATTGGCGCCCAGCCCGTAGAAAGTCTCGGTCGGGTAAGCTATCACCGCCCCCTTCCGGAGAGCCTCGACGGTCCGATCTACAACCTCGGGCTCCGGTCGATGGGGATCGACCCTCACGCGGTCCATTCGACCATGTTAACCCCTGGACCCCGTTCCATAAAGGACGTCCGACACCGGACAAGCCGTCAGACCAGCGTGCTATAATACTGTATTCCCTTGGAAAAGAATCATCCCCCATGAACTTGAGGCCCGGTCGTCTCGTTGCTGCCCTGATCGTCGCCAGCTGGGCGGGGATCCTCGGCACCCATTTCCGGCAGTCCTATGCCCCTCGCGCCGATGCCGCCCTGGTCGACCTTTCCGCTCCAATCGGAGCCGGGCTCACTCAGCGCGGTGTTTTTTACCGCGGTGCCCGCATCGGGTATATCCGGGAGAAGATCACGCCGCTCGACGATGGAATACAGGCGGAGCAGGAAGGGCAGTTCACTTTAAACGTTATGGGCCGCGAAAGGGTGATGGATATCGAAGGAGCCGCCAGGCTCGGGGAAAACGGCAAACTCGCTGAATTCACTTTCCGCCTCACTACTTCGTCCGGCCGCTCGCCTTTCGAAACCCGGGTCAGGGGACGGGTCATCGGTGAGGATGAGCTCGAGCTTACGATTAGCTCCGGAGGGAGGGAGCGTACCGAGACGCGTCCCTTGCGGGCTCCGATCGTGTTGCCCATCACCCTCTATTATTCGCTGGCGTCTCAGGGGCTCGAAGTGGGCCAGACTTACCGGCTGCGCCTTTTCGATCCGATGACCCTCACCGAAGGCGAAATCGAGATCTCCGTCCTGGAACGTGAAATCGTGCGCTGGGGAGATCATGAAGAGGATGCGCTCCGGCTTCGATCCAGATTCGCAGGCCTGACAACGATGGCCTGGGTGAACGAAGCAGGGGAACTTCTCAAGGAGGAGACTTCCCTGGGTTGGACGCTCATCAAAGAGATACCCGGCAGCGCTCTTCAAGCGAGATCTGCGGGAGATGCCCCTGATGTGATCACTGCTTCGGCGATTCCCTCCATTGGTTTTTCCGGCCGGCCCGAAACACTCGAGCGGACGCGCCTCCGGCTCAACAACTTTCCCGAGCTCTGGGAGGGTATGAGAGGTGGGCGCCAGCGACTTTCCGGCAAAGAGGTCGTCATCGAGATCGAGTCCCTTCCCCTCGCCGGCTCCGCTGAGCTCAGCGAGAACGAACGCCGGGCGGCGCTCGGCTCCGATGCTTTCATTCAAGCCGACGACCCGGAGATCCGCCGTACCGCCGGTCGCCTTTCCGAGGGACTTGCCCCCCTCGAGGCCGCCCGTGCCCTGGAGCGTTGGGTGCACGAGAACGTCCGCAAAACCCCCACCCTCTCGATACCCAGCGCCCGAGAAGTACTCGAGCAAAGAGCGGGTGACTGCAACGAGCATACGGTGTTGTTCACCGCCTTGGCCCGTGCGACCGGCATACCGACGCGGATGGTGATCGGTCTCGCCTGGAGCACGGGACAGTTTTACTACCATGCCTGGTCGGAGGTTTGGATAAACGGTTGGATCGCCGTCGATCCTACTTTCGGTCAATTTCCGGCCGATCCCCTGCACCTTCGGCTCCTGACCGGCGGCTTGGAACGCCAGTATGAAGTGTTGAAGCTCATGGGACGTGGCGCAACGATCGAAGTGCTGGAGGCGGAATGATTCTACTCGAGGAGCTCGGCAAGCGGTACGGAAAAAAGCTCGCGGTGGAAGGGCTTTCCCTGGAAGTTGCGGCAGGGGAACTGTTTGGCTTTCTCGGCCCGAACGGAGCCGGCAAGACAACCACCATCAAGATGATGGCTGGACTTCTACGACCGACTTCGGGACGCATCGTCCTCGCCGGCCATGACCTGGCAAGCAATCCCGAGAAAGCCAAGGCGGTACTGGGATTCATCCCCGACCGCCCTTTTCTCTACGAAAAACTCTCGGCCGCCGAATTCCTACGTTTTGTGGCCGGACTCTACGGCCTCGATGGTCACCAGGTGAGTCGAAGTATCGATGAGCTTCTCGAGCTGGTTGAGCTCACTCACGTTCGGTCGGAGCTCATCGAGAGCTTCTCCCACGGGATGAAGCAGCGCTTGATCATGGCGGCATCGTTCATCCACGACCCCCAGGTGCTGGTGGTGGACGAACCGATGGTAGGTCTGGATCCCAAGGGAGCTCGATTGATCAAAAGTATTTTCCGCGAGCGCTGCCGGAGAGGCGGCACCGTGTTCATGTCCACTCACACGCTCGAGGTGGCCCAGGAGATGTGCGACCGGATTGGCATCATCATGAACGGCAAGCTGATTGCACTGGGGAGCATGAAGGAGCTTCAAGAGCTGTCACAGTCCGATCAATCGGAGTTGGAGCCCATTTTCCTCAAGCTCACCGGTGGAGGTGGCTTCCGAGAAAGCGAAGCAGGTCAGGCTTGAAGCTCGAGTTCACTGCCCGAGATATCGTTTGGCTCCTCACTCCGGCCTGGCGATCTCTGCGAAACCGGCGCAGGCAAGCCGGCAAAGGGGACTGGCTTCGATTCAGTCTCTTCGTCGGGGTCTCTTTGTTTTTCTCGTTGCTGATGTTCGGCGCTTTTTACCGCGTGCTCAGCTATATCGGTGGATTTGCGGAATTTGCCGCGCCTCTCACCCAGCAGGTTCTGGCCACCGTCAGCACTTTCATTTTCACCATGCTGCTGGCCAGCAACGTGGTCACCGCGCTTTCCATCCAATACCTGTCGCAAGATCTCGCCCTGCTTGCGACGAGCCCGATCCCTTTACCGGCTCTCTACGGAGCGAGGCTCATTCTCACCCTCTTTCAATCTTCATGGATGGTCTTGATATTCAGTGTCCCTATTTTCGCCGCATTCGCATTCACGTCGATCTCCGCACCGTGGTTCCTTCTCGGAGTGGGACTGGTTCTCCCTCCGCTGATAGTGATTGCCGGGGTCACCGGAAGCCTGATCACCTCCGTCCTGATGTCTGTCTTCCCTGCTCGGCGGGTACGAGAGATGCTGGTTCTGCTAGGGGCGATCTTCGTCGGCCTGCTGGTGTTGGTGATCCGAGTGCAGCAGCCGGAAAGGCTCTTGAGGCCACGGGCCATTTATGACGTCGCCGAGTTTTTCTCGGCCTTCCAGACGCCTTCTTCGCCGATGCTCCCGAGCACCTGGGCCACCTCGGTTTTGTCCGCCGCAAGAGGCGCTGAAAGCTTCCCCCTCATGCCGCTGGCTCTGCTCTGGATGACGGCGGCGGCGGCAGTCGTCATCGGCTGTTGGACGGCACGGGCTCTCTATCTCCGCGGTTACTCCCGGGCCCAAGAGTCCCGTCCGGCAAAGCTTTCTACTCTTCCTTTGATCGATCGCTTTCTGGAGGCAACCACAAAGCCCTTCGAGCTTCGCCTCCGCTCTATATTGCTCAAAGACATCAAGAGTTTCTTGAGGGACACCAACCAGTGGTCACAGCTTCTGCTTTTGCTGGCTCTGATCGTCATTTACCTCTATAACTTCTACGTCCTTCCGTCGAATTTCACATTCGCAACGTTCCAGTTGCAGAATCTATTCTCCTTCCTGAACTTGGGTCTGGCCGGATTCGTGCTCTCTGCGGTGGCGGTACGGTTCGTCTTCACGTCGGTATCGGCCGAAGGGCCGGCGTTTTGGATCGTTCGAACCTCGCCTGTGCCCCTGAGACGTTTCCTTTGGAGCAAATTCTGGATCTCCCTCCCTCCTCTACTCCTCCTATCTCAAATATTGACCCTCGCCTCCAATTACTTTCTGGGTGCCACCACCTTCATGACGATTCTGGCGTCGGTGTCCATCCTGTTCGTGACTTTCGGCATCGTCGGCATGGGGGTGGGCATGGGTGCGATGTTCCCCCGCTTCAAGTTCGAGAACGTGACTCAAATAGCCGGCAGCTCCGGCGGGCTTCTTTACATGATTGCTTCGACCTCGTTCATTGCCGCGGTTCTCTTTCTGGAAGCGGTACCGGTGTACCTGTATCTTTCGTCGCATTTTCGCGGCGACACGGCAAGCTCCACGGTCTTGCTTGCAACACTGCTGGCCTTGACGGCGGTTCTGGTCCTGAACATCGCCGCGGTCCTCGTGCCAATGCGCCTCGGTTTGCGCCGCTTGTCGGAAATGGAGTTCTAGCTGAATGTTGCACCTATTTTGGAATTCAAGTTTCTTTGTCGTGATGTGACAATCTTAAGATTGTTTCTTCTGGTAAGCTGCCACTACTACGGTGGTGCCCACCACTTTCGACCTCACTACGACCACGTGCGCTATTGGCACATGCATCGAGCGTCAGGAGGTTACGCCCGCTGCACCGTGACCCGGGGGCGGCATGATTACTAATGGTCGCAGGCTCTTCGCGCAGGCGGAGGGGCGGGCGCTACTCTTACCCTGTCAATGGGTTCTCCCACCTAAGCTCGGCAAAACGCCCAAAATCAGCATCACACGACACGAGAGCGGCACCATAGGAAATGGCCAGTGAAGCGAGGTGAGCGTCGGTTGTCAGGTTTCCGGCGGTTCCGGCCGCCAACAATAGACGTGTCAGAATTCGCCAATGCTCGTCTGTTTCGAGAAGGATTCTAACATTTCCGGAAGAGAGCCAGGTTTCGACTCTCTCAATCGCTTGCTCGGGTGTTAAGGGTTTAGGAAACACTTTAGGATTGGTTGCCAGCCTTAGAAAGCCAAGCAGAACGACCCAGGCGAGTCCGATCGGCTCATCGTCGCTGACCGCATTTTCCCACCATTCTCGAACCGTGGTGTGATGGGGAGAATCACGGTTGATGGCGTAAAGGAGGATATTCAGGTCAACGATCTTCATTTGCGCAGCGACATTTTTCTCTGGCTTTCCCCGTCTTCCAACGCGGAGGCCAGCGCCAGTGCTTTGTCCAAGTCGAACGCCGGCGCGCCCAGGGAAAACGTCTCCTCGCGGTAACTGCGAGGTCGTTTTCTTTCGGACTTCGTCACCGCAAGACCTCGCCGGAGCAACCGGTTGATCATCTGAGTCACCGAAACGTTCTGTTTACGGGAACGTTTCTTGAGCTCCATCATCAGTTCATCGTCGAGACGTATAGTTGTTCTCATGAAGTCATCATAGCATCAATGGAATTGATGTCAAAGCATCTTGCTGGATCTTCAGCCCTGCATGGGCTTACCCAAAATGTGGCAGCCGAGTCGCGGACCTCTAACGCGAGCGTTTTTTTCGCGCCCGAGGATGATGCTGGTCGTAAACACGCCGTAAACGTTCGCGGCTGACGTGCGTATAGATTTGAGTGGTCCCGATGTCGGCGTGGCCGAGCATGAGCTGGAGCGAGCGCAGGTCCGCGCCTCGTTCCAGAAGATGGGTGGCAAATGAATGGCGTACGACATGCGGCGAGAGATTGCGCTTGATGCCTGCCTGACGTCCGCAAGCTTTGATAATCTGCCAAAACCTCTGTCGCGTCATGCGGCTGCCTCTTCGGCTCAGGAAAAGCCAAGGTTCCCTGCCGCGGGAGAGCTCCCCACGCGCTTTGGAAATGTAGCGTTTGAGCCACTTGGTCGCCGAACGACCGAACGGCACGATACGTTCCTTTCTTCCCTTGCCGATGCAGAGCAGGTACCTGGCATCGAAATGGATATCCGCGACCCGCAGTGAGATGAGCTCCGAGACACGAAGCCCGGTGGCATAGAGCGTTTCCAGCATAGCCCGATCGCGAAGGCCTAGCGGTGTCGATATATCGGGGGCGGCGATGAGCTTCTCCACCGCGTCGAATGACAGGTAATGAGGGAGATTTTGCGGGATGCGGGCCGAGTCGATTTGCTCGGTGGGGTCGACTGCTATCCGACCTTCCGCGCTCGAGAAACGATACATTCCGCGCACCGCCGATAAGGCGCGCACAATCGAACGGTGGGAGAGCCCCCGACGATGAAGCTCTCGGAGGAACTCACGAATATCATTGGCGCCGAGGCGCTCGAGCTTTATCTTCCGACGACGGGCGAAGCGCTCCAGTTTCTCGATATCCCGCCGATAAGACGACAGAGTGTTCTCGGCAAGGCCCCTTTCAACCTCGAGGTAATTGAAAAAAGATTCTTTCAAAACCGAACGGTCCCCGAAAAGAAGTAACCTTTTATCTTCCAGGTAGCGCGAGCGCGTTCGTTCAGATTCGGATCTACCCATTTGGTGTAGAGGTTGCGATAGCCGACGGAAACTGCAACGTTGGGCGACATGTTTAAGGTGACGTCGGCTTCCATGTCGGTGATGACGTTGCCCCGTTTCATGCCACTGAACTCGGCGGAAACAGCGAGGGCGCGGGTCAGATAAACTCTACCTTTGAGCCCCAGTGTGAGGAGTTGAACGCGAAGCAAATCCGCGTTTGCCTCCGCCCCGTTGCCGGACAAGATCGGCTTCACATCGGTTCGGGCCCAATCCACGAGCACCGCAAGCAAGCCTTCCCTCAAGAGCAGGATGTCAATTTCCGCTCCTGCGTACAGGTGCTCGAACTGCATCGACGTCACAACCTGAGTTCCCTGAGGAAAGGTGACATCCAAAAAGTTGATATCTTGCTCGAGAGTTTTCGTCCCCTGATATTTGAAACGGACGTAGGAACCTCTCACTTTGACCCAACGCCCGAACCTCACGAATCCACGATATTCGTTGTCTTTTATGTCGGAGACTCCCAGATCCGCAGTGGGACTGATGGGTTCTCCTCCTCTTACCTGGAGCTCCGATTCCAGGGTTGCACGCCATCGCCTTATCTCGAACTCAACGCGGCTCGTCTCGCCCAGTCCAAGCTGCTGTTGGCCGCTTGCCCGGCTTGCCGTGAAAATCACCAACGCGACCAACAACCCTCTTCGGAAAAAACTCATATCACCTCCGTCCCCAACCGGCGGGCAGCAGGGCCCGAATCGCCTGATCCACCTCACGAACTCTCAGAAGGTTCAAAGCCGCGTAGAGAACAATCATAGCCACAATGATGGCGCCACCGACTTGGAAAATCTGAGCCGGAAGCGACTCGTGCCCCAACCAGCCTTCGATGCCCCGGGAGGTTAAAACGGCAAAAACTCCCATGAACGATGAAGCGATGGCCACTTTGCCGAAGAGGACCGCGGTGGTGCCCTCCCCCAGATTCGCCAAACCGCTCCGACGACGGAGCATAAACCATAGGCACATAAAGGACAACGTCATCGTACATGAAGTGGCAAGAGCCAGGCCGCGATGATCCATGCCTAAATGAGCCACGAACAAGTAGTTCAAGACCGCGTTCGCCGCGGTGCTCACCAGACTAATCACCAGCGGCGCCCTCAGATCTTGAAAAGCATAGAATCCGTCGGTGACGATCTTCACCGCCGCGTAGCTGGTCAGGCCCAGGGCGTAAAAAATGAGCGCCGCGGCCACCTGCTCCGTATCGAACGGTTGGAACCGCCCTCTCTCGTAAATGAGCCGAACGATGGGTCGAGCAAGCACGATGAGGCCCACCGATGCAGGAACCGTCAATAAAATGACCAGACGAGTCGCGGAAGCAAACGTTCTCCGAAACCTTTCACGGTCGCCGACTGCCAGAGCCCGGGAGAGGGCAGGTAATGTCGCAACCGAGACGGCAACACCGATCAGTCCTATCGGAAGGTGCACCAGACGGAATGCCTGGCTGATCCAGGAGAGCCAACCCGAGCCCATCGATGCAAAAAGCGAGTTGACGAACACGTTGATTTGAACCGTCGCCGCCACAAAGGCGCCGGGACCGAAAAGACGCATCACTTTCGAGACCTGGGGATCTCGAAAAGAAAGTGTCGGGCGGAACCGGTAGCCTTGCTTGCGCAATGAAGGGACCTGCCACAGGAGCTGGCAGGCCCCTCCGACAATGACCCCCACCGCCATTCCCACCGTTGGATGCTGGCCGAATCGAGGCGCCAGAAAGTAGCCGGCGACGCCCACGATAATCGAGCCGAGATTGAAGAACAAAGAAGCCAGGGCGGGCACCAAGAACTTTCCCCGTGCGTTCAGCAGCCCCATGACCAGAGCGGCCAGGCTTACCAGAAGAATGAACGGGAACATGATGCGGGCGAGATAAACGGTAAGCTCGCGCTTGCTGGCAAAGCCGAAGCTCTCTCCCGCCGGAAGCGGGACATCGAATCCTTCGCCGAAGAACATCAACGACACGATTCGGTCGGCGAAGAGTATCCCCAGCAACGCCAGGCCCCCCACCACCACCAGCACGACGTTCAGCACCTGATTGGCGAGCCGCAGGCCGGCCTTTTTGCCTTCTTTTTGCTCCACTTCGGTGAAGGTGGCGACGAACGCCTTGCTCAAAGCCCCCTCACCGAACATGTCTCGAAACAAATTCGGAATTCGAAAGGCGGCATAGAAGGCATCCAGCCCTCCGCCGGCGCGAAAGAAATAAGCAAGCACCATCTCGCGCACCAGACCCAAAACGCGCGATCCCATCACACCGACGCTCACCACCCCCGCCGAGCGGACGAGTCCCCCGCCTGCCGGGTCGCGAGCCATGCCCCCCTTGTCTGGATCTCGACGGGTTGAGGGTGTTTTTGCGGCGGGAAGGGAATCCATCAAGTGGGCAACATTATAGGGAATGGAGAACAAAAAAAGCAAATTGAGTTTCGGGCGCATTCACGCTCAAAAGGGTGATTTTTCGCAGTGGCGCGGGTGGAGGGAACGTTTTTTCCAGCAGCCAATAATCAAGGACTATGTTTAAAAACAATGGTTTACCCAATCTTGGCGCCTGGTTCCAGAGCGGTATCAATGTTGCAAAAACGCGCCGGCGGTGGTAGATACCGTCTCGTTTACCCGGTTGATTCTCGAGAGCAGTAGAACAGGAGAGAGGAAAGCGTGAAGACCGACGGCAGCACATCGTCACAGAAATTCAATGGCTCCGCTTTTCTAGCCACTTTTATCATTTTGCTGGCTCTGTGGCTGGTGCTGTCCGGGCAATTTGATTCGTTCCACATCACGCTCGGACTGATCTGCTGCGCGCTGGTCTCGTATTTTTCCCACGATCTCTTGTTTCCAGTGTTCCAGTGGGGTAAAAGCTTCACGGTCTTCTTCCGGTTCATGAGCTATCTCCCCTGGTTGTTCTACCAGATCCTTCTGGCCAACCTCCACGTGGCCAGGATGGTTCTCCATCCTCGAATGCCTATCAATCCGACCATTGTCGAGTTCAAGACCAAGCTCAGGAGCGGCCTGGCGCTTACGACCCTGGCCAACTCCATCACGCTGACGCCCGGTACCATTACCATCGACATTCGGGACGGTAAGTACTACGTGCATGCTTTGACCAAGAAAGTGACCGACGATCTTCTCAGTGGCGAAATGGAGAACCGGGTGGCCTCAATCTACGACGAGTATGATGAGAATTAATATTAGCTGAGGAGGCAGGCAACAGGGCAAAGGATATGCAAAGTTTTTACTTGGGCTCGGCGCTCTTTTTGTCGGTACTGATTCTGCTGTCACTCGTCCGGGTCGTCTTTGGGCCGGCCATATTCAACCGGATCGTAGCCATCAATGTCATTGGCACCAAGACGGTCGTCATTCTGGCTCTCATTGGAATGATTTACGGACGGGTCGACATGTTCGTGGACATCTCTCTGGTCTATGCGCTGCTCAACTTCATTGGCACATTGGCCGCCGCCAAGTACCTCGAGCGCAAGGAGGCGACGGATTAAATGAACATCATCACAGTGCTCTTCATTTTGGGCGGTTTGTTTTTCTTTTTCACCGGAACGGTTGGATTGCTGCGGTTTCCCGACGTATACACACGAATGCACGCAACCGGTAAGTCCGACACCCTCGGGGCTCAGTTGATGCTCATTGGCCTTGCCGTCGCCAACGGATGGAACATGACCAGCGCCAAGCTGATTCTCATTTTCGCTTTCCTGATGCTCGCCAATCCCACCGCAACCCATGCCATGATCCGAGCCGCCACCAACAGCGGGGTCGCTCTGTGGAAAAGGGACACCAAATCATGATTTGGCAGTTGGACCTGCTGCTCCTCATCTTTGTCGTCATTTGTGCGCTGGCCGCCATTACGGTTCGGGACCTCGCCAGCGCGGTGATGATCCTCGGCGCTTACAGCTTCTTCATGGCGCTTCTGTGGGCCGAGATGGGCTCGGTGGACGTTTCTTTCACCGAGGCTTCCGTGGGGGCCGGAGTTTCGACGGTTTTCTTCATTGCAACGATTTTTTATACGCGGGGGAGGTCTAAGGATTGAAACTCTTTGCGTTGGTTACATCGCTTCTGATGGGCGTGGTGTTGATTTATAGCACCGGTGAAATGCCTAACTGGGGGGATCCCAACTCCCCCGCCAGCCGTCACGTCTCACCTCGCTACATTGAAAAGTCCATGGAAGAGACCGAGGTTCCGAACCTCGTGACTTCGGTGTTGGCAGACTACAGAAGCTACGACACCCTGGGTGAGACGACCGTGATCTTCAGCGCCGGAATGGCCGTCATTCTGCTGCTCAGGAGAAGGCAGTAATGATCGTCGAGTACCGTAGTGTCGTGGTAGGCACCGTATGCCGCCTCCTGGCACCGTTTCTTCAGCTCTACGCGCTGTACGTCATCATGCACGGTCATTCCAGCCCGGGAGGTGGTTTCCAGGGCGGCGTGATCATGGCAGCCAGTTTCATCTTGCTGGTCATTGCCATTGGAGTTACGGCAACCAGGCGGCGTTTTTCGGAAAAGGCCAACGAATTCTTGGGCAGCCTCGGCGTATTCCTTTACGCTTTCATTGGACTCGCCTGCTTGCTCTTGGGCGCCAACTATCTGGACTACAGCATATTGCCCTTTCCCGGCGCTTCGCCGGAGAGGGCGCGGTACCTGGGGATGCTCGGGATCGAGATCGGGGTCGGAATCTCGGTCATGGCCATGATGCTGTCGATATTTATCAACCTCCTGGGCACCGACACCTCCTCGGAGGAGGGGTGATGGAATATATCGTCAGCAAGTACAACTTCTGGATTTACATTCTCCTCATGATGATCGGCTTCTACGCCATGATCGGCAAGAAGAACCTGATGAAGAAGCTGATCGGAATGAACATTTTTCAAACCGCCATCATCCTCTACTTCGTTTCCATCGCCGTGAAGAGAGGTGCCACCCTGCCCATCATCTTGAATCACGGTCATCCTCATGGACCTATTGAAGCCATCGACTACATTAATCCATTACCCCATGTCCTCATGCTCACCGCCATCGTGGTGATGGTGAGCACGACCGGTGTGGCTCTGGCGATAGCGAAGATGATCTACAAACGGTATGGAACTCTGGAGGAAGACGAGATCCTGGAGATGCGACGATGATCGCGGATCAACTCCCCATTCTCATCCTCGTCATTCCGCTGTTAAGCGCCATTGTGGTGCCGCTGGCGGGAAGGATCCGAAAGGAAGCGGCCTACGGCCTGACCGTCGTCGCGATTGCGGCTTCTTTTCTCTGCTCGCTGGGGACCCTCTCTCAGGTGATCGAGTCGGGCACCATCCACTACTGGCTCGGAGGGTGGGAGCCCCCCTGGGGCATCGAAGTCGTCATCGATAATCTAAGCGGCTATGTAGCGGTCTTCGTCTCCGGCATCAGCCTGCTGGTGTGCATTTATTCCCGCAAGAGCGTAGAGAAAGAGCTTCCGGGCCGCTTCGTACACTTCTATTGTCTTTACCTGCTTCTGGCCACAGGCCTTCTGGGAATGGTCATCACCGGTGACATGTTCAACTTGTACGTATTCCTGGAGATTTCCTCGATCTCGGCCTACGCATTGATCGCCATTGGAGAGGATGGAGCGCCTCTAGCTACTTTCAACTACATCATCCTGGGAACCATCGGAGCCAGCCTATACCTGCTGGGCGTGGGCTACCTCTACATCATGACCGGCTCGTTGAACATGGCGGACTTGGGCGCTATCTTGCCCGATCTCTACGGCTCGCCGGTCATCCGCATTGCCTTTGCCTTCTTCATCGTCGGGTTTGGGATCAAGATTGCCCTTTTTCCGATGCACATGTGGTTGCCCGACGCCTATACTTACGCCCCGTCGGCGGTGAGCGCCTTTATCGCGCCTCTCATGACCAAGGTCGGCGCTTATGCGCTGATCCGGATCATGTTCACCGTCTTCGAGCCTCGATTCAGCTTCGAAGTGCTTCCGGTGGGGACGATCCTGTCGGCCATGGCCGGCGTGGCCATCATCGTGGGCTCGGTGATGGCGATTGCCCAGTCGGATTTAAAGAGAATGCTCGCTTATTCGAGCGTGAGCCAGATCGGCTATATCGTCCTGGGTATATCGCTCGGCAACAAACTCGCCCTCATCGGTGCTTACTTGCACATCCTCAATCACGCATTGATGAAAGGGTGCTTGTTCATGGTCTCGGGCTCGCTCATGTTCCGACGGGGGATGCGAAACATCTTCCGTTTGAGGGGTGTCCACCGAACCATGCCCTGGACCATGGCGGCGTTCGTCATTGCCGCTTTGTCCATGATTGGAATTCCCCCGACCGCGGGCTTTTTCAGCAAGTGGTATCTCATTCTGGGAACCATCGAGGCGAACCAGTGGGCCTTGACGGGAGTCATCATGGTGAGCAGCCTCTTGAACGCCGTTTATTTCTTCCGGGTCATCGAGAACGCCTATCTGGAGCCCCATGATGGCACCGAGCATGAGCAGGATGAAGAGGAAACGGGCGAGGAGGCACCTGCCAGCATGCTCATTCCTACGCTCATCATGGCTGCGGCAATCATCCTGGTGGGTTTGGCCAGCGGGAAGATCATTACCGGGGTTCTCGAGTCCGCGATCCCGACAGCTTTTAATTAGAGAGAGAGGCCCATGGAAGTCGTCCACTCCATCCGACCCGCACTCGCCATCCTGGTGTCTCTGGTTGCGGCTTTCCTCATTCTACGGTCGGATCGCCACCCGAACCTCCGTGAGGCTTGGACTCTTATCGCCGCCGTCATCAAGTTCGGCATCGTGTTCTCCATGCTTCCCATGGTGTTGGGCGGAAAGGTAGTGGAGATCACCCTCATCGAGATCCTCCCCGGGCTGCCTCTGCTGCTCCGGGTGGACTCCTTCGGGCTTTATTTCGCTTTGATCGCATCGGGCCTGTGGATTCTGACTTCCTTGTACTCGATCGGCTACATGCGGGGTCTCAAAGAGCATGCCCAGACACGGTATTTTTTCAGCTTCGCCCTTTGCTTGTCCGCCGCCATGGGCATCGCTTTTTCCGGAAATCTCCTGACCTTTTTCGTTTTCTACGAGATGCTCACCATGGCAACCTATCCGTTGGTCGTCCACAAGGAGACCCCGGAAGCCATCATGGCCGCCCGGAAGTATTTGACCTACCTCCTGACGGCCGGGGTTTTCCTGCTCGTTTCCATTGGCTGGGCCTACTCCCTCGCCGGCCATGTCGACTTCACCCCGGGCGGATTCCTGGCCGGCACGGCGGACAAGGAAATTCTCCAAATTCTTTTCGTCACTTTCATGCTTGGTGTGGGTGCCAAAGCAGCCATCATGCCCATCCACGCCTGGCTCCCGAGCGCCATGGTCGCCCCGACTCCGGTGAGCGCTCTGCTGCACGCAGTGGCGGTCGTCAAGGCAGGAGTCTTCGGAACTGTGAGAGTGGTTGGCTACGTCTTCGGTCCGGAGGTTCTCCACGATATCGACATGTGGATCGTTTTGGGCTACTTCGCCGCCTTCACGATTCTGGTCTCGTCCATGTTCGCCTTGGCGGCGGACAACTTGAAGCGACGGCTGGCGTTCTCAACCATCAGCCAGCTCTCTTACATCGTTCTGGGAGCGGCGCTCGTTTCAGAAAACTCCCTGACCGGTAGCATCCTCCACATCGGCAACCACGCTTACATGAAGATCACATTGTTTTTCACCGCCGGCGCCATCTATGTGAAGACTCACGTGCAAAACATCAGCGATATGGACGGCATCGGAAGACAAATGCCTTTTACCATGGGTGCTTTTACCATTGGTGCCCTGGGAATGGCGGGGATTCCTCCGGTGAGTGGTTTCTTGAGCAAGTGGTATTTGTGTCTGGGCACCCTGGAAGTGCATGAGACGGTGTTCCTGGTGGTTCTGCTCATAAGCGCCGTTTTGAACATCGCTTACTTCGCCCCGGTTGTCTTCCGAGCTTTCTTCCGGAGCTCGGATCGATTCACCCGAGTGGCCGAAGCTTCGCCGTTGATGGTGGTTCCACTGACGCTCACCGCCATCATGTCCATCGTCCTGTGTCTCTATCCGAACGCTTTGCTGAATTTCTTGAGCTTGACCCGAATGTCGGTACAAAACATCTTGGGTCTAGGCTAATTTAAAATGTGGAAAAAGGCTGAAACCATCCTCTACGTCGCCATCGCCGTTAGCGTCCTGGGTGACGTCCTCGTTGCGGCCTTCAAGCTGCACGATCATCCAGAGTTCTGGTACCACTTCGTGCCGGGCTTCGATTTAGCCTTCGGGCTGGTGGGGTGCTTGGTGATCATCAAGAGCTCCAAGTTCCTCTCCAAGCGCTGGCTGGAGCGACCGGAGGACTACTATGATTGAGGCCTTTCCCTTTCCCCCGGCATTCCTCTACCTCCTGGGCGCGTTGCTGGTTCCAATTCTGAAAGGCAAGGCCCGCCAGGCGTACCTCCTGATACTCCCGCTGGTGGCGTTTTACGACTTGCTTCAGCTTTCGATTGGTGACA
>SDBT01003265.1_pt1 | contig 28159 bp, 40 predicted proteins | sample 2277101 | NCBI WGS metagenome assembly SDBT01 (sample SAMN10404973, study PRJNA504765) | marine sediment metagenome | isolation source: marine sediment core GS10_PC15, 103 cmbsf | place: Arctic Ocean: Southern Knipovich Ridge | collected 2010 | reverse complement strand
TCTTTATCCAACCCTCTACAATAGGGACACTTAAAATTACAGTATTCAGTTATAATTATTTCGCATCTCCACATAGGAGACTCTGAATCTACATTTAACGCCCTATAATCCTCTAAAGTATAGAATCCAATTTTTTTTAACTCATCCATATTATTTAAAACCAACCTCCTTAATTTCTATCTTCTCCATATCGAAAACGCTTAACTTCTCCTTCAAAAACTCGACCAAAGCCTCTCTATTATCAAACTCTTCTTTTATCATAATATCCCAAAAGAAAACATCCGGGTTATAATCCCCACCAACACCCCTCAAATATTCGATCTGTTTTTTATATTTATTCTTTAACTCAACTTTAAAAATCATCTTTCCCCTCCCCAGCCGACGCAGTCAAACCATTATTTAACTTATCAACATTATAAAAAACATAAGTATCACCAAAGGAATTTTCAACCCTCAAACAATCATAACCAAGCCTAACCATATTTATACAAAACTCTTTATTATTATATTTATAAAGTTCGTAGTGTATGGTTTTAATGACTTCTTTTAATGTATCATTGTCAAGGATGCTCGTTTTAAGTTGTCTTATAGCCTCGTTTCTATCTTCCGCCCAATTTGTTAAATCATCTTCTAAGTTTGGGGCGTTATCAATCATAAAATCAACTTCCTTAACACTTAAACGCTTAACTTCTTTAAAATCAATCTCAACCTTCATAACTTCCCCATAATGAGAAGCAACATCAAAAGCCACACTTAAATATATTCCAGGACCTACCTCATCGTTTCCCTTTCCCATATGTTTTAAATCAAAAGCATTAAATTTTTTTTCAGTACCATGATATAATATAACCATACTAACTCTTCCCCTCATAATCATTTATTTCTTCCATTTTAACCTCTTTATCATAGTTGGATTATAAACCTTTGTTCCAACATATTTTCCCCCAGCCGACGCAGTCAAACCTTTAAAATAAACCCCACAAACCCCTTTAAATACTACTAAGTAGAACAATAATAATTTTAATAAGGTTACATCATAGGGATATACTCTATATCTTAAGGTATTCTTTAAAGGTTTATAGTATTTTTCCTCAATGGGTGAATCTCTTTTTATTACCTTTTTGTTCCTTGTTAGCTTGAGGAATAGGCCTAATGAGTCTCTTTGAGGAGTTAAAACGATTGAATTAATCATATTAGATATTCTCCCTGTGTATATGCTTTGACATTTAGGACATTTTAGATCCTTGTTTTCTCCGATTCTACATATACCCCCACAATCAAAACACTCCCTCCTTATCTTCTCCATCAACTCTTTTAATTCCATTATCGCCTATACCTCCTTAAACTTCTCAAATATTGCTGTTTTGGGGTTAAACTAGACTTTTTAACATTTCGCACAGGGGATACTTTTGGCCTTTCCTTCGTTTCGTTGTCTTTCTTCTTCATTTGAGCCAACAAACTAACTATATCTTCTTTTTTATTGTTTAAACAATAACTTTGTTCTTGTTGGGGCAAATCAACCCCTAAACAACAACTTTCCTTATTCATTTCTCAACCTCCTCAAAGTCTCCCCCGCAATCGTTACAAGTGGCGTTTAAATCAATAGCACACCTAACCCGAACCCCACAACTACACATCCACAATTTAAGCCTACTACCGGCTTTTTTCTTTGCTTTGGTGTTTTGACAAATATCAAATACTTTTTTATCCGGCTTAAACTCTAATAACATTTTATTAAACTCCTCGCTTTCTGATGTTTCAGCAAATCCTCTTTTCCCTTTCTTTACTTCTAAACCAAGCATCTCCGCAACAACCTTAAAATGTTTATTGTGATATTTGTTACTTGAGCAATCGGTTATACCATTGGAATAATTAATAAAGTGTGCGAGTTCGTGAGTCAAACACTCATAAGGAGAACATTTTTTTATAAGTAATGTGTTTAGGTTGATGTTGTTTAGATCTTGTTCGGTATTTATAAAATTGTCCTCGCAATCCTTACTTTTAAAGTAGCCAATAGTGTTTTTATTAGCTTTGTTAATCGTTATGACGTAGTCGTTAGGTATAGCCAACTTAAATCGACCAATTAAAAATTTAATAAATCGTTCGCACTCATCCAAAGCAGGAATAAAGGAGTTTTGATTATTCCCACTAGCCAAAACCTTCTCAACTATCTTAATCGACTCACTCATCTTTATCCTCCTTTAAACATTTATCACAAACAAACACCTTCCCACCCAACAAACTAACACCACAAACAAACACTTCCTTACTAACTAAAGATACCCTACACTTATCCCCACAACCTACCATAAGAATCCCCACCATATCTTAAACTCCCTATACGCCGACGCAGTCAAACAACTAATACTAAAAGGACAATTAAACAAACCAACCCCCAAAATCAACAAAACAATACTACCAGAGGGAAGGGGAAGAGTAACCAACCCCAAGCCCACCAGTAAGCTCCCTAAGGCTATATTTAACCCTCTCTTCTTAAGAGTATAAGCGGATCGTAGTATGGTGTTGTTTCGTTCCACCTCACTCAATCCTATAAACTTCTTCCTCCTCTCCATCATCTCTTTTATATATTTGTACATATCTATAATTATATATTTCTATATATAAGTATTATATCATTCTTATATACTACATTACATTATACATAAGCTTATAAGTGTAAGCAATAAGACTACAAGACAATAATATACTAAGTAATTATTATATATAAAGATATAGTAATTATAAACATAACCATTGCATCACACATAAGTTTATAAAGGAAGTTATTGGATATTGTGTTACTTCTGCAAAGTGGTTTCACGAGAGATATGGGTAGAATGTGGGATAGTCATGTAGACACGTGACTTATGAGAAAAAATGAAACATTCACAGGGAAAAGAAAAAAAAATGAATGCTTTTCTAAAAAAACTCGCCAAAAAATTTTGAAACGAATTCTGCCTACGGCGAAATATTTATACTTTCGTTGAGAATACAGCGGGAATACAAAGGTTTATAAAGCGTGTTTATATTAGATTTCTATGAATTGGAATAAGGCAAAGGTATTATTAAAAGAAGGATTGCCTATGACTAGAAAGTGTTGGGGTGATGGATTTTGTATGTATCTCGAAGATGGATATAGGATTCGTTTTAGAATGGAGAGTGGTAATGGATGGATAACAGCACCAATAGAATGGAGACTTATAAGACCATATTTATGTTCTAATTGGGAAGTTTTTATAGGATGATAGAACATAATGAACTTAGGAATTGGCAGAAAGAGGCATATGTTAAATGGACGTCTAATGGATATGGTGGTATATTTTTAGGGTGTACTGGATCTGGAAAGTCTTTGGCTGCAATGTATTGCCTACAAGAGATAAAAACAACCACACTTATAGTAGTTCCAACTATAGCCCTAATGCATCAGTGGAGAGAAGAATTAGACAAACATCTTGGGGTTGGTTTGATAGGGGCTATTGGAGATGGAGAAAAAGAGATTAGAGAAATCACCGTTGCAGTAGTCAATTCTGTTAGAAATATGGATCTAAGCTATTTTGAGATGATTATCTTAGATGAAGCTCATAGATATGGTTCTTTTGAAAATATAAGACCAATACTACAGAATGAGTTTAAATACAAGTTAGGATTAACCGCTACACTAAAACGCTCGGATGGACAAGATAAAGAGTTGGAAAAATTGATTGGACCAATAGTTTATGAATATACAACCGAAGATGCAGTAAAACAGGGGGTTTTAAGTAAGTTTGAGATAATAAATGTTGGGATTGACTTACTTCCATCCGAGCAAGAGAAGTATGAGAGACATACAAAGACAATAGATTCCAACTCATTTCAGGGGATGTTTCAAGCAATTAATAACCACGGGCATCCAAAGTGGCATGAGGCTATAGCTGCAGTCCGAGCCACAGCGTGGCGTAAAGCCATTTTAAGCAATGCTAAGAACAAAATGTCTGCTTTGCTAGGGATTGTTAAGGAAAATAAAAATAAGAAGATTATAATCTTCAATGAGACAATCAAAATGGCAGAATTAGAAAGGAAACTTTTAAAGAAAGAGGGGTTTGAATCAGAGATATATCATTCCAAAAAGAAAAATCAGGAAGCAATAGAAAAATTTAGGTCTGGGGAGGTGAATATCCTGGTTTCAGTAAAGTCTTTAAATGAAGGATTGGATGTAAAAGATGTAGATGTTGGTATTCGAGTGGCTGGAACTAATCAGGATAGAGATACTATTCAGAGACTTGGTAGGGGACTAAGAGTAGTTGAAGGAAAGGATGGGGCTAAATATTATCAAATCTACTGCAAAGATACCATTGAAAAGTGGCAAATTATTAAGAATACTAATGTTATCCGCTCAGCAGCTGAAGATGTTATCTGGAAATAAATATTGCCGAATTGCCTGTGGCAATAATATTTAATATACAAACATTTATAAATGGGAAAATATAGAAAAAAATATGGAAGAAACAATAGTAAATTATATGAATGGGGATACGGAAGCAAGGGGAATACTTATAGGGGATATTATGGATTTACATAATTACGATATTACAGTACAAGAAGCAGAGATACTTTTATACAAGAAATATGGTAAAGCCAAAATCATTTGAAGAAGTTATTAACTCTCTACGCGAGAGGAAGAAATTTGAGAGAGATAATGAAAAGAAATCCATAGAAGCTAAGTGTTCTCACTGTAAAGGTAATATATGTAGTAATGGGAGATCCAAAATATCTGGTATTTGTAATAACTGTATAAAATTTTCATTAAACAATGATTAAAACCGAAAGGTTTATAAACCGTATTCTATTATATTATTTATGACAAAATTTAAATGTAGAAACTGTAATAATGTATTTGATAAATTCTGTGATGTATGTAGGGATGCAGAAAATGTGAAGTGCCCAAGTTGTAAAAGTCATTGGGTAGAAATTTATTACGAAAAAGAAAAGAAGAAGTTTAACCCATGGCCACCTGGACTATACGACGACCCAATATATCCAGTACCGAATATAGATCCATTTCCCTGCGACAGACCTTCCCATTGGCCAAAGGAAGATGGATGGATAGTAACATATAAAAAAATAAATAATGATGTTGTATATTCTATGGAATCTGCCTTCGGAAAAATATGGTAGATAAATCAAAACAAGGTAAAAAAAATAGGATATCTGGAAGTACCTTTGAGTTGAGGGTTCGGAAGGATTTGGAGGATAAGGGTTGGGTTGTAGACAAATGGGGAAATAATGTATCTGATTTCCCAGATAGTAATATTAATCTTCCATCAGAAGATAGAGAAGATAGAAAATTAATCCAAGCAAAAAACAAATGGGCTGGTCCAAATAGACCAATGATGATGGGAGCGGGATTTCCTGACTTTGTTTGTTTTAAAAATACACATAAATTTGGAGAAATTACTTATAAAGAAAAATTAATAACAAGATTATATGAAGTAATTGGAGTAGAATCAAAAACAAATGGCATCCTAGATAAAGAAGAAAGAGATAAATGTGAATGGTTATTAGACAATAATAAATTTAGCAAAATCCTAATCGCAGAAAAAACAAAAGTTAAAAATAGAATTGTGATTGTGTATCATGATTTTGAGGAGAAATATGGGAAATTATAATGGCTGCTACAAATGGTCTCATTGTGTTATTTGTAATAGAAGAACCACAACCCATCTTCCAGATGGAACTTGTGTGTGTAAGACATGCATTAAAGAAGATAAAAATTTAGAAAAACAAAAGAAAAACAATATTAATAAAAATGAAGAGGAGGTTGTATTGGTTTTTGGTGATTTACATATTCCATATCATAGAGAAGGAGCTATTGAATTTCTATCTGCTGTTAAAGATAAATATAAACCAAATAAAGTTATTTGTGTTGGTGACGAATTAGATAACCATTCTATGAGTTTTCATGATACTGATCCAGACTGCTTAGGAGCTGGAGATGAACTAGAAAAAGCAATAGATATAATAAAAGAACTTTATAAAATATTCCCAGATGTTGATTTGGTTGATTCTAATCATGGAAGCATGGTTTTTAGAAAGGCTAAATTTGGAGGAATTCCACTTAAATATATAAGAAGTATGAAGGAAATAATAGAAGCTCCTAAGGGATGGAATTGGCACAAGGATTATACCTATAAAATGAACAATGGGCAAGATTTATTTGTAGTTCATGGTCTAAGAAAAAATACTAGGCAATTGGCAGAACAATATGGGTGTTGTGTTGTTCAAGGTCATTACCACGAAGACTCTTCTATACAATATTCTAGTAGTCCAAGACAATTAATTTGGGGGTGTAGTTCTGGATGTTTAGTGGATGATAGTTCACTTGCAATGGAATATAATAAATCAAATCTTAAAAGACCAATCCTAAGTTGCGTAATAATAATAAATGGTATTGCACAAATAATACCTATGGTTATTAAAGATGGTACATGGATAGGTAAAGTTTAATTGGCCTTCCATTTTCCTTCTATATTTTGTTTTTAAATTATTATATAATATATAATAATTTATAAATAGAGTTTTTCCTTAAATTATATGAGATATAAGGAAGAAATACTTGATGGAATGAATAAAGTCGAGTTTTTACTTAGGTGCAGATCAGATTTTAAATTCTTTTGCGAAAATATGTTAGGTTTTGCCTCAGATGGAAGAAAAATAGAAATGAAACCATATCAAATCAAATGGTGGTCTCTAGCCCAAACATACGAAAGACTAGTGATAGAGGCGGCAGCTGGATTTGCAAAGTCTGAAACAATGGGAGCCATGTATCCATTGTGGCTTATGTTTTCTAAAAGAAATCTAAGAATACTTCTAGTAAGTAAAACTAGGGACCAATCTAAGGGAAACTTATTGGCAAGAATTAAAAATTATATTTCAGATAACGAATTTCTAAAAGAATTATTTGTTCCAAAAGATGCGGATACTTCTTGGAATCAAAACGAAATTATAACCAAACAGGGACACTGGGTAAGAGTTGTACCATACAATACTAATATTAGGGGATATAGAGCACATATAATAATAGGAGACGAGGCTGATGATTATGACGATCCAAGTATTTATTTTGAGCATGTTGTATCTAGGATTTTTGAGGGAGGTAAGATTATTTTGATTAGTACTCCGACTGGTGCAACAAATCTCATAGGCCAACTAAAAGAAAAGGCTGCAGTTGGTAAACTTAAAAATTATCATTTCGAAAAAACAAAGGGACTAGTAAAAGAAGATGGTTCCCCAGCCTATACATGTAAGCCGGAAGATGTAACAAAAGAATTGCTTTTGAATTGTGTATCTATATGGCCAGAAGGATATTCAAAACAAACATTATTAGATAAATGGGACGAACAAGGTAGGTGGTTCTTTATGCGTAATGTAATGTGTGAGGTTATTGGAGAAGCCGATGACGCAATATTTAAGATAAATGATGTTATGAGTGCCTATGACTACACAATTGGTTTTACTGAAGATGTAGATCAGGAAGCTCAATATTTTATTGGAGCAGACTTTGCAATATCCGAGGGTCCAAGAGCAGATTTTGATGCCAACACTGTGGTTAAAAAGAAAAATGACCAATTCACATTAGTCTTCGCAGAAGATAAAAAAGGATTACAAAGACCAGCTAAAGTTCAAAGACTAAGAGAATTATATGAAAGATACGATACTCCAGCTGGATGTGTTATAGTGGCAGATGAGTCTAATATGGGAACAATGGTTATGAATGATCTTAGGGCACAAGGCATAACTGTAGTAGCCCAAAATTTCCACTCCGCTGCAAGAAAAAAGCTTATTTTAACACTAGCAAATGTATTTCAAGGAAAAGCTATTGTAATACCTAGATCTATTGATGACCAAGATGCATATAGGATGAGCGAGTTAATAAAAGACCAATTAATTGGATTTAGGAGAAGGCCTAGTGTGAAAACAGGAGCAGAATTGATACAATCAACCGCCCCCCATGATGATGTAGCAATTAGCCTAGCTATGGCAATTCAAGAGGGAGTGAGACATGAAGAAATGAATTTAGCACCAGTTTATTAGTGGTAATATATAAATATTTATAAATAGATTTATTGTATATTAAATATGAAATCTACTGAAAATCAGGTAAAAGATCCAATAAAAGATAAATATATAAAAAAAATTGGATTTTTTAAGAAAATACAATTAAAAATAATAAAATCATACCAATCAATTAAAACAAACAAAGAGATAAAATCGGAGACAGATTCTTTTGTTTTTATACTTGTTGGCGTAATAACTTATGGGGTACTTGGTTCTTTAGTTATGCATATCCCTATGTTTGGTGGATTAGATATAAGAATATTAAATGTTCTAGGAATAGGTTCTGGACTTTGGCTTATAGAAAATAAATTTACTGACATTGCCACAAGGGTGCTTGGTTCTATAAAGTTGGTACAAATTAATAATTAATGGGATATCTAAGTACTTTTACAAATAGAGAAGCAAATTTTGCAACTAGCAATATAGCTATGCCACAAACACTTGCAGTATCCGAACAAGATCAAATACAAGATTCCAAAAGAGTTCCAAGAATAGAATTAGAAAACATATATTTAACCGACCCACAAGCATTTAATACTGTTAATAAATCAAAACAATTGATTATGCAAGCCGGTTTTAAGGTGGAAGCGGCTAAGAAAGGAAGCCAGGGTAAATATGATGATTTCTTCAAGAATATTGGACATATAGGAATGCGAACAAATCTTCCACAATTACTATCTTATATCTTCCATGATAAATTTTTATATGGTTCTGCATATGTTGAGAGAATTTATGATAGAGAACAAACAGAAATACTTGATCTTAAAATGATTGACCCAAAACTTATGGATTATGCTAGGGATGCTGAGGATGTAATTGTAGTTGACAACCAACAGAATCCGATTGGATATGTTATGGACGTTGGAAGAAGAGATAATAGATACAAGGGAGATGATATACCCACATCAATTGGTGGAAGCCCAGTAGTTGGCAATGTAGTATTAAAGGGTACGGATATTTTTCTTTTATCATTTAGAATAGCACATTTCAGGATGTTTACATTTGGAAATAGATTTGAGGCAGTGGGAATAGTGGAACCTGCATTTCAGGATATAATAAGAAAACATAAGATAGAAGAAGCAACAGCAAATACAATACATAATACAGCAGCATATCCAATTATAGGTTATGTTGGAGATAATCAAAGGGCGGCCAGCCAAACTATGATGAACTCAACATTAGATGCCATGAAAAATTTAAGCCATTCAAGATATATGGTATTCCAACATCCTACTAAATTAGAAACACTAGAGGTAAAACACTCAGAACAAGTAGATCAAACATTGAGATATTTCAGAGGAAACCAATCGGCAGCCTCTGGTATGGCACTAGGTTTTTCAATAGGAACTGGAGAGGCTATAAATAGGTCTACTCTCTCTACACAGCAACGAATGCTAGATATAAGTCTAGATAGTGAAGCAAGAGCTACTGCCGAGGAATTCAATGTAATTATATTAGATGAACTTAATAGAGTAAATAAGTATGGTTCAGATGCCAAAATGATTTGGGGTAATGTTGCTGCCGAAGAAAAGAACGAAAAGATGTTAAGATTAATGGATGCTGTAGACAGCGCAGTTATAGCACCAGAAGAGGCAAGGCCGTATGTTCTAATTTCTGAAAACATAAAGCCAAACGAAAAGGCATACAAAGAGCATACGGAATCTGAAAAAAAGAAGTCCCCGAAAAAGATACCTAGAACAGCTTTCCCAGAAAAAGAAAAAATTTCTTCTGAATAATAATGTATATATCTATATAAATATAAATATATAAATATTTATAAACTAATTACTTGTATAATTTACATGGTAAAATTAAGTGATATAGATTTACCCATGATATTTAAAGATAAGTTATTATTTAGTCATGGTTTTTATAATAATCTTAATATTCTTCCGGAAGAAATTTCAAAGAGTTTAGATTTAACAAATTGGGCAGATCAAAGAAATAGATCTCTATATTTTTCGCACTCAGAAAGAGATGCGCAGAAGTGGGTAGGAAGAGTTAATAATCCACATATTAAAAATGGAGAATTATTTGGAGATTTGGAAATTCACGACGCAGATCTTGCTATGAAGTTAGGGCCAGGAAGAGCACCAATAGGAGTATCTGCTGAAATTAGATGGCCACAACAACATACAAGTCCAACAGATTTCACATATAGAGGGTTCGCCATGGTACCAAATCCAGAAGTTCTAGAAACTATGATTAATTTTTCTAAGAAAAACGAAGATGGATATAATTCTGCAAAAATACAAATACCATTTACAGAATCAAAAGAGGAATTCTCAGACAAAGATATGGTTTCAATTATAACAAGTGGGGAGACATCAGACTTTGAAGACCATAAACATACATATGGCATTGATGAGATGGGAGATGGTTCGACTACTAGCGGATACTCTATTGGACCAGAAAAACAATCAATAGAACATATACATAAAATAATGGCATTTCAAGTACAAGTAAGTGAGAGTCATACACATAGCATACCAAAAATATCCAAAAATTCAAAACAAGAAGATGACAACGAAGATAGTAGTGCTGAGTTCTCCGATGGAGTTATTACATCAGAAACTGCAAGGGGATCACCAATAGTAGAAGAACAAGAAAATTCAAATTTGATGAGTGCTGAAAGGGGGTTGAATAAAGAAATGGAAAATAATGCAAATAATGTCGTTCCAGAAGTTAAAGAAGATATTAAAGAAGAGACTGTAGATGCTACTAAGGAAACTACTCCTGAAAAGGAAGAAGAATCTAAGGAGGCTGACTTCTCTGAAATTAATGGTAAGTTTGAAGCTTTATCTGCTAAAGTATTAGCTTTAGAAGAAAACTTCGCTAAATTTTCTGCTAAAGCTGAGGAATCAGAAGAAGTAGAAGAAGAGGAAGAAACAGAAGATGCACCAGAGGAAATCGAAGAAGCTAAGGCTGAAGCGGTTACTGAGGAGGAAGTAGAAGGGGAAGAAGTTGAGGCCAAAGAAGCTAAGGCAGATTTTTCAGAAATTCTAGTTGAAAAGATAGATAAATTAGCAGAAGCTATTACAAAGAAAGTGGCTGCGCCAATGTCTACTGCAGAATTCGGAACTACTGGAAATGACAAAGGAAATGCTGTTATAGACCGTTTGACGAATTCATTAAGCAAATAAAATGGATGAAAATACATTTAAACATGCAAATTTCGCAAACGAAGTGACAAGCACAACCGCAAGAGGTACTTCATTTACAGGTTATAGAAACCAAGGTGTTGAGTGGCAAGGAGATTTATCTGATGCTGCAATTGATACTATGTATTGGTTAGACGCTGTTGATGTAAGAATGTTGCCAGAGGGTAATGCACAATATATAGTTCAAAGAAGAAAATATTACGCTACGCAAGGTGATGTTAACTTTGATACAACTGAACCATCAACTGCTGATATCCCAAATTTTGGGACTAATTTAGTTGACGGAACTGTTATTACACCTATAAGATATTATAAGGCGTCAACTGTCTCTAACTTTGGAAATAGAACTAATCTAAGACCACTAGTACAAGACAAGAGAGACGAAATGTCTTTTGGTATGACTGATTTGGTAGACTTCACAATTTCTAGAGCTTTAGGTGATGCAACCGAAACTACAAGTACAGTTGCTGGGGCAATTACTCTTTACGGAGGAGATGCTACAACTGACGCTACATTAGAAACTGGAGATGTTTTAACAACTGAGTTAATCAACGAAGCTGAAGTTTTATTATCTGGTAGAAATGCTTGGTATTGGACTGGTGGAGTTTTTACTCTATCATCAGGGACTAAAAATCCTTGGACAAATGAGGCGAGAGACCCATACGTATTAATGATAGGACAAAGGCAAAAGCAAGCTTTGAGAAATTCTTCTCAATTTGTGAATGCTTCAGAATATGGTAGTAGAGTAGTTATCAGTTCTGGTGAAATCGGAGAATACTTGGGGAATAGGGTAATTGTATCAAATAATGCAGAGAGTGTGGCAGCTGGAGGAACTGCTCCTGATGGAGGTAGTGTAACAACTGTAGCAATGACTCGATGTATATTGATGAAAGGTAGAAAGGCTTACACATTCGTGTGGGGCGAGAAACCAAAGTTTACACCCTTCACTAAGGAATGGAGAGACCAAAGAGGTATCGTTTTAACAGCTGACTTCGATGGAAGTACTGTTCATAATGACGCGGTTGTAAAGATCGACGTATCGGACCTTTAAGTATATTATACTTAAATAATAATAAAATTTATAATTCGGATTCCACTTAATTTTAAGGAATCTTTAGAATCGGTTTGGGCAGTTAGCCTAATCGCTTGGTTGGACACATGGGTGTCGAATGGGCTCAAGCCACAATATTAACTAAATAAACAAACAAACAAAGATATAATGGGAAGAGGAAGTTTTAAAGGCGGAAACGTTTTTGCACAAAACTTACAAAGCGGAAGTGTCAATGTCACCTTTACGGCTGGCGGAGATGGTACTGCAACGATAACTTTCGATCATCCAATGAAGAATCCACCTGTGGTTGTTTCTAGCTTTCAGCAAAGATCAATTACTGGAGTTATTAGTTTTACTAATATAACAAATTCTGGATGTACGGTTACTGTTGACGGGTCTAGTGTAACTAGCGATGTTGATGTAGGTTATATTGCATTCGACGATTCGTTTAAGTAATTACTAAGGTAATATAATGGAAGAACATGTAAGACTCCGTAGAGAGTATGTACGACTAGTCAGGGCTGAAGAGCATGATGCTGCCCAAAAGATTTTAGAAATCATACAAGGTAGAAGAAGTTCAGAAATAGAAAAACCACAAAAAGTGGAAACCCCAATTAAAACTATAATTGAATCCCCTGTTTTAGTAAAAGTAGAGGAGCCAAAATATTCAAGTTTATCCGACCTTGAATTAATAAACGGAATAGGTAAAAAAACCATTAAAGATATTGAAGTTATGTTTGGAGATTTAGAAAGTTTAAAAAATGCACTTATAATTGACAAAGTAGCATTAAGAGACGACATAGTAAAAAAGCTTAGGGAGGAGCTTATAAAATAATGACAGTAACAATAACACATTATGGTAGGTTCATGCGAATTTCTGGAACAATAGCAGAAGTTTTAACAGAAATTAGTGATCAGAACATAACCAAGGCTACACAGATATCATATTATACTGATGATAATACTAATGCTGTAGCAATAGTTGGAAGACTTGTATGAATATATAAGTATTTATAAATCGCATAAGTTTAAATTCTTTATGAGTATGCGTGATATTTTGGAGCGTCCTAGCGATGGAAAACAGTTTGATACTGCCCAAGTTTTTATTGAAGGTTGGGACGACACGCAAGGGAGGTCTAAGGTAACCCTTAATGGAGACGCAAAGTATTCTAATTACGAGAGTGGAACAGTTAGCCCTGGAGATGATACAAATGGGTATGATGTTAAGATAACTGGTGGATTTTTTGGAACTGTGGAAACTTCATATAATACACAACTAAAGAACTCTCACGAAATTCTTGACATAACTATATATCTTAATAACGACAACACAAATCCAATTATATTAGAAGCTAACTCTCAATTTAATATTGAAGGACTAGCTATAACAAATATATTTATAGATACCCCTGTGGGATATAATAATAGTGTAGAGGTATTAATTTTTGGATAATGGAAACAAAAATAAGTGATATAACTAAAGACATGGTGCATTTCAATAAAACCCTAGACGAACATATACCGAAAATTAAAGCAATAAGAGAAGATATTATAGACGAAATTTCAAATAAGTCAATGGAACTTTGTAACATTAACGAGACTATTCTTAAACATAATACAATAGTATCTAAACTCAAAGAAGACGAATATAAATTGAAGGTATGTATAACTAGCCATAATTCTAACATAAAAGCACTTGAAGAAAGAAAGAAATCTCTTCATATAGGTGAATCAGAGATTTTTAAGATTAAATCTGATATATCCACAGCTAATGAAGAATTATCAGATATACATGTTAAATATGAGTTATCTAAGGTAGAAAAAGACCAAGAGATTGCGAAAAAAGATACCTTGTTATCTGAAATATCTAAATTAAAAAAGGAAAATGAGAATATAAGTTCTTCCATTGCCATATTGAAGAATAAACTTGCTGACTCAACTAATAAATATAATAGTTTGGTTGCTAATCTACATAATTTGAAACTTGATGTTGAATCAGAACGTAATAATTTATCACTCAAGCATGAGGAATTTTTGGAGAAGGATGAGGAACTAAGTGGAAAGGTATCTGAAATAGAAACACTTGAATTTGAGTTGTCTGCAATGAGGAAAGAAAAAGATCAAGAGAATATAAATATTAATAAACTTAAGTTGGAGATAGTGTCATTTAAAGACTCAAGGCAAACACTAGACCACGAAATAGACACAGAGAGAAAGAGACTCAACAATGAGCAAAACAGACTTCTTGCATTAAAGAAAGAAGTTTTGAAATTTATATTAGAATATAAAGATATGGGGAATAAACAACAAATAGTCAAGTTCTCTGAGAGGGTGTAAGATGCCACTTAAAGATGCTGAAAGTATAAAAATAAGAAATGCTCTGGGTCTTATTGATTCGTCGAACCCATTACCAGTAGACGTACAAGATATTTCTGCTGGTACTCAAACTAATGATGTAAAGGTTACACTGGACGGAGAAGATGTTACTACAATCCCAGGCCCGATTCAAGGAAGGCCATTTCCTTATAAAGATACAAGTTTTGTGACTGGAGATTCTCCGATTGTTCTTGATGTAAATACTGATCTCGGAAGAAATAGTGTTGATGGGAATATTATAAATGATGGACCAGGTAATATTTTAGTTGAGATTTCTAATGATGGATCTAACTTTAGTCCACAAATTACATTAACAGATTGCGATGAATTTGATTTGAGAAATGTTGATGTTGATAAAATAAGATTGACTTGGGTTTCTGACTCTAGTTATCGTGTGACGGTTATCTGATGAAAATAAATTCTGCTAAAAAAGCAAAGTGTGTGAAAGTTGATAGACTTCCAGGTGCTACTAACCGAAATATGCAACAGCATATAAATCATTTTGCAAGTGCAGGTTTACTTGATGGCGGAGTAATAGTTGATACAGGTTCTGAAACAATTAAAGTAGAATTAGGCGAAGGTACTATAAGAGACCAAAACGAACATGACGGAGATTTATTTCATTTCGATATAGCAGAAACAACGGGTATTGCTATTCCAACTGATACAACCAGATGGATAGGAATTGAATATAATAATGGTAATCCGCAAGTAGTAATCAAAACAACTGATACTTGGAATTTTCATACAGAATTTCCACTAGGAAACGTAGTAAACGAATCTGGTACTTTACATATTTTAAATAATCCTCAAACAATGACTAACTTTGGGGCTCACGCACTTGAAAGACTTTATGAAACCGAACCATTCAAACGAGCAGACAGAATAGGAGGTTTACTTTTAGGCGAAGTTGGTACTCGTAATGTTACTTTAACACCTGGAGAAATTTATGATAGAGTTAGTGAATTTGATATTTTTGGTTCAGGCGGTCCTGGAACTTCTATTAACACAGGAACAGGAGATTCTTATGATACTTATACAAGTGGTGGTTTAGTAGCAACCGGTCAAACACAATGGGATAACGATAATTATGATTTGAATGGAACTTTGACTTCACTTGGAGCACAGAAATTTGCTAATTTATGGTTTTATTTAGAACCAAATGATAGTGATTTAGTAATGGTATATGGAACTGCTCAATATAATACAGAAGGAGCAGCCGAAGAAGAAGGAAGTCCTCAAGTTTTACCAGACAGATTAGTAAATCAAGGAAAGTTATTAGGTAGATTTATATTTAAAAAAGGTGAAGGTACAACTAGAGAAATAGATAGTGTTTTTACTGATATGTTAAGTCCAGCAGGTGTAACTGCCCATGGAGATTTAAGTGGATTAGGAAACGATGACCATGCTCAGTATATTCTAGCAGACGGTACAAGAGCAATTCAGCCAATATCTGATAGTACAACCGCATTTCAAATGAAAGACCAAGGAGGCAATGTAGATTTTAACTATGATTCGACTAATGGATTTTTTGGGATTGGGCTGAATAATCCAACAAGTATTCTACACTTGAATGCTAATGACCCTGTTTTGAAAATTCAAGATAGTAATGCAACAAGCAGAAATGCTAAAATTGAATTTATAACTGGTGGTGGTACTTGGAGAATTGGTCAAGATAGTTCTTTGGCTAATAATGATTTTTCTTTTATTAATACTGATGGTTCTCTTTCTATGATGATAGAGAGAACAACTGGTAATGTTGGGATTGGAACTGCTGCTCCTCTTAGTAAATTACACGTGTTTAGTGGAACACCCGATGAAGTCGCACGTTTTGAGTCCTCAGATGCTTTCGCCTATAACATAATTAAAGATAATTCAGACTCTTCTTATTGGGGGATAAATGGCGGACAAAGTTTTGCATATGTATCTGGAAATGCTGATGGTACTAATGGATTAACAGTTAATTTGGATAATGGTAATGTGGGTATTGTAGAACCCGCCCCAGTTAAAAGACTTGAAATAAGAGCAAGTGCAACAACAAACGAAGAAATTGTTCACATTCATAATTCTAATGGTATTCCGAAAATCAAGTTTGGGATAGAAGCAACGAGTGGGGATGGATATTTAAAATTAATAGATGGAGATAATAATGAGGATGTTCGTTTCAGTTCAAAATCTAATGTAGATTCTTATATTAATAGTGGTGCGAATTTTGGGATTGGAACAATTACCCCAGATACAAAACTTCAAGTAGTTGGAGATACAAAATTCGGTGACGATAATACTAATTATGTAACAACATCAGCAACTGGAGATATGTCATTTGTAGGTTCGGCTGGATTTTACCCAAGATTATTAAGACAAGATGCACAACCAGCAAACGGAACAGGTTTAACCCAAATTGACGACGAAGAACAAATAATCTGGATAGATACAAACGACTCAAACAGAACATATTTAGTATACAACGATAACACTAATGCACAAATAGTTAAAGTAGAATTAACTTAGAAGGAGGTAAAAATGATAAAAGAATATATAGAACCAATGCCAGAAAACGTACAAGAACAAAGATATAGAGAAGTAGTTTATATGGATGCTATTGATATGACTGGTAAAACTGTTAAAGTAATAAACGAAGGAGCAAGTAGAATAGTAACTGAAGCTCAAATAGATTCTGAATTAGTAAGTGTTCAAGAAAAATTAGCTGAACTTCAAACTAAAAAAGATGAGATTACTGCTTTAAAATCAGAATAGTAAAATGAAATTAAAAATAGAAGAAAAAACAAAAAAACTTCAGCAAATAATTGAAGCTATTAATCAAAGTAAACAACGACTTATTCAACTTGAGCAAGAAGGTTTAATGATTCAAGGCGAAATTAGATTGCTTAAAGAATTAGAAACTGAGAAAGCAAAAAAAGAATTAGAAACTGAATTTAAAAAAGAATCTAAAAAGTAATGAAATGTAATTATAATTTGACAAAATTGTCAGAAAAATATCAAACTAAAGTTAGACAAGACTTTGAAGAGATGCTTAATTCAAGTTGTGAGGCTAAGTTTACAGTATCGAAGGATTTGGAATTTGCCAGTTCTGATTGTTATGTTGAAAATATTTGCGGTAAACAACTTTGGATTAAGAGTAGAGTTTATTGTTGTGATAAGGGGAAATTAGAAGAAGAATCTGAAAAGGAATAAAAGAAACCTTCCAAAAAGTAATAATCATACTATCATAATGGATATATAAATATTTATAAACAACAATAAGATAGATAGTAATATGGTATGGACAAACGCTAGTGATGTAAGACTTTTAACTGGATTAACTACTAGTGATATTAGTGATGATGACCTTAATTCTTTAATAATAGCTGCTCAAAAAGAAGTTCTTTTACAAATAAACAATAAGGTTGTTCGTGAAAAGGTAGAGTTTATAGATGAAACCAGAAAAAACGAAATAAATGGTACTAATACAACTTATTATATAAAAAACTGGGAGGGAAACTTCATAAGCGATTATAACTATGATTTAAGTGTTGATACAAGTGACATAGTGATAGTTTCTGTAGATTCTGATGGGGTAGAATTAAGTGTGACAACAGACACAGTTACATATAATTCTGGGAAGTTTACAATAGCAACTGCTCCAAATAATGTAGATTTATTTATAGATTATGTTTGGACTTATTTTAATCCATCAACCCCAGATCCACTGCTTAAACTTGCTACAGAATATCTTGCTGGAGCTTATTCTTATATGCGTATAGACTCTAGTCAGAAAAAACAAGTTAAATTTGGAAATGTATCACTAACTAATGGGACTGGAAGGGATAGTGCATATTTTTTCCTTTATAATAAATATATGGATATAATTAGACAATTAAATGAGAACACTGGTAATGGCGCTATTTGGGGCGAATCCGAAGTATTGATATAAAATGGGCTCAAATACAACCTTTTTACGGATTACTAATCACGATATTTATGAAAAGTTATGTGAGATAGAAACATTAGCAAAAACAACTAATGGAAAGGTTAAATTAAATAGGTGGATTTCCACTACATCTTTAGTTGGTGTTTTTGGTTTAGCTGGATGGATATTCTTCTTATTATCAAGGTTTTAAAAATGCCACAAATACCAACAAATATTGTTAATAGTCAAATTGAATTACTTGGGGAGTTAGTAACTATTACGGTTAAATCATCTAAAACTTATTCCGACTGGGGCGATGAAACAGCTACAGAAACAGACACTGAGAATGTAAAGGCAGTTTATAATGTATATGGTAGAAGTGGAAATTCAGAGATAGAGGGAAAATTTCAATCTGGAGAACTTACATTTTTCTTTAAATCAGACCAGTCTAACATAGTTAATGGTACTAAGGTAACAAGAACCAATGGAGAGGTATTTTCAATAAGAGATGTAAAAAGCCATGGTGTTGAAGGGAATATTCAAGTTAAGGAAGCCTTGGTTGAAAAAATATAGAAATATATAAATATTTATAAGTAAGGAAATTTTAATATATAAGTCCGAGCGGATAATTTAACTCAGGAGAGTAACATGGTAAGTAAAAGTACAGTAATTGAAAATACATGGAAAGAGTTCTATGATAGAATTAAGGATCAAGTTACAAGTGTATCAATAACTGGTTCAGTTACAGTTACTGTTAAGAATTATGTTTCTAGTTTTCCAGATCAATTAATTGATTCTAAGTCCGATTATCCTATTTTAGTTGTAGAAACCCCAAGTTTTACTGGGGAAACATTTTCAATAGGAAGAGAGAATCTTAGTGGAACAATCAACGTAATAATATATGCAAATCAAGCTGAAGCTTCTGATAAGTTTTTAAGTCAAATAATTGAAGCAGTAGAGACATATAAACATACATTTAGAGATAGTGGTCTTTCTATGATTAAATTGGATGGAATATCAACAGACCATGTAAGTAGAGATAAAATAAATATACATATAAGACAAGCTACATTTGCGTTTAATTTTAGATATTTAAAGACAGGTGCATATTAATGGTAATAAAAATTCAAGTAATGGGAGCAAGGGAAGCAATTAGAACTCTTAGTAGAATTCCAAGAGAATTAAACCGAGAAATATCAAGAGGTAGTGGAGAGTTCATGAAGAATGTCAGAAAATCTGCCAAATTAAGAGCTCCAAGAGATACAAGTCAACTTAAGGATTCTATTAAATTAGAAAAATTAAAAAATGGGTGGATAATAAATGTTGAATCACCATATGGAATATATCAAGAAGAAGGATTTAAACCACACTGGGTACACTCTGACATGATTAAGGGTAGTAATAAATTAAAAAGACAGGGATTCTTTTGGGTAGAAAAGTCTAAACCATTTATTAAACCAGCACTAGAACACAATTTATCAAACCTATCAAACATTTTATCAAAATCATCTAAATTAGCTATACAAAAAGCAGGTAGGTAAAAGATGAATTTTAAAGTAACCAATAAACTTGAACAACCAATTAGATATAAAGACATTTTATTCCAAGCAAAGGAGACTAAGATATTAGAAGAAAAACCATATTCTGACAAATTTCATATTGAAGAGATAGAAACGAAAGAAAAACCAAAAAAATTAAAAGGAGGTAAAAAATAATGGCAAATGTTGATATGTGGTCAGAAACTGCATTAGTTGCAATTTCAGCTCAGGCTGGTAGCGATATGCAGTTTATGACTATAACAGAGACTTTAGATATAAACATTGGAGATAAGGATTTCGATATAATAGCTACATTGGCTGGAGGAAGACTTGTTAAGTTTAATCCACAAGTGGAAACTACAATTACTTTTGAAGCATACCCAGTTGAGGCTGGTACCGATACAGGGACTACAGGTAAGGGATTCTTTGATTTAATGAACACAGCAGATACATCACAACCAGTAAGTATTTCATTAGACCGTACTAGAAATAAGTATCGTGTAATTATACTATGGACAGATGATGCAACAGTTACTACAGCAGAAGGATTAGTTGCAACTGCAAATACAGCGTCTGGCTTAAGAATTGTAGCTGCAGATGGATATTTTACAAGTGCGAAACCAAGTTTCACAGATGGTCAATTGAAATGGACTGTAATGTTTAAAATTCCAGCTTTTGATAAGAGTTCAGTAGCAAACGTTAAGGTAGAGTCTACTGATGGAACTGCGGATTTAGATGCTGTACCATCGTACACAAGTTCTACTAAGTTTTAGTTGAACACAAATTTTTTTATTTTTTATTTAATTTGGAAGAGAAGAAAATGGATAGAGAAGAAATAACAAAGATTGCATTGAAAGAGAAAGAAAAAAGACTTAGTATGAACCGGGTTCCTAAAAAAACAAAAGATATGTTTTTATCATTATCAGAACAAGAGTTTGAAGGGGATTATGGACTAACACTTAAGGCAATATTAGATGGATATTTTATGTGGAAGATTTATTTTGAGAATATGGACATGAAATTGGATAGAATACAAAATTCAATTAATCAATTAAATACTGAACAGGAGTCAGAGAGCAATGGAATTACTATGCTCAATGGCAAGAAACGAAGAATAGAATGAAAGGAGGTTACAATGAATAATTTAGAAAAAGTTAAAAGACAACTTGCAAAGCCAGTAGAGATAGTTATTAAGAACTCAGAAGGTACTGAAGATACATTTATGTTTAAAAGATTTAATATAGAGCAACAAGCCATTATGATGGAACTAAGTAAGAAATTTAGTTCTAGAAACATGATTGAAATAGATGGGAAAGAAATTCCAGATGTAAGTAAAGAAGATATGAAGGAGATGGAAGAACTTATTTTTAGTGTAGTTAAGAATTCTATGCCAGAACTAGAAGATGAAATTTTGAGAGAATTTACCAATGATAATTTCGACCAATTGTCCGGCAAGATTATTGATTTAATTCCAGAAAACACAAGCGAAGATAAAAATAAACTAATAAAACAAAGAATAGAGGCTAGTCAAGATGAAAGAGGAACAGATAACAAATCTACAGAATAGAGTTTTTGGAAATCAGAAAGAATATAGTTTTTTAGATACTTATCACCGTATAATGACTGTTTATGGTTACATTGATTTTGAAGAGTTTAAAAAAATGGACGCAGGGTTAGTTGACGAACTTATGAATAGGATTATTAAAGATAATGAAACTGTTCCTAGTGGTAGGGCTGGGAGGAAATTAGCATAATGGTAATAGCATCAAAACAAACAATTCAAGTTATAACTGAATTTATTACTAAGGGAGCAGAAAGGGCAAGAAGAAATGCTGTAAATTTTAATAAAGGAATGGATGCACAAGGGGAAAAAATGGCATCTATGAATGCTAAACAAAAAAGATTCACCGAAAACATTCAATCTAACAAAGTTGCTCAACAGGGGTTCATAAGTACTTTGAGGATGGGGCAACCTGAACTTAAAAGATTCAATGAACAAGGAAGAAAGTTTACTACAATTGGTGGGGCGATGGCCAATAGGGTAAGACTTGCTACACATGGACTACGTGGATTTCGTATGGAGATGCTTGGGGTTATGTTTTTTGGTATGGCTATGCAAAGAGTATTTGCTGGATTACTGAAAACCTCTCTTACTTGGGTTGGGGTTAATGAAATACTTACAGCAGCATTAGGTATCCTTTTCTTACCAGTTGCAATGATGATATTAGATTGGGCTATAGAGTTTATGGGTTGGGTATCTCAATTAACGGAAGGACAAAAGAAATGGATAGGAGTGGTTGTTTTAATGGGAATTGCATTTGGTGCTTTTTTATTTATAGTTGGAACACTAGCATTAGGTATTGGTTCCCTTATTTTAGTATTTGGAGCTTTATCTGCCCCACTTTTAATAATTGGTGCTGCGCTGGCGGCAATCGCCGCATTAGTTTTAGGCGGAGCATTATTTGATAAATTAACAAAAGGCACAGAAGACCTTGGATTAGTTACTCAAGGTATTTCTTTTGATGGAATATTAGAAAAATTAAAAATAGGTTTGCAAAAGGCAATAGATTATTTAACTGAAAATCTACCAATATGGGTAGATAAGGGATTAAAATTAGCTAGTGCCCTCCTAGAAGGGATAGCAGAGAAGTCTGAGGAAATAACCCAAGTTCTTAGTGATTTAGTTGAGATTATGATTGTATGGGTAGGTGAAAATACTGGTAAAATTTTCGCAATTGGATGGTTAATAGCAAAGGGAATAAGAAATGGTATTGCAGCAGGCATTGGTATACTTGGCGAAACCCTAAGGCAAAAATTTCTAGATAAACTAAATATTGAAGAAGATGGGCTTATTGACAAGTTCCTTTTTGGACCAATAAATAGCCCACCATCACCTTCTCCAACAGTAGCATCATTTGGTCAAAGTACAGCGTTTCCAACTAGTGAAGTAGGAAATGTTAGCATAGTTAATAACAATAATGTAACTGTCTCAGATAAGAGTGAATTTGAAACTATGTTGAATGAATATAGTAGAAATCAAGATGACGAAATTAAAAGGATATTTAAAATAATTTAAAATGAAAGGAGGATTAAATGGTACAAGAAATTACGATAAGTAAGGGGGATTATCAGGTAACACTATATTCTACAAATGTCGCAGAAAACTATACGAATAAATTAATTATGGTTCCAAATGTTCAAACCAAAGAAGGGCAGGAAAGTGGCACTAAAACATTAAAGATTGTTGATTTACTTAGAATAGTTCATCAATTTGTAATAAAATGTTATATTGCTGGTAGCTCTACCACAGATACATATCCAACTAAATTAAATGGTGTTGCTCAAAATCTAACCGCAAAAGAAGTAAAGGATTACTTGAAAATTATTTATAATGGTGGTGGAATAAACGGCGGAGCTTCGACTATTATTTACGATGGCGATACTTATGATGGATATTTAGAAAAAGTAAATTTTGTAGAGGTTTCATCAGATTCGCCAAGTGACTCAATTAAAGACTATGCTAGATATGAAGTTGCTATAACATTTGTAGAAGGAGCTGAGGTATAATGAGTAAAAAAATAACTTTAGTGGAGGGTAAATTAGTAGGACAATAATGGCAAAGAAAAAATATGCTCTTGGGTTTTTGATTCTAGTTCTATTAACTTCAAGTATTTATATTATGATTCCTGGTGTTGTTAGGACTGATATTGAGAATACCAAGTCTACTTTTAAGGTTTGGGAAAATGAGAAGTGGGTTATTTCTGGTGTAGAATATGTGAATTTATTTGATGGAACTGCAAAAATGCGAGCTAGTGAAAGAACACTTGATGTGAATACTTATGGAACGGATACCATAGTTACTCGCACTGCACAATATAAAAACAATATACTAGTGGCTGAGACATATATCTTTAAATCAGACTCTACGGATGTAGAACTTTTTCCATTAAGTCATGATATAAAGGTTATTGGTGCTGATAGACCAGAGAGACCATATATTTTACAATATGAAGTTCAGAAATTATTATACACTGGTGAGACTATTAATAATATTGAATCTCCGCAATCCTTTGGACATAAGATGGTTGTTGAGTGGGAAGATGGTAATTATTATTCTAGGATTTTTAAATATTCTGGTAAGGATGAGGGGAAATTAACTGTCAAATATAGGATTGATTCTGATAAATTTGAGAAGAATGTTAGATTGTTCGACCCCACTGCTCCACATCTATCGTCCAATCTTTCAAGTCCAGATGATAATTTTATATCTTCTACAATTTCTAATAACTTCTTATCCACTATTTTAGATAATGGTTCAGCAATACAAAACTCTTCCTTGTATATAAAACAATTTGGAGGATCTTTTGAAATAACTGATACAATAAGTTTCAATACTACTAATTATAATATAGATATTTATGCAGATAGTCTTAGTGAGGTTGGTTTTGAAATAAATAATGTTAATGCAACTGAAATTTCTACTGGTGTTTGGAGAATTAATTCTTCTGAATCTGATTATGAGGTACAGAGAGCACAAGTAATAAAAACATTATTTTATGGGAATAATGGTGCAGATCCTAGAGCTACATCTACTTATATCACAAATCCATCAAGAGTAATATCTAATGATGAGAGAGATAAAGATATGGTAGGTTATTTCGCACAGGTTTCTTATTATTTTAGGAATACTGGATATATGGAAGGCACTATAGCTGGAGGAAGTGGGAACGCAACATTATGGGCATATCATTCTTGCGCTCAGGGTGGTAATGGTTGTACCTCGTCACAACGTTATTCATTCAATTCAACAACAGTATTAACTATGCCAACATCTGGAAGTAATATCGTTACTGATTATACTGGAACTACTACATTTCAAGAGTATCTTGGTCCAAGTATTACTAGAATGACTGGTGGGTCTGGTTCTTTTGGGGTTTTTAATACTAATAGGGAAATTATATTAAGTAGTGGCAATATAACATTCGCATATACTAGATTAAGCTGTGGAACTGGTTGTGCCGGAGAACAGGTAATTACTTCTACTAATTTTTTAGATGATGAGGGATTCCCACCTATTAAATATAATGGTCTAAGTAATTTTACAGTTAATTTCACAGAAGATATAATTAATAATGCTATATGGAATATTGAAGTTTGCAATGAAAACGGAATTTGTAACTTTTCAATTTCTAATAGAAGTATTTCTTTGGACAGATTCAATCCCGATGTGGATATAACTTTTCCTAATAATATTTCTTATATAACTAATGTATCAACTATTAATTTTACTCTAGTAGAATATAATCCAGATAGTTGTTGGTATTCAAATGATTCAGGGATTACAAACTTCACTTTAGTCCCAGCTACCAATGATTCTAATTATTTAAATATAACTTCTAAAGTTTTGCAAAATACGGTTACTGTTTATTGTAATGACACTAGAGGAAATCTAGGTGCAGATTCAATATCTTATTTTCTTGATGCAATTAGATATTCCTCAGATAGTGAACCAACTAATACAAGCATCACGGGAGTTGGAGATGTCTTCATAAATATTACAATAAACCCAGTTGTTAATCGTCAAAATATATCATTTAGAGGATTCAACTTAACAGATAGTTCTATGACTCAATATTTAAATAATAGTTTTACAAATTCCACAAATAGCACAAATCTAACTTCGACTACTAGTCCATTTTATTGGGATGTGATTTTATATGATACAAATAATATTAGTTATACTTTATCAACTAAATATAAAGGGATTGAGGAAGTTAACTTTTCACTTAACGGAACTTTTGATAACTTAATTGTAGAGTTGGGAGCTGATATTGATATTAATGCAACAAGTAATATATCTTATGTTTATATTGATATTGATCATCCAGATTATGGGATTAATTATACCAATGGATTTCTTAATGCTAGCTTAGAATTAATTATTGATTATTTCAGAAAAATTGCTTTTAATGATAGTTCTATTTCTAAGACTTTAGAATATGTTGGAACACAAATAAAAACTATTTTCTTTTCTGCTCATCAATATGATGAAGTTGATAATATGTCAATTAATATTACTGGAATAAATAATTCTGGTTATCCATATAATATTCAAATTAACAAATCTAATTTATCAGAAGTAGATAGAATTTTCCCAGGTTATCTTACTGGAAATTTAATATATTTAAATAAATTAAATACCGAAGCCACTAATACTAGCTTATTTTATTCTTCTTTGGGTCCACAATCAATAGAATTTTTTATGGATGATGGAGCTATTTTTAATGAATTATCATTTCAAATAACTGGTGAAGAATTTGGTGTAAATTTCATAGATAATTTCAGTAATTTTGATGATATAGATACAATTCAAACAACTGCACAATTAGATTTAAGTGGAGCAATAATGTCTGTTAATTCTAGCCTAAAAGAATTTGTTTTTGATGATTTTTCAGATAGCAGCATATCATCAATATGGGAAAAAACACCAGACACATCTGGATCTTCTGGAGACTTTAGTTTTTCAGGAACAATATCTGAAGCTTCAAACAAAATAACCATAGATAATAATTTAGATAATGGAGGAGATGTAGTATCTAGTTCAACTACTATGGATATTGGTCCCAATAACACATTTATGAATCTTTATAATTCAGAGAATATCAATTTTAATCTTTCAAATACGTATGACAGTGAAGCTGATAATATTGGATGTAGTGCTTCTACATCACTTATACTCGGAGATTCTAGTGTTTGGTCAAATATGTTTATAGCAGCAACAAAAATTACTAGCAATCAAATAGAGCATTCTCAAGCAGATGTAGTTTTTAATTTATCAAAACATAATTCTACACATTGGAGAATGAGAATTTCAGGTATAGAAACTTCAAATGCAATCACTGAGGCTTGTGGATCTGAGTCTAGAACAAATAATTGGACTGATGGAAGTTATGTCCATACAAAAGCAAGCTGTTCTAATGTTGTTGGTACATTAGAAAATGATACTTTTGTTGAAGTATTATATAGTTCGAATAATCCATTCATTATAAGAAATTTAATATTTTTAACATCAAATCAATGTAGGAATGTAGACGCTGTCACAGATATATATCCAGTTAATAATTCTTTATATAGTAGAGATAATTCTTCTGTAATATCTGAATCTATTTATGATTCTAGTGGGAATATAACTACGGCAACAATATCTTCTACAGGAGTAAATGCGCCTAATGAAACAATATCATTTTTCCTAAGTGCCAATGATGGAGATAATTGGGAGTCTGTAACATTAGGATTAGAACACTCATTTTCATTTACTGGAAGAAATTTAAGATGGAGAAGTGATTTTAATATCACAGAACCTGGTTATAAGAATTTAACTAGTAGAATAATCTTTGTGAATATTACAACTCCAAAGGGATTTGTTTCTAATCTGACATTTGATTTTGGAGCAGATGGGACTGCAGATGCTACTTTTAGTGGGGAGTTAAATAATTCAAATAGTCCATCTACAATAACTATAAGTTCAGCAGATATATCTTCTACCTTTATTACTATAATTCCAGGATTTGATCACTTATTTGAGATACCATTAAAGATTACATCTGCAAGTGGAGGAGAATTGTTTTTAGATAATTTTAACTTAACATATAATCCAAATCCAGTTGTATTAAATTCAACAAGCATATTAACATATTTAATTAATTCAATAAATTTTGTAAATTTTGTAAATTTTCCAATCAGTATAGAATCATCTAATGGGAATATCACAGTCGATGATATTAGATATGATTATGCTGGTGGAAATGATACTATAGAAGTGTTGGCTCATAATGCAGATTACTCTATTAATGAATCTTTATTTGTAACATATTATTATTCCAGATGGGATTACGCATGGGTTCCAAAGAATGTTGAATGGATATTTTTTAGTCCCTCTAGTCCAGTAAAAGAGAATGTTACACCATATGGTCAAACAAACACAATTCCATTGTTAAATATTACCAATTATGGATATGGAGGTAAAAAT
>SDBT01003264.1_pt1 | contig 28161 bp, 22 predicted proteins | sample 2277101 | NCBI WGS metagenome assembly SDBT01 (sample SAMN10404973, study PRJNA504765) | marine sediment metagenome | isolation source: marine sediment core GS10_PC15, 103 cmbsf | place: Arctic Ocean: Southern Knipovich Ridge | collected 2010 | reverse complement strand
TCACTTCGTGTCACTCGAACCCTTGAATCCTTGACCCCTGGAACCCTCTGGGATTACGCCTGCTCAGTTGGAGATAGCCCATTTAGTTCGCATTAAAACTACAACTAATCGGGAGATGATCCTTTCTTAATAACTTTTGTAGGCTAATGAAAGCTATCTCCACATTTCAGGTTTTGATCTCTTACTCTAACAAAACACCGCCAGGACCTTGACAGAATATCTCGTATCTATTAGAAATCTATAAGAAAGTATCCAGATGATTGGTTTCACAACTGGCTAGGCACACAGAACAACAAATTCTCCATATTCAGCAGTCAGGACCCCAGAGCCGAGATGAAAGTGCGCTTGGCTTGAGCTGCCACCTCATAGCCCAGTGCCGCACTTCTTCGCCAGCCAACCTGTCTCAATCTTTCCCGCAAACAGACTGAGCAAGATCTTCAGGCATCCTCAGTCTGTTGTCTCCAAACGTCAACAATCTGACATGTCGCCCGTATTATTGTCCACACGCATTTGAAGAAAAAAGCCCTAATCACTTAAAATTATTTAGAATGACATTTAATCATCCTTTTCTGGTGTTTTCGGCACAATTTCTGCTGATAAAGAAAGATGGTATAGTTTTTCCATCATGAAATGATCATAGCGTTGCTGCAAGGCGAAGCAAAAAGGAACAGTCACATGACCAAAACACCAACCCATGAACAATCGAAACACGAGGTCGAGGCATCAGCAAAGATGCGAGAGGATGTGTCACCAGCAAGGCATAACCCGATGACTTTTCTAACAATCACCCTAATCCTGGGCGTGGTGGTACTGACGTGGTTGGGTTGGTACTCGTACAGTTCCTATTGTCAGATCAAAGCGGCAAAGGAAAGGAGTTTGAAGATTGAAAAACTGCGCGGCACTGTCATTCACCTGGATGAGGTGCTGACCATGTCTGCGCGTATGGCCGCAGCCACGGGTGATCTGCGGTGGGAGAAGCGCTATCGTCAGTTCGAGCCGCAGTTAGATGACGCGATCAAAGAGTCTATCAAATTTGCACTGGAGACACACAGTAAAGAAGCGGCGACTGAGACTGATGCGGCGAATATTAAGCTTGTGGACATGGAGAACGGCGCCTTTGATCTGATTCGTCAGGGTTGGACGGATGAAGCCAAGGCGCTTCTGTTCAGTGGAGAATACGAAAAGCAAAAGCAGATTTACGCTCAAGGGATGACCCGCTTTGCTCAACCGCGGCATCGTTATGTCCGGCTTGAGGAGTTGCGGAGTACTATCATTCACCTAGACGAGGTGCTGACCATGTCAGCGCGTATGGCCGCAGCCATGGGCGATTTGCAGTGGGAGAAGCGCTATCGTCACTTTGAACCGGAGTTAGATGACGCAATCAAAGAAGCCATCAGGCTTGCACCTGATTCCCATGCTGGCGAAGGGGCCGCCAAGACTGATGCAGCCAATCTCAAGCTTGTACATATGGAGAACGGTGCCTTCGACCTGATTCGTCAGGGTCGCTTGGGCGAAGCCAGGGCGCTCCTGTTCAACGAAGAATACGAAAAGCAAAAACAGACTTACGCAAAAGGGATGGTCGAATTTGCCGCCGGGCTCTCTGGCGTGGCCACCAGCAGTTTGGAGCAGGAGCAGCACGACGCCTTTCTGCATGTTGCTTCGGTGATTCTAGTCATTCCGTTACTGGTAACCGGCTGGCTTGTCGTGTTTTACGCAGTTCGTAAGTGGGACGCGACCCTTAGGAGGAACAATCGCCTTCTCGTCGAGCAGGCCGAGGATATGGCCAAGTTAAACCGGAACCTGGATCAAAAGGTGGTTGAACGTACAGCAGAATTGCGCGGGGCCAATGAGACCTTAAGACGTGAAATTGCCGAGCGCAAGCAGGCGGAGGAGGCAACTAAACTCGCTTATGCGGAACTCAACCAGATATTCCAATCCGCAGCTGACGGGATGTGTGTGATTGACAAAGATTTCACTGTACTTCGAGTTAATGAGACACTGGCTAGGTTGTCTGGCAAGGGTGAATCTGAGGCCATCGGCAAGAAGTGTTATGAGGGCTTTCCTGGTTCAATGTGCCATACGCCCGAATGTCAGTTGTCAAGAATTCTGAGTGGTGAGGAACATGTTGAATGTGAGGTTGAAAGGGTACGTTCTGATGGGGCCAAGGTAATCTGTCTCGTAACGGCAACTCCATTTCGGGCACCCGATGGTGAGCTGATCGGCATCGTGGAGGATTTTCGGGATCTTACCAAGCGCAAGCATGCAGAGGAGGAAAAAAGGCAACTTGAAGCACGACTCCAGGAAGCCAGGAAGATGGAGGCCATTGGTACACTCGCTGGTGGCATTGCTCACGACTTTAACAACCTGCTTATGGGCATACAGGGAAATGTCTCGTTGATGAGTTTTGAAACCGATCCCGAACATCCCCATCATGACATGCTAAAAACCATTGAGGGCCAAGTAAGAAGCGGAGCCACGCTGACCACACAGCTTCTTGGATATGCGAGGAAGGGACAGTATCATGTTAAATCTGTGAATCTGAACGAATTAGTCCAAGAGACCTCCGAGACCTTTGGCAGGATCAGAAGGCAGATCACGATTCACCGAGAACTTGCTGAGGACTTGTTTGCCATACAAGCAGACCAAGGACAAATTGAGCAGATCATATTGAACCTCTATGTTAATGCCGCAGATGCGATGGCTGGTGGTGGGGATCTCACAATAAAGACCGCAAGTGTTACCCATCAGGACATGAAAGATAAGCCCTATGATGCAAAACCTGGCAACTACGTGCTTTTGACGGTTACTGACACGGGCTCAGGTATTGACAAAGAAACCCAGGCCCGTATCTTTGAGCCGTTCTTTACAACGAAGAACATGGCTAGCGGCAGGGGTACCGGACTTGGGCTGGCATCTGCCTATGGCATTGTTAAAGCCCACGCAGGATATATTGATGTTGAGTCTGAAAAGGGTAAGGGAACCACCATCAACATCTACCTGCCTGCCACAGAAAAGAGGGTGGGAACGGAAAAAGCTGCCGGGGTTGCTGAACAAGCCATCAAGGGAACCGGAACAGTGCTTCTGGTAGACGATGAAGAAGTGGTCTTGGATGTGGGCATCAAATTGCTGGAAAAATTGGGTTATGCTGTATTAGACGCTGAAAGCGGAAGAAAGGCGCTCGAACTCTACAAAGACAACAGAGACAAGATTGACATAGTGCTTCTTGACATGGTCATGCCGGATGTGGGCGGTGGCGAAGCTTATGACAAGATGAAAGAGGTCAACCCCAACGTGAAGGTGCTCCTTTCAAGTGGCTACAGCATCGAGGACGCAGGGGCAAAAGAGATATTGAACCGTGGCTGCAATGGTTTTATCCAGAAGCCCTTTAACATGGAACAGCTATCTCAAAGCATACAGCAAATTCTGGGCAAAGAATAGATTTCCCCCATTTTCTCAAGGAGACACGAACATACCTGTCACTGGAGTTACCGCAGCACATCAGAAGAATCATGGTTCACAAATGGAGGTGGTGTAAGGATGAAATTCAAGCTCGCGGATCTCATTGATATTGAGAAGAACCAGGAACTTCTCGACAGTTTTTGTGATGCGGTAGGCATTGCGGCAGCGATCATCGACTTGCAAGGCGAGGTGCTTGTTGGCTCGCGGTGGGAACGAATTTGTACGGATTTCCATCGCATAAATGAACAAACATGCGCAAAATGCATCGAAAGTGACACGCAACTGGCTAACGAACTGAACAGTGGCAAACAGTTCTCGATCTACTCCTGCAAAAATGGCCTTACTGACGCGGCATCTCCAATTGTCATTGAGGATGAACATGTCGCCAATGTTTTCGTGGGGCAGTTTCTGATGGAGCCGCCCGATCAGGAGTTCTTCCGCCGCCAGGCAGCCAATTACGGTTTCGAAGAAGCATCTTATTTGGATGCCTTGACAAAAGTTCCCATTGTGTCAAAGAAGAAACTCCCCGCCATCCTAGATTTCATAACCAGTTTTGCCGAGATGGTTGCAACCATGGGGTTAAAACAGATCAGGGCATTGGAAGCTGAAGAGGCGCTTAGCCAGAGGAATGATGAATTGAGCGCTCTCACTTCGCGAGTCTTTTCCGAACTGCCCCATAGTATTGAAATCATAGAAAATGAAGTGAAGGGCATAGAATCAGCAGGTGAACACGTTGAAAGACTAGCTACAATCAAAGACAAATTGAATGCCACAAAATTGCTAATCTCAAACACATTTGCTTTTTTGACATCAGAGATAAAAGCTGCAAAACCCAGCACCGTCTCTGTTTCAATGGCAATACATGAAGCAAAAGAACAATTAGGCGGTGTGATAACCAGGACAAAAGCCAATATTAGCTACGATTCATTGCCTGTTGTCAATTTTGATCAACAGAAACTCGTGTTTCTGCTCAGTGCCCTACTGGATAATTCGATAAAGTTCCAGGACAATAACACACCAAATATCAATATTTCGGCGGAAGAAAAAGAAGATTCATGGCTGTTTGCAGTCCAAGACAATGGCATCGGTATTGACAGCTACTTTCTGGAGAGAGGCATCTTTGAACTGTTTTGTCGCTCACAAAATGCGGTCCGGTATCCTGGAATTGGAATTGGCCTCGCTACCTCCAAGCGTATTGTAGAGAGCAACGGTGGAAGGATCTGGATTGAATCAGAGCGAGGAAAAGGCACGACAGCGTTTTTTACTGTCCCCAAAAGATAGAAGGATCACCACCTAGCGAGACCTATCCCATCTCTTGCCACAGATCCAGTCAGAGAAATAGGCCAAGACATCCCGCAACAACCGCCTGATGGCCACATATAGTATGTCAGGCATGTCGCAAAACGCAGGCTCCGACTGTCGATGCCGACCATTTGAAATCCCGAAAGGGTTGTGATATCAAAACCAGATCTATGCCGGCTTCTTGGTTTAAGTTACTGAAGAACATAAGTATCGTCACAGCGATCCTTGGTGTTTCTGTGCTCCTCGGCTGCTCCGATTCGACGAACTTTGCGAATAGATTGACGGCTGAGGTAAGAAAAGGGGCTGGCAATATTGTAACGTTTGTCGATCTTACCGATTTCGATTGGGACACTGTTTATGTATATGGTCCTTACCACCCACTCGACAAGATAAATGGGAAGCATGGGAGTTCTTTGAAGGGAGAATTTGGTTGGAGCCATGTTTCTGAAGGTGATTGTCTTTATGTATTTGAGGGCGATGGGAAGACCATCCAGGCGGCATATCACCCCCGGTCCAAGGGTAGTTGCGTTGAGATCTTGGAACCAGGTCTGTATAACCCAGACAACGCTGTGTTCAAGGTACAGGCGAAAGTACCCGGCTCTCATCCAATTCTAAAGTGGGCGCCTCCTGGACGTTTGCAGCCAATCGGCGCAAACTCTTAGATGGCTTCAAAGCTGGCATGGCTGGTCTTTGATTTCAGGTAGATATGGGCAAGACAACCCTGCGACTTTCGGGTCGTGTGGTATGAACCGGACGGATCTTCTGTGATGGGCAATAAATACATAGGAACATGGCGAATCATTGAGATGGAGCAATGGGATAAGGACTATATAGATCTTGTTGTGCCGGGACACATCGCTTTTGATCGAGACAATTTGGGAGAGTTCCAATTCGGAACTGTTCACGGATTCATTGATGCCCGTATAGAGAGCTACAGCGATTTTGAAAGGATTGAATTTTCTTGGGAAGGGGAGAGCGAAATTGACCCGGCTTGTGGAAGAGGCTGGGCTTGGATTAAGGACAATCAGCTGCACGGCAGGTTGTACATTCATAACAGCGATGATTCGTGGTTCATCGCGGAAAGGAATCGTTAGGACCGTGCCAGATGGTTCGGTGATTTTGAGTGAGCGGCTTGACCGGGAACTTTACGTACCATTGCGATAGAGCGGCAAAATTACACGGAGTGTCCCCCAGCCATGGATAAAACCCATGGATGCAGGCGAGCGTGAAGCAAAGAGAAAAGTGCTAGAGCTAGCAGAGCGGTTGAGGGCAAGAGATAAGGAGAAACGGAAATAGCTCTGTAGTAGGCTTTTTATGATGACCCTATCTGGGAGGGAAAATTGAATGTGCATTGAGAACGCTCAACAACTTCGTGATGGTGTTCGGAAGGCTTACAGTAGGGCAGCAGAAAGGCCACATGGTAAACATCCATTCCCCGTAGGTCGCCAATTTGCTGAAAGCATAGGTTATCCCCAGCAGTTGCTCTCTGATATACCGTCCGTTTCCGCTGATGCTTTTTCTGGAGTCTCCAATGTATCTGTCTATGCTGATATTCCGATAGGGTCCAGAGTGTTAGACCTTGGATGTGGAGCGGGGCTTGATACTTTGATCGCTGCAAAAAAAGCGGGCTTGAACGGTAGAATTATCGGCATAGATTTTAGTGATACAATGTTGGCCCGTGCTCGTGAGGCAGTCGGAGAGGTTGGGTTTGAGAATGTTAAATTTTTCCAAGCTGATGCAGAAAATTTGCCCATTAGAGATGGCTCGATCGATGTCGCCTTGGTAAACGGAATTTTCAATCTGAACCCTGTCCGAGATGCTATTTTTCGCGAGCTTGCACGAGTGGTTCGATGGGGTGGCGCAGTATATGCAGCAGAGCTTATACTAAAAGAAGCTGTTACGCAAAGTAGTCAAGTATGCGAAGCCAACTGGTTTGCTTGAATCCCCGGAGCTAAGGAAGGTGGGACCTTCCTTCAAGAATTTCGCGCTGTTGGATTTCGCGAGGCTACCATTTTGCGTACAACACGTAATGCTCGAACAAAAAATCCCCATGTCCTTGCTGCAGAAACATTGGCTCGAAGATAACGTCATTGTGTCGGTAAGTGCCCAAAGTCTGGGTGTCAAGGTCTAAATGAGTTGCTGTCGAGGAAGCAATCCGGCGCGTTCTATGATCTCAGCGAGCTTTTCCTCACATCCGATGGCCATGATGTGGACACCTTTCACACCGGGTGTCTGCCTGAGTTCTTCTGTGGACTCAATACAGATCTTGATGCCTTCGTCTTGCTGTTTGTCCTCTTGCACGCTACTCAGGCGATCAATGACAGCGTCGGGGATCATGATGCCGGGAACGTTATCTCGCAGGTGTCGTGCTATTTTGACGGATTTGAGCGCAACGACTCCTGCTAGAATGGGGCACTGATCTGTCAAGCCCTGTTCTGTTGCCTGGTTCAGCCACTTCTTGAAACGTTCTGTGTCGAGCACGGGCTGTGTTTGAATAAACTGTGCGCCTGCTGCGATTTTTTTCTGAAGACGCATGATGTGCAGTTCAAGGGACTCGACATAGGGGTTGGCAACAGCTCCGATAAAAAAACTGGGACTGCCCGAGATTTTTTTGCCGTTCATCAGGGTGTTCTGATCGCGTACCTGCTTCACTGCCGCAATCCACTGGACAGAATCAATATCAAAGACCTTTTTTGCCTCAGGGTGATCTCCTCTTGCAGGGTGATCTCCTGTAAGGCACAGGACATTTCGTATCCCCAGGGCTGACGCGCCCAGCAGGTCACTTTGAAGGGCAATGCGGTTTCTGTCCCGCGTCGTCATTTGAAGCACTGGTTCTATTCCCATGTCCAGGAGTATCGCGGAGAGTGCCCAGCTTGACATCCTGACGCTTGCAACGGAATTATCGCTCACATTGACTGCATCGACTTTCCCTTTGAGTTGGGTTGCAGTTTCTCGGGTCAAGTCCACATCTATTCCACGGGGAGGGTTCAACTCACAGGTTACTGCGAAGTTCCCCTGGGCAAGTATTTTCTGGAGGTTGGTTTCTGCACTCATACGGTCAAGTCCTCTCTAATGATTTTGCGCGGGCCCCCTGAAAGGCTCGTTGACCAGTCTTTGGCGCCGATCATTCTTGCCAGTTGATCAACTTGTCCGAGGTTTTTCAAACGCTCATAAATGAGGTCCCATATGCAATCCACATCCTTGCTCACTTCACACTTTCCGTCAACAGACCCCCCGCAGGGCCCGTTGAGCAACCCCTTGGCACAACGCGTAATCGGGCACAGCCCCCCAAAATTGTGGATTCCGCAATTGCCGCAAGCAGCGCAATATTCACCCCATATGCCATGCTCGACCGTTCCTCCCATAAAACTGGTGTTGAGCCCCGGAAGAACAACCATTGTGTCAAAGGCCTCTGCAATGTATTGAGGGCCTATGCTGCACGCCAGCGACAAAATGGCGTCGTAGTCATTCTCATTCACCACGTCCTCCAGCCTCGTGATGAATTCGGGCTCGCACTGACGGTCCAGGGTGAGTTCGTCGATGGTGACCGGTTTTGTTTCTTTTTTGCGTGCGATCCTTAGAACAGCTGCAAGTATGGCCACTTCTTTTGCACCGCCGGCGTTACAGACCGTGACACATCCCTTGCAACCGACCAACAGGAGGTTGTCGTATCCGTCGATCATTGCAAGGAGTTCCTTGAGGGGCTTGTGTTCTCCGACAATCATAACAAGTTACCTCTTCTCATCTTTTTTCCTTAATGATTTACGTTTTTCCCCTTTTATCGGGCTGGGTCCCAATACCCTGATCTCTTCTGTCATCATCTTAGCCATCCGCACAAATTCCGGGGCGTCGGATGCAGATATGTTGAACATCCGCACGCGTTGCTGTTCAATGCCTATTTCGTCCAGCATCTTCCTGATGTAGGCAACCCGTTTCTTTGCCTTGATATTTCCGGTAAGAAAATGGCAGTCCCCTTCCATGCACCCGGTCACGCACACGCCGTCAGCGCCATTGAGAAGCGCTCGAAGTACATAAATGGGATCCACGCGCCCCGAGCAGGGCACCAGAACGACCTTGATATTAGAAGGATAGGACATTCTTATGGACCCCGCCAGGTCGGCTGCGGCATATGAGCAGTAATTGCAGCAAAAGACTATGATTTGCGGTTCAAACAAGTTATTATCCGGAAACTTTTTCAAACAACCCGTCAATTTTGGCCTCGATTTGTTCACTCATGTGATGATGCACAGTTATTGCACGTGCCGGGCATTCGGCGGCGCACATGCCGCACCCCCTGCATCGGGCAGGATCAATATATGACACGCCGTCTTCGTTTATAAACGGGACCTGATACGGGCACGTGCGGACACATGTCATGCAGGCTGCGCACAGGTCCGGGTTTACCTCTGAGGATGGACCAACGTACATCTCATCCTTTGAAAGAATAGACAGAGCCCTTCCTGCCGCGCCTGTGGCTTGCGTCACGGTTTCTTCCGGAAACTTGGGACTGTGTGCATCCCCGCACAAAAACATGCCATCGGTGGCAAAATCCAGGGGTCGCAATTTGATGTGCGCCTCTAGAAAGAATCCTTGATCATCACGCGCAATCTTGCACACGCTGGCGATCTGTGACCCCATACTGTGAGCCCTGAGTGCCGTACTCAACACAATGCAATCAGGAGAAAGAGTCACGTTGCGTCTCAGCGAGGGTTCCATAAAACCTATCTTCAGTGTTTCCTTGTCGGAAAAGACCTTGGGGGGTGATTCCAGTTCATATCGGATGAAGATAACTCCCTGGTTGCGGGCCTCTTTGTAAGAAAGCTCCTTAAACCCGAAAGTTCGAATATCTCTATACAGGACGATGACTTCTGTGTCAGGATTCAATTGTTTTAGCCTGAGAGCATTTGCAACAGCCTGGCCGCAACACACGCGGCTGCAATAGGGGTGTTGTTCTGTCCTTGAGCCGACACACTGTATCATGACCACCGAGCCGAAGCGTTTCGAAAGTTCGGCAGTGTCACGCATCTTCTCGCTCAGTTCATTTTGTGTAATGACCTGCGGGTGCTTTGTGTACAGATACTCATCCGGCTGGTATTCCTCTACTCCTGTGGCAATTATGGCTGCGCCGTGCCGGACGGACACCTTTGCTCCGTCACGTTTTTGGATTGCCGTGACAAAGTCGCCCACATGCCCCGTGAATTCCTTTACTACGGCCCCTTTATGGACGCTGATACGCGAATGCTCTTCCACCTTTCGAATTAGTTCTCTAACGTATTGTCCCGGGTCAAGTCCCTCCAGCGTCAGCGGACTGTTGACATGTCGGCCCCCAAGGCGATCGGTCTGCTCCACAACGTGGGTTTCAAACCCGTGATTTGCGAGTACAATGGCAGCAGTAAGGCCTGCGAGCCCTCCACCCACGACAAGCCCTGCAGGCACCACTGGGACGGGTTTGCTGACAATTGGCTCCTGAAGAGTCACACGCCCCACAGACATGCGAATCAGGTCCTTGGCCTTTTGTGTGGCCAATGCTGACACGTCTGCATGAACCCACGAACACTGGTTCCTGATGTTGGTCATTTCCAGCAGATAGGGGTTGAGGCCGGCTTCCCTCAATGTGGCCCTGAAAAGCTCTTCATGGGTCTTTGGGGAACACGATGCAACCACCACCCGGTTGATGTCATGTTTCAGAATGACTTCTTTCAACTGCACCTTGGAATCGGTCGAGCAGGCAAAAAGAAATACATCTGAGTAGACTATGCCGGGCAGCTTTAGAGAATACTCGGCAACAGCCTGGACATCAACGACCCCGGCAATGTTGATCCCGCAGCAACACACAAAGACGCCGATCCGGGGTTTGCGCCCGAACAGAGACCGCTCAGGGGGAACAGACGCAACCGTGATTTCGTGTCCTCTTGCCGAAGCAAGGGCAATCGTTGCCTGGGCAGCAGCAGCACTTGCCTGGGCCACGGTCTCGGGTATATCCTTGGGGCCCTCAAACACGCCGCAAACATAAACGCCTTGCCTGGAGGTGCTCAGGGGGTTTTGCTTTTGTGTCTTGACAAACCCGAATGGGTTGAGGTCAATCTCAAGTCGTTCGGCCAAGGCCGTGGCCTCAGATGATGGACAAAGGCCCAGCGAAAGAACCACCATCGAAAATATTTCTTCTCGTTTTTTTCCGGCAGTTGGATCCTGGTACTCAAGGACAAGGTCGTTTGTCACCGGGTTTTCTGCCACACGGGAGATCATGGATCTTACATAACGAACGTTTCTTTGTACCTTTGCCCGCTCGCAGTAGGCGTCGAATCCCTTGCCTTGGGCCCTCAAATCCATGTAGAAGATCGTGGGCTCGAGCCCGGGATGATGACTTCCTGCAATGACTGCTTCTTTTGTGGCAGCCATGCAGCAAATGGAGGAACAAAATTCGCGGCCATCTCTGATAGACTCCCTGGAACCGACGCACTGTATCCATGCAACTTTCTTGGGCACGGTCTTGTCAGAAGGCCTCAAGATGTGTCCTTCCGAAGGCCCGGTTGCGGACAGGCACCTCTCGAACTCCATGGCCGTGACAACGTTTTGGTATCTTCCGTACCCGTATTCGCCAACCTTGTCTGCTCGAAAAAGATCAAAACCCGGTGCAAGGATAACCGATCCGACCTTCAGTGACAGCTCTTTTGCGCTCTGGCCAAAGTCTATTGCATTGTTTTCGCAAAATTTCTCGCAGGCGCGACACTTGCCTTTCTTGAAGTAAATACAGTGGTCCCTGTCAATTTCATACACAAGAGGAACCGCCTGGGGGTAAAGTAGGCGAATGGCCCTGCGAGTCATCAACCCCTCGTTGTATTCGTCGGCCACTTTCACGGGACACTTTTGTGCGCATATGCCGCAGCCAACGCACTTTTCTTCGTCCACGAAGCGAGGGTGCTTTGTGATGCGGGCAGTAAAATGTCCTGCAGACCCCTCCAGTGCCGTGAGTTCTGCCATGGTGATGATACGGATGTTGGGATGGCTGGCACAACCGATGAGCTTGGGAGATATCATGCACATGGCGCAGTCATTTGTAGGGAAGGTCTTGTCGAGCTGGCTCATCCTTCCGCCAATGGAGCCTTTGCGCTCCACAAGGTAAACCAGATATCCTGATTCAGCCAGATCCAGGGACGCCTGGATACCTGCAATCCCGCCGCCTATGACCATCACTGCGCCTGTTGGCTCCGCTGTTTGGGTACTTACTATCATTTCAAAAAGTTCTTCTTGTTCAGAAACGGAATCGGATTCACCATGTGTCGTTTCAACCAGGTGGAGGTCTCGGAAAGTCCAAGGGCGAGCCCGATCAGTTCCGTGAAATAAAAGACTGGAATGTTATAATCCGTTCCAAAATGCAGCGAAATGTCTCGCTGGTACAGGTCCAGATTTGCTTGACACATTTGACATGAGACAACAATGCATTCTGCCCCTGCTTCGTGGGCCTTGTCATAAAGTTTTTTCACCAAGGTGTAGACGATATCCTGACGAGACACAGAAAAGCTCGACCCGCAACAGTCTGTCTTGTAGGACCACTGCTTGACATCGATTCCAAGGGCCTTGGCCACGTTGTCCATGTCGCAGGGGTTTTCGTAATCCGTGCTGCCCGTGACCTCAGGAGGACGGTTTGCCATGCAGCCATAGTAGCACACGGCTTTCAGGGCATCGAGAGACACTGTGACGTGCGATCGTATCTTGTCGAGACATTCGCTTTGGGCCATGAAAGACGCCAAGTCATGTATTACTACACTGGAATGGGAGGATGCCTGTGCCCGCTTCAAGCGGTTAAAGCACATAGGGCACGGGACCACCATGTTGTTACCAAGTTGTTCGGCTGCTGGCAGATTCAATGCAGGAAGAGAGATTGCCATATCTTCATCCAGGCTGTGTGCCGAAGTGGCCCCGCAGCACGTCCAGTCAGGCAGTTCATGCAGGTGTATGTCGAGTGCACCGCAAACAGCCTTTATGGATTCGTCATAGTCCCTTGCAGAAGACTCCAAGGAACAACCTGGAAAGTATGTTACGTTCATGTTCCCTTTTTTTCAAAAAGCTTCCTGACCGCTTCCTTGCCCCCGGTTTTACGCGGCACAAGGGCTAGGCGGCCGCGTTTGAGCATGGAAAAGCCAAGTTTGAGGTTTTTCAGTGCTTCTTTTGGGCCCACTCCTTTCCCTGCCATCATGCACTTGAGTTGGAATGTCCCCATAAGAGCGGTTTCGTGGATGCGGCCAAATTTTCTGATATTGTCCAGAAACGCTTGGTGGAAGGCGGCAACAGGCCCCTCCGCGGGTTTGTCTCCTTTGCCCAAGACCCACTGCTTCAAATAATCCATCAGTTTTGGTATGTCTATGCCGTTTGGACATCGGGTAAAGCAGGTTTCGCAGGAAGCACAGACCCACATAGTATTTGCACACGAGATGTCTTCAGCAAGGCCGAGCTGGGCCATCCTCACGATTTGATGCGGGCCATAGTCCATCGTAAACGTGACCGGGCATCCATTGGTGCATTTTTCGCACTGGTAGCAGGCAAAAAGATCCACACTGCAACCTGCCACCACCTTCTTTGCAAAACCCGAATTGATTTCGCTTATGTCTTCACTTGTTTTCATCTACACGTTCACTCACTTACCATGGACTTGGCAAGCTCCTTTACCCTTAGCGGAATAATCTTTCGGTAGACCTCTTCGGGGTTTCTCTTGTCTCCGTCAACTACAAGGAGATCATCCTCTATGGATATGTCAAAGAGGCGCTCGTTTTCCGCAAGATAAGGCAGTATGAGTCTCCAGTCCTCCTTGGTCAGCTCGCTAAACGCCCCTCCGTTTAATTGCTCGTCCACCAGGGCTCTGTGGGGGTCACGTACATATATGGCCCCCCCGGAGGCAAGAGAGAAAAGGTTTGAACCCGGATATGGTGTAGCTTGAGGCTGGACATTGCCCTCATTGTCAAATTCTATGCCGTTTAGTATTACAAACCCGCCGCCCTTTCGAACGTCTCCTGCCATAAAGGATTCTGCCAAATAGTCCAGGGCGGTCCCGTTTATGACAACCCTTGGGCGCCCCACGGCATTAATAAGCGGCCGGCCTGCAGCGTTTCCCATGACATAGACTTCACCACCCTTTGCGCCGTACATGAACGTTTGTCCAACGTCACCATAGATGACCAGCTTTCCGGATTTCAAAATTTGGCCCAACTGGTCCTGGGCGTTTCCGTGTACGTTAACGGTCATGCCATCGATTCCCGATGCCAGGTAGTCACCGGAGCTGCCGTATGCATCTATTTGCACACCATTGGTATCTGGGCCCAGTCCGCATCCGAGAAATCGTTGCCCCCTGTAAGCGTAGCAGATAAATTGCTTCCAACCCAAGGCGTAGGCATCACAGATGAGCCTGGCATCGCAGTCATCGCCTTCGGGGGGAAAGCCGTGGGCGTTTAACACAAGGGTGGCCTGTTTGGCCTCGGGGCCAGTGAGTTTGTTTCTCGTATCCCAGGTGATCAGACGAAACCTGCTTTCGTCATCAGAACCCATGGGAGGAACAGATTCAAATATTTCCCTTAATGCACTTCTCACGATACGCAGCACAGAGCTTCTTTTTAGCAGGCCAGTTGGGTCCTTCAGGTCGTTTAGGAGTGTGAGGGCGTCAATGGCCGCTTGTCTGTGCTTGTCGCCTTTTCCGGCGTCTTCCTGAATTTTGGCGCAGCACCACCGGAGTGCATCAAAATCCACCGAATAGACCTCTTGCTTCACAAACCAGTAAAGGCCTTTTGAATCACCTTGGGCCATGTGTTTGGAAACAGTTTTTTCCAGTTGATCAGCGACGTCAGGCGTGTTTATGTTCAGGCTCATGTTGCAGGCCTGTTGGTGTCTTGGTATCTCTACCTGTCTTCCAAACTTGTCAGTACAGACCATGCGTTTTTGTCCCTGGTCTTCAGGGTCATCACCAATGGTGAAGACGAACGCACCCCCGTCTGCATGGCTTCCTCCTCTGGCGTTCCAATATTTGTCAGCAACCGAGCAGATACGACTGTCTTCTTCTGCAAGGCTTGCCAGTGTGGCGTCTATGGCCTGTTTTTCAGAGCATATTAGGCCAACCTGAATTTTGCCGTCGTGGAAGGCAAATACCTGCGGGCGAAGCATTGCAGTGTCGGTTATTCCGATCAACTGAAACTGGTTGTTGTAGAAATCATTGCGGGCAATGATAAAAAACCAGGGCCCGTCAGGCGATCCATGAATGTGCATAGACTGGAGCAGGTGATAGAGCTTTTGCTTGTCTGCCGGAAGCTGATCAAAATCCATCTCGGTTGTCGGGGCAAGTGATTCAATAATGTACTCCAGGGGATAACCATACACGCGATTCAGCAGATCAAACACCAACACACTCACTTCAGTGTCGGTGTGAAAATGCGGATAAATGTTCTTTTGCTTCAGGTATTCTGCCACGGAATAGTAGTTGGCAAAATCCCCGTTGTGTACCAGCGCCTCGTCCAACCCCATAAAGGGATGGGCCCCGGCAGGGTGCCATACACGCCCCTTTGTTGGATAGCGTTGATGGGCAATCCATACATGTGCCCTAAAGTTTTCCAGCCTGTAATATTGCGCCACCTGTTCTGCATATCCCACGATTTTTAAGATCATCATATTTCGGCCGTGGGAAAGAACAAAGGCCTTCTTGTCTCCCAGTGTGTCATAACAAGCCTGGTTGAGGCCAACCGTGTTGTGCCAGATGAATTCATCTTCGACTTTTTGCGGCTCCATTTCCGTCAGCTCGTTTTTTTCTGCAAAGGCCGCGAGCACATCCGGTTTCACCCTGACAAAGTATCGCCACACATCAGGTGGCCTGATCTGGAGGCCTTGAATTTCCCTGTAGTCATCCACTGTCGGAATCCGGCCGCCTTGCGCAACCTCCATGTGGGGAGTAATGAATTTTCCTTCCATTTCTTCCCGCACAGCGGGATCCAAAAGGGCGACCTGGACAAGGTAGCATTCGTCGAGTATGTCTTTTGTCACTCCCAGGTCTTCTGCAGTCAACCCGGCAGCCGCGATTCCGCCCCCTTTTCCGTTTCCCCTGTTGTGCATGAGACGAGAGGGCTCAAGTATGTGTTTGCCTCCCACCGGGATCGAGCAGGCAAAGCCGGTTACGCCGCAGCCCCCCTCCTCCGCGGTCTTGTATCGAACGGGCGCAGCGGCGGGGTAGAGGCGCTTGCGGCAATTGATAATCTTATCTGCAAAAGGTGTTTTCATGTGTAATCCAGGTGCTTCAGGCAATCCGTTCTTCCTACCAATTCCCTTATGTCTCTCATACCGAGGCTTTGCAGTATTTCTACCAGCTGGACGCGCCAGGCGGAGAAGAGATTGATCAGCCTGTGAGTTGCCCAGTCCAGCGTCACGAGCTGGGCAAGTTCCGGGTCTGTTGTGGCAATCCCGCGAGTGCATCCGCGACCGCTTTCACAATTCTTGCAGCGGATGCATCCCAGAGCTACCATCTCTGATGTTCCCACGACACAACCGTCCGCGCCAAGGGCAATGGCCTTTGCTATGTCGTAGGCAGTGCGGAGGCCACCGCTTGCGATAACTGTCATCTTGTCGCGCACACCTTCTTCTTTCAAGAAGTTGTGGACCTTTACGATGGCATACTCTATCGGCATGGCGATGTTTTTCTTGGCGATTTCAGGGGCGGCGCCCGTGCCTCCATAACTTCCATCAAGGTGTATGATGTGGGCACCGGCATAGTAACTTCCCACAGCTACCATATCCACATCCGTTGGTGTTGACACTTTCACGGAAACCAGGGCCTTTGGGTTCATCTCCTTGACCCAGTCGATGTGCTTCTTGTGGTCCTCCACGGAATAGACACTGTGAAAGGGAAAGGGAGAAAAAAGAGAACTGCCCGGCACTGCTTCTCTCATGTTTGCCACTTCCGGCGTAACCTTGTCTCCGAGGAGGTGCCCGCCAAGGCCCGGCTTGGCCCCCTGGGCATATTTGAATTCAACGATTTTTACGCGCTGAATAGTCTCTTCCCTTACGCCAAAGAGACCCGTTGCCACTTGAGTTATGACGTGGTCGTCATAGGGACAAAGCTCTTCAGGGTATCCACCCTCTCCCGTGCAGGTAAATGAGTCCCAGGCCTTCCATGCCGCGGCCCTTGCAACCATCGTTACTAAGCTGATAGAACCATAAGACATCCCTCCGCCGTAAACCGGTATGCCTATTTTCACTTTAACGCGGCCGTCGTTTAGCCTGTTTAGAGGGATCTCGGTAGAAAACTCGGCCACATCCAATTCCTTGGGTGGCCCATTTGTATGGTTGAAGCGAATCCTGTCAAACCCGCCACCCGAGTCTCCGATCTTGTATTCAATATCTCCCGGGGGGGCCTCGCCTGTCTCAGCCATGTACCATGTGCTGATCAAAAGATCGGGCGTCCATCTCCTGTCTCCAATCACCTTAGTGAGAGAGTTTTTTTCAAGAGACAGTGCATTTTCCGGACACTCCTCCACGCATTTGTTGCAGCTAAACCCGATGCAGAGGTAGTGTTCGGGCGTGGCCATTTTCTTGTTTCGTTTTTTGTGTACGCCGTAAGGGCAGACCTCAGCGCATTTTCCGCAGGCCACACAGGCTTTGCTTCGGCGGAGCCGGTATTTTCCGATGGCGTTTCTGAACCGGTCCGGTGTTCTCACAACCTCAGGGAGTGTTGGGCTATGATTGCTATCGGCCGTCATTTAATTGCTGCATTCCTCAATCCGAAAATCTTTCCGAACGTTTGTGCCTCAAGGTCCTCAAAAAACATGGCTCGGCCCACTTCCCCTCTCAGCCGCCTTACCTCGCGGAGCCCCATGGCACCGAGCACCTCCAATATTTGATTTCTCCAGGCACCCATGAGATTCATGATCCGGGTCGTACCCCACTGCGGGTGGACGTTTTCGATCTCAACCGGGCAGGGCAGGCCTTCTTCGCATCGGAAACACATGCGACACTCAAGGGCCAGGAGAAGGGGAATGTCCACTGCCACGGCATCGGCTCCGCATATGATTGCCTTGGCCACATGTTCGGCCATGGCAATTCCGCCGCTGGAAACGATAGTCACGTTGTCCCTGATGCACTTGTCGACCAGGTGGTTGTGCACTTCTCTTACAACGTCCTTGACAAACCTGGTCTTGTTTTCCCACGTTAAGTCTCCGTTCCGGTCAGCATAGACATGAATGATGTCGGCTCCGGCCTCTGCCAGCGCTCCAGCACGTTTGGGGGAGTTCTCATTCAAAGGGGCCCTTATCATCACTAAGGTGTCAGGGTGTTTCTCCCTCAAGCCTTTGAGAATTTCCTCGGATTTGCCGGAGTCCTTGATCTCAACAACTCGAGCTGCTTCAATGAGATAAGCATGGGTCTGTACTTGTTCTTCAGATAGCACAGGGATCACATGGCTTGAGTATTGCTCAAAATCTGTGCCCCAGGCTGACGCAGGCATCTCAATCAGGGTGTCCAGTTCCGCGGCTGCCCTTGCCATGGCAAGGTAGACATCTGAGCTTAAGCTTCCAAAAGGAAGTGTGCCGAATATGATCGGGATAGGAATCTCAATTTCCCGGGGTGCATCAAGTACAGGGTCTCCGTTCTCATCGAATGCCAGGGACGAGAGTTTTCTCCCAAGACTCACCGTTGTGTTGATGTACTCCCGGCCGTGAATTCCATCTCGGGTGGGGCGGACGATTTCAGACATGTCGGTCCACATGTCATCGAATCCGGGACCGGAAAAAGGGCCTGGATAGCCAGCACCAGAAACAGGTATGCTCCCGGTTTCAGCCTGATACCACTGCGTGGATATGATATCCGGAGTCCAGTAAGAATCGCCCATGGCCTCGTATTCCGGGTTAATGGTCTTGGTGATGATCTGCCCCGGACATGACTGCACACACCGAAGGCAGTTTCGGCAGATATTGTCTATTGTGTCAGAAAGCTGTTTCACGTCGAACGTTCGCTTGTTGTATGCACCAAATATGCACTGGCGCTTGACGCACTTAAAGCAGCGCAGGCATCCCCCTTCCCAATCCAGGATAGTGCCTTTCCCGATGGGAACAAACCTCGGTGGTGCTGTTTCAGTGTGTATGTGGTATTTCTTAGGCATCTATGGGCTCTAACAAAATATTTTTGAGGTAAACGAACGTATTTCCTTCCATATGAATCTTCTTGGATTCACCTGCCCGATACTGGATTCTGGATGATGTTCTGATAGACACGCGGCTTATCGAGTATCCAGGAACCAGCATCCAGTATCAGACTGTATGTTGCTTGATGACAATCACATGTACACTTCTCCCACAGACAGCACACACTTCATTACACGGACCCCAGAGACTGGATTCTTTCGGTCATGTGTTTGGCTACCTGGTCAAAGTGCTTCCATTCGGGGGTGCCGAGCTGAAACATCTCCAGGCGGCTGTTCTCGATTCCTATCTCCGCCAACAATCTCTTGGTGTAGTTGACAATCTTTCTGGCCCTGAGGTTCCCATCCATTAGACGGCATGTCTGTTCCGGGCATGCGGCTACGAATACGCCGTCGGCACCTGACTCAAAGGCCTTGACAATGGCAAGGGTCTCCACCTTGCTGCTACAGGCAATGGCAACAATCCTGATGGTTGGCTCAAACGAGATCTTGCCCTTTTCAGCCATGCCCTGGTCCTTGCTGAGGGCATTTTGGCAGCAAAAACCGATAATCTGTGGTGAAGACTTTGCCATGTTTATTTCGTCACAGGGAGACGCCCGAGGCCCCATTCATTTTCTGCCTAGCGCCAGCAGCAAATCCTAAATACTGCCGGAATCTTCTGTGTAAATCAACATTTTTGTGTAAAGAGAAACTACACCTCTTCCGCATAAACCGGAAATCTCGCGCACAAGTCCCAAACTGATTCCCTGACCCTTCTCAGAGTGGTTCGATCCTTTGGGTGATTCAGGACATCAACGATCAAGGCTCCTATGGTGGCCATCTCTTGTTCTTTCATTCCGCGTACTGTCACCGAGGGGGTCCCCATGCGGATACCGCTGGTCACAAAAGGACTGCGCTTTTCAAATGGTATGGTGTTCTTGTTGACAGTGATGCCTGCCTTGTCTAACGCTTTCTCAGCATCACTGCCTGTGATGTCCAAATCTGCAAAATCTACCAGCATGAGGTGGTTGTCAGTGCCGCCAGACACAAGCGTAAGCCCGGCATCCATCAGATGTCTGGCCAATGCTTTTGCATTGGCTACGGTCTGACGCTGGTCCGCTTTGAATTCTTCTGACATGGCCAGTTTGAAAGCAACTGCCTTCGCTGCTATAGTGTGCATTAAAGGGCCGCCCTGTATTCCCGGAAATATCTCAGTATCAATTCTTCGACCATACTCCATTCCTGCCAGTATGAACCCTCCGCGAGGGCCCCGCAAGGTTTTGTGAGTCGTAGAGGTGACCACGTCTGCGTGAGGCACGGGAGACGGATGCACGCGTGCTGCAATCAGGCCCGCGATGTGGGCCATGTCTGCCATAAAGTAGGCGTCAACTGAACGACTGATGCGCCCAAAGGCCTCAAAATCAATAGTCCTGGGATATGCACTTGCCCCGGCCACTATCATCTTTGGTCGACATTTTTCGGCAATGGCCCCAAGTTCATCATAATCGATGGTCCCTGTTTTTTCGCCAACACCGTAGCAGACAAAATTGAAACACCGGCCCGAGAAATTCACGGGGCTTCCGTGGGAAAGGTGACCTCCGTGGGCCAGGTCCATGGCCAGAATCGTATCTCCCGGCTGCAAAAAAGCAAAGTAGGCTCCCATGTTTGCCTGTGTGCCGGAATGGGGTTGGACATTGGCATAGGAAGCGTGAAAAAGCTCATTTGCGCGCTCGATAGCAAGTTTCTCGGCCATGTCAACGTATTGACATCCCCCGTAGTAACGACGACCCGGGTAGCCTTCGGCGTATTTGTTTGTCAGCACGCTGGCCTGGGTGGCCATTACGGCAAGGCTTGTGATGTTCTCCGACGCGATCAACTCCAACTGGCTGGCCTGTCGCTCAATCTCCAACTCTATGGCACGAGCGATTTCAGGGTCGGCATCTCTTATTAGGCCAAAATATGGCTGAAACTTGTGTTCTTTAGTCAATGTTTATGTTCCTGTACGGAAAAGGTGGGTCCTTTGGGGCAGCAAACTCAAAAAAGCGTGCCCGTGACCGTGCGACGTGTCCGTAATCAGCAGTTGCCGGTTAACACGTACACGAAACACGGCTCTTAACTTTAGGCATTTCGTTTTATTTTAGGCACTTTGCCTTCGCTCCTACATAATAGGCATGTATTTATTGATCTCATACTGGCTCACGTGGGTGCGGTAGGAATCCCACTCGATTTTTTTGTTCTCAATGAACTTGTAAAAAATATGATCCCCCAGTGTCTCGCGGACGAGTTCGGATTCTTCCACCTCACAAATGGCTGCATACAGATTCCCGGGCAGTTCTTCTATGTTCAGCTCTTTGCGCTTTTCAGGACTGAATTCATAGATATCCTCTTCAATGGGATCCGGTAGAGAATAACCCTCTTCGATTCCCTTCAGTCCTGCAGCCAGCATCACGGCAAAGGCCAGATACGGGTTACAGGCCGGGTCTGGAGAGCGTAATTCAATCCGGGTGGCTTTTTCCTTGCCGGGCTTGTACATGGGCACCCTCACCAAGGTGGAGCGGTTGCGTCTTGCCCACGCCACATACACCGGCGCCTCATATCCAGGGACCAGGCGCTTGTAGGAATTGACCCACTGGCTGGTCACCGCGGTAATCTCACCGGCATGTTTCAGAATACCGGCAATGTAGCACTTTGCCTCCTCAGAAAGATTGTACTTGTCACTGGGGTCGTAAAAGGCGTTCTTCTCCCCCTTGAAAAGTGACTGGTGGGTGTGCATGCCGCTTCCGTTTTCGCCAAAGATGGGCTTGGGCATGAATGTGGCGTACAGCCCTTGCTGCCTGGCCATCTCCTTGACCACAATCCTGAGGGTCATAGTTTTATCAGCCATTTTCAAGCCTTCGTCAAAACGCATGTCAATCTCGTGCTGGCTGGGGGCAACCTCGTGGTGGCTGTATTCTATTTGAATCCCCATGTCCTGCAGGCCGAAAATCGTTTTTCTTCTCAAATCACCGCCCATGTCCAAAGGCCTGGTGTCAAAGTAACCGCCCTTGTCAATGATCTTGGGGGCCTCATTACTCTCAAAGTAGAAATACTCAAGTTCCGGTCCCACGTAGTAGGTGTATCCTTTGTCTGCCGCCTTTTTCAAAGCCCTCCTCAGCACGTAACGGGGGTCGCCTTCATAAGGGTTGCCGTCAGGCTTTAAGATGTCGCAAAATACCCTGGCCACGGGCTTGTCTGCAGGTCGCCACGGCAGGAACTGAAAGGTGGCCGGATCCGGCTTGGCGATCATGTCGCTTTCTTCGATCCGTGCAAATCCCTCAATGGAAGAGCCGTCAAAGCCCATCCCCTCTGTCAAGCCCTCCTCCAGTTCAGAGGGGGTGACAGCAAAGCTCTTGAGTATTCCCAGTACATCCGTAAACCAGAACTGGATGAAGCTGACCTCCGCGTCTTTGACAATGTTCATAACGTCCTGTTCGGTCTGACAAAGCATGTGCATATCCTCCTTTCGATCTCGTTGTATTTTCATCAAACTTCGGGTAATAGGCTGTTATTGCCACCTCCTGTCATTGCGAGGATCCGCAGCGACGACGCAATCTCCTTGCTCACGTTGAGGGCCTTGCTGATTTCATATAGAAGCGTGACTTCTTCGATCTTTTTCATCTGTACTTACCCGTGGATGGCTTACCTTTTGGTACATACAACCTCATCATCCCTACAGTCAAGGCCGCTGGAACCAACATCTGCTTGCGAGGCTTTTCCTCCTCTTCCTGAAGGTTAGTAGAAAACGATTGTAAGGATCATATGGGACATAACGCAATTCATTTCTGAAGGTTGGTCAGTTTTGGTTGGCTGGTTCCTTTAGGCCGTTGGGCTGAAGGGCCGAAATCCCCAGACTTCTGAAGATATGATCCTGAAGCCCAGGCGCGTGGTCAGATTCAGGTGTTCTGGGGTTTTGAGAGATAAGATCGGAAACGATTAGGTGTGATGGACGTTGCAAATCCACAGAAAAACCACTTGGTTGGCTGATCAGAGATTCTTGCAGTCTAGGTCGGGGCATCTTGTGTTTGACAAGACGGAGAGCATATGATATCTGTAATAAAATCAGCGGCTAAGAATCGGAGATACTTGGCAAGGAATCAGTGTTTTTCAAGGGAGATTAGAAACCACAACACCTAGAAGTTGACCCACCCCGGTGGCAGCCCCGGACAGACCCTTTTCCATACCCTTCCAAATTCGTTGGCGTCACATGTCAACAATGCGAGACGGCAGCCGGCTCTGAACCAAATTCATCCACAATTTGACGGCCAGTTCATTGAACAGCCCCTCACCAAATTGCGGGTTCCACCCACCCTGTTACAAATACGCTGTAAGGATTGAAGATTTTTGGGTTATCTGCCGACAAGGATGATTACAGGAAAAAGCGGCAAGGAACTATTTCAGCTAGGTTCTCGAGTGAGGAGGAACGATCATGGCAGTGCAAGTCCTAGATACCCTCGGCCTGAAGTGCCCTCAACCGGTTCTTAAGATTGCTGTGAAGGCCCCGGACATGAAACAGGGTGATATTTTGGAGGTGCTGGGAGACTGCCCCACTTTCGAGAAGGATGTGCGCACTTGGTGCGAGCGGTTGGGCAAGGTTCTGCTTTCCGTAAAGGATGATGGAGAAAATAACAAAAAAATCCAGATACAGTTCTAGAGAACTCGCAAGTGCAGAACGCGCAGAGAGGTGGTGTGTTGAGTTCATACTGTGCGGTCAAAAAGGAGTATTTGAGGATGAGAGAAAAGTCGAAATGCTGGGAGTCTTTTCAATGCAGCGAGAAGGGATGCCCGGCCTATGGGTCAAATGATTTGAGGTGTTGGTTAGTAACAGGGACTCTGTGCAGGGAGGAGATCCAAGGAAAGTTTTTGGAAAAGATGGAGATCTGCCTTGATTGCGAGCTCTTCAAAGCAAACATGGATGTTGATTCCATGGAAGAGACGCTGAAGGTGGTAAACAGGCAATTCACAAAGTTTAGGAGTATGGTTGATGAGCGAGACAGGGAGTTGGAAGGCATCAGCATGGACTTGGCCCTGGGATTGTCCGAAGCTTTTGAGGCATTAAGAGAGATATGTTCAGGAGACCCAGAAGTAAGGATACCCGAAACCTCGAATCTTGAGTTGATTAGCAAACTAAAACATATGGTCAACCTGACTGCTGAGAACCAGGCAGAGATCGTTAACCTATCTCATGAGTTTGCCATAGGTCTTGCTGAGCACTTTGGTGTGTTGGACAGGGTTTCAAAAGGTGATCTGGATGCCCGGGTATCCGGAACTTCAAAAATAGAACTATTGGAGTCCCTGAAAGAAGTTACAAACAAAATGATTCAGAGCGTATCCACAGAGATCACCGAGCGAGAGCGAACAGAAGACAAGTTGAAGAAAACCATGGCTGAGTTAACTCGTTCCAATTCCGAACTGCAACAGTTCGCCTATGTTGCCTCGCACGATCTTCAGGAGCCACTACGCATGGTATCCAGTTACGTGCAGCTGCTGGCACGACGTTACAGGGATAAACTCGACTCTGATGCTGACGAGTTTATTGGCTTTGCCGTCGATGGTGCCAATCGCATGCAGAAGCTGATCAATGACCTGCTGATGTATTCGCGTGTGGGCACCAGAGGCAAACCCTTCGAACACACAGATTGCAACGCTGTGCTTGACCAGACACTCGCAAATCTAAGCACTGCGATTGAGGAGAGTCGAGCTGTTGTCACAAATGATGACCTGCCAACCGTAATGGCAGACGAGGGCCAGATGGTCCAGTTGTTCCAGAACCTGGTCGGCAATGCCATTAAGTTCCGTGGTGAGGATCCCCCATGTGTTCATATATCGGCCAAACAGGAAAACAACGACTGTGTTTTGTCTGTTAGTGACAACGGCATTGGGATTGATCCCGAGTATTATGAGCGTATTTTCGTCATCTTCCAGCGCCTGCACGGCAAAAACCACTATCCTGGTACTGGCATCGGCCTGGCAGTCTGCAAAAAGATCGTTGACCGCCACGGTGGACGCATCTGGCTGGAGTCAGAGTCGGGAAAGGGTTCAACGTTTTGCTTTACCGTTCCCGCTTTTGGGTCGTGATCCCTGGACCTGGATCAGGTATCGTGAGTTAGGGGCCAGGCATTAATGACGGGGGTCGGTTGCAGTTTAGTTTGATAGACAGAAATAACAAATCAGAAAACGCAAAGCATGGAGGGAAACATGAAGACTGTTGAGATCTTGCTGGTGGAAGACAACCCTGGGGATGCGCGGCTTGCCAAAGAAGCCCTAAAGGAGGCCAAAGTGCGCAACAGCCTGCACTGGGTCGAGGACGGCGTAGAAGCGATGACTTTTCTGCGCAGGCAAGGAAAGTATGCCGATGCGCCACGTCCAGACGTAATCCTGCTGGACTTGAACCTACCGAAGAAGGATGGCCGTGAGGTGCTCGCCGAGGTCAAAGAAGATGGTGACCTAAAGCGTATTCCGGTGGTGGTCTTGACTGTATCAGATGCGGAAGAGGACATCATCAAGACTTACAATCTGCACGCAAACTGCTATATCCGAAAGCCGCTTGACCTTGACCGGTTCATCGAGGTCGTGAAATCCATCGAAGAGTTCTGGCTAACCATAGTGATGCTGCCAACCCATTGAAACCGACAAAAAGATGAGTGAAAAAACCATCAACGTCTTACTGATTGAGGATAACCCCGGAGACGCCCGGTTAATCCAAGAGTTCTTGTCCGAACCGGGAGGGGCCATGTTCACTCTGGAGTGTGTGGAGCAGCTTTCGACTGGGTTGAATCGTCTGGCTGAGGGTGGCATTGACGTGATTCTGCTAGATCTCGGGCTACCAGACAGCCAGGGGCTTGACACGTTTGCCAAAACCCACGAACAAGTACGACACGTCCCGATCGTAGTGCTTACGGGTCTTGACGATGAAACGATGGCCACGCAGGCAATGCGAGCAGGCGCACAGGATTATCTGGCCAAAGGACAGATGGATAGCAACCTGCTAATACGCACCATGCGTTATGCTATCGAGCGAAAGCAGTCTGAGGAAGCGCTACGAAAGTCCCGGGATTATTTAGATCGAATCGTAAACGGAATGAACGAAGGGCTTGTGGTCATCAATCGCAATTTTATCATCAAAGAGGTGAATGATCGATTTGTAAAGGAATATGGGAGTGTGCGGGAAGACATAATCGGCCGTACCTGCTACGAAATAACGCATAAGGTTAGCGAGCCCTGTTCAAGTTCCGATCACCGCTGTCCTGTGAGGGAGGTGTTTAATACAGGTAAGCCGGCACGAGTGGAGCACATTCATAGGGACCGCAGTGGGGGAGAACTGATCGTCGAGCTTTATGCCTTTCCACTACTTGGGGAGGATGGGAAGATCGAACATGTGATAGAACTATCTCATAATATTACCGAGCGCACACGGGCCGAGGAGGAAAAAAGGGGTCTGGAAACCCAACTCATACATGCCCAAAAGATGCAAGCCATCGGAACTCTGGCCGGTGGCATCGCACATGACTTTAACAACCTGCTTTCGGTTATACAGGGCAATGTGGCTTTGATCCTGTTCGACGTTGACGCCAACCAACCACATTATCGAAATCTGAAGAGGATCGAAAAACAGATTCAACGTGGATCTAAACTGACGCACCAGATTCTCGCATATGCCAGGAAGGAAAAACATGATGTTAAGCCTATCAACCTGAACGAGTTAGTAGCAGAGACTTCTGAGGCCTTTGGCACAACAAGAAAGGACACTACTATTTATCGAGAACTCACGGAAGACTTATATGCAATAGAGGCAGACCACGGTCAGATTGAACAGGTCCTCTTAAATCTGTACGTGAACGCCACCCACGCTATGCCCGGCGGAGGGGATCTCATCTTGAAAACCATGAATGTCACCCACGATGATATGAAGGGCAAGGGGTATGATCCACGGCCCGGCAACTATGTTTTGTTAACTGTTACTGACACTGGAACAGGGATAGACAAAGAAACCCAGGGGCGCATCTTTGATCCTTTTTTTACGACCAAGGAGATGGGACGGGGCACGGGCCTTGGGTTGGCTTCGGTTTATGGTATCGTCAAAGGCCACGCTGGGTACATTGATGTTGACTCTGAGAAAGGCCGGGGAACAACCTTCAGTATCTATCTGCCTGCAACGGAAAAGAAGATCAAGAAAAGTGTCGAGATTGCCGAACCGGTCATTCGGGGGAGTGGAACCATCTTGCTTGTAGACGATGAAGAAATGGTCTTGGAAACAGGCGCTGAGGTTCTCAAGAAATTGGGCTATAGGGTGCTTGAGGCCAAAGGCGGCAGAGAAGCGCTTAAGATTTATAGCGAAAACAACCCGATTGATCTCGTCATTTTGGACGTGATTATGCCTGACATTGGTGGCGGCGAAGCATATGACAAGATGAAAGAAATGAACCCAAATGTAAAGGTTCTTCTTTCAAGTGGCTACAGCATTGACGGCGAGGCAAAGGAGATATTGGATCGTGGTTGTGATGCCTTCATCCAGAAGCCGTTTGATATTAAAGAGCTGTCTAAAAGCGTAAAGCAGGTTCTGGGCAAAGAATAGATTTTCCTATTCTCAAGGAGAGACACGAAGCCCCTAAATGTCCATATCTTGTGGCCGATGACTCACCCCCTTTCGCCTTCAAAAACACTGATACCTGCCTCTATGTGGGTCTGTGTTCTGGCAAAAGTGCAGATAACAGCCCCCCGTGACCTTACAGGCTAGAATCCTTGGAACACAAATACGTGCCACACATCCACACCCCAAGGCACCCCCAAGCCAGCTGTGGTTGGCTTATGAAATCTGCATGATATTTTCCGAAAAGCCCGGACGTACGTACCGCTCCCATGTCCGCAGTCCGCAGTCAAGCGCCTTGAATCTATATTTCCCGGACCTCTTGACAAATGTCCATCAGAACTGGAAGGTCATGATTGTAAAATGATCGCCATTCCAAAGGCTTAGGCAGACTTTTGAAGATTTTCACAACACTTCCCACAAATTTGTGGGAAGTGCGCTTGGCTTGAGCGCCCACCTCATAGCCTAGTGCCTCACTTCTCCTTACTGAATCCAACTGTCCTAGCAGAGCTTTCACTCGATCTGCCGGAGCCTTGCCCATAGCGGCCTATTCTTTATCTTGGATCAGCTCTGCATCGACAATTTCCACAATGGCTTCAATAGTCTCAATGGCAGAAAGGTCTTCACCTGGATT
>SDBT01003263.1_pt1 | contig 28162 bp, 79 predicted proteins | sample 2277101 | NCBI WGS metagenome assembly SDBT01 (sample SAMN10404973, study PRJNA504765) | marine sediment metagenome | isolation source: marine sediment core GS10_PC15, 103 cmbsf | place: Arctic Ocean: Southern Knipovich Ridge | collected 2010 | reverse complement strand
CGAGGATCGCGAGGCAGACGAGCTTTGGCCGGGCAAGTAATTCGTCGACCATGTCAGCAGTCCTTTCGCTTACGCCGCTTCCGCGAGGCCTTCAGCACTTCGGCCTGAATCTCTTCCGTCGTCTTGCACAGGCCCCAGAGCTGGCGCTGTACGTTCAGCTCATCAAGCTGCGTCGGCACCCGCCTCAGTGGCCCGTCGGTTGTCGTCCACAGTGCTTTTGCCATCATATATCTCCTCCAATCACCACCTTGGCTTTGACGGGGAGGACTCTAGCACGCGGGACAATATTCCTCTTGCGCCCATCTTCTACATTGACTGCGAGGACGCCCAGCTCATCATCCACCTTCATCAAATACTCAAAGTCCTCCTCGCAGTCCCCGAAGCGAAAACATGAACCGGGTGCCATTCCATCAAACCGCACCCGCCCGTCGTCATTCTTCAGTACCTTGATCTCCATCGTCTCGTCTCCTTTGCCTATTGTGAAAATCTGTCATGGTCATTCCTTCACCGCTAGGCGGGCCATCGTAGCAGGACCGCGTTAGCATTTTCCAAGCATGGACGCCTCTCTTTGCTCGCCGCACCGTTTGGCCCGTAACCAGACCAAGCCCGTTCACGATCTTCCCAAGGAGCCGAGGGACACGTTCGTTCCCGTCGGCGTGTTCGTAGAGTTGGATCGTCTCTGGGATCAGGCTTCCCCGCGGGTACTCTTCCATGAGCCGTCCTCGATCGTACACCGCCCATCCTGTGATGCGCCACCATTGACCTGCGGCGTGTGCAGCCTCCTCCCAGCTAGTGCCGAAATCCATAGACAGCGCCGATGTTTCCTGGTTACCAACTAGCCACACGTCATAAAGCATCGAATGGGGAACCTGGTTGATCCGCTCCCGTATCTCAATTCTCGGCGTCGGAAGTTCTTCGCTCATGGTTGTCATCTCGCCCGTCCCTGCTCAAGCCCCTGCGCCGACAGCACGTCCTGGGGCTCCTACCGCCGCTTCGTTAGCACGCCTGCCGCCGTCGCGCGCCGAAAAGCATCTTCCAAATCCACCATGTCGTCAGAATTGTCCAGCATCGCCGCGACGTTGATCCGGAGAATGACCGCCTGGGCATTCTTTGATGTTTCCTCGTATTCCGAATTGCGGAGGATCCCCAGGGCGCGACTCTTGATGGGGGGCACCCCGTCATCCCGCTTCACCTCCGCCACCTTGGGAACGTCACCGAAGCATCCCGGCGGCCGAGACAGCCGGCTCGTGTGCAGGATCTCCTGCGCAGCGATACCGACGTCGAAGTACCAGTACAGGTTGTCGCTCACAACCGTCCTATCGCCCGGCAACACCTCGCCAAGGTTCGGCGTCAGATCGATGTAGCACAGCGTCCCTCGCAAGGCCTCGTCACGGAGGAAATCCACAGGCAGCCCGAGTCGCGTCGCCAGATCGCCGAGCGTGCAGAACTGCGGTCTTTGCTCATCCATCTTGCTTCTCCTGTGTGCGTTTCGATAAGGCACCTGCCTTGATGGCTCTTTGGAGTGCTGCCTCAAGATGCGGCCCCCATTTATCGCGGTCCCTTGGCAGCGCATCGATGTCGAGCAAATCGGACACTTTTCTTGCATCGAGAGGTGGGTCTTTGGATCCCGCTTCGTGAACCATTTCCATCAGCCGGTGCCCCAGCGCCGACCCCTTGCCCCAGTCCACCCACGCCCGGCCTTCCTGGTCGCAACGGCAGGCACCGCGTCCATCGCGCTTCGCTGGTTCGCGCATGCTTTTCAGCAGCAGTTCATTCCGCTTGAACTCCCAGTCCATCGAGGCGCTCACGTGCCGTTGAAGTGCTATCAGGGCATCAAGCGCCCCGTCCAAAACGGCTTCCATCTTTGTGATCCGTTCTTCGTGATCCATTTCGTCTCTCCGTTGTGTCTGCGATCAGGAACCGCTGGTTACCCTATTGTGTTTCCTAATCTCGTCCGCGCGTCGTTCTTTCTCGGGGTCGATCTCGCAATGTGCTGCTACGGGCTTGGTTCGCCAGCCGCTCGGTCCGTAGCCGATGCCATGGCCAAGAAGGCACGCCTGTCCGCAGCTAGAGCACGCGCACTCGTATTCGAGCGGCCACCACGAGGTAGCCAGCTTGTATTCCTTGCAATTCCCATTCACGCACGCCGGTTCTCCGGTAAACCCCGAAACCTGTGGATAGCCGGTCTTTCCGCAACCGCCGCAGATGTCGCCATAGGGAGGAGTGGGATCCCAACCAGGGACAATACATGCTTTATTCTGACAATGAAATATATGGACCCGCTTGAGGTGCGCATTGCAATTTCGGCAGCGACCGCCGCGCTCTCTGTCATGGAGAACGGCTACAGCATGCCCCTGGCACGATATGTCTATGCAAACCCACCACGCCATTAGACTCAAGTCCACAGCTTTTTCAGCCTCCGACGAGCTCGGCGACTCCTCAGCGGCGTCCCGATAGCATCTGACGTCGCTAGAAAGCTCGTGAAGGGTTTTGCTCCCAGATGGCCGGCCAATGGCTGCCAAGTCAACGATGCACCGCTCAATCCTGTCAATCCTCTCTTCCAGCGTCATTTCGTGTCTCCTTGTGTGATTTTGGTCATAAAACCGCCGATTTTGCCGTCTGAATCAGCTATTTGCCTGCAAACGTCCGAAATCAGGCGCCCGCAGTCGGTATGTTGGTACTCTGGGTCCGTGTACGACCAGGAGAAGTGCTGAGGGCTGTCGAGGATCACCAAGGTGGGCTTGAATCTCTCTTCGCCCTGATAACCCAACAGCGTTTCGAAAAAGTGCTCCGTGATGCTCAACCCGCGTATGACGGCGAACGATTCTTCCGACCCTTGTCCGACCGGGATGGCGATCTTGTTGGCACCAAAGATGCATCCACGATAGCTGCATGGGATATATGCGCTTGCGCTCCAGCAGTGATTCTCTCCCCCATTCGTACCATCGTCTTCGCCGAACAGGCTGCCAAACCTCAGCGTCATCTGCGCCTCCTGGATCAGCGCCTTTGTTGAATAGTCGCCCGCGCCGATGAGGACTGCGCTCCGATGATGCCCGTATAGGGTGGCCCAGAGGCACGCAGCGGTGCAAAAAGAGCCTTTGTAGGCACCCGTCGGCAGCGTCACCGTCTTGAAGCTACGGTTGAGCACCGCGTCTTGGATGATCTTCGCTACCTCGAGATGTGCATCCGTCCAGGGAGGCCTAAACACCGAGTCAAGCTCCGACTCGCAGAACGCTCCGAAGTCAAGCCGCGATGATTCTTTTCTGTCTTTATTCATGGCCGCCCTTCCTGTTGTGTCACGTCTTCGCCTTCGTTGCGAGTCGCAGGCAAGTCTTGCAGATACGGTAGTCGGAAATGCCGAGAACCATATTGACGATCGACGACCTATACATTCCGCACATCACGATCTTGCCGCACAAGAACTGATTGGTTTCCGTGCGCATGACATGCACGATGCCGATGCGGTTTGTGTGTCCTAGCTCCATCATGCGCCACCTTTACTTGGAAGCCTCCTAGGGTCGCCGTCAAGGCTGACAATAACAATCGAATCACCCACGACGGTCGCCTTCTCGGGAACATTGCGGCCAACAAAGCTCTTCATCTCCTTCTGGTGCTCCAGAAGGGCCGTAGCACAATCGGATCGAACCTTTTCCGCCCGACGTGCCTGGCTACAGGCTTTGTTATGTTCGTCCATCAAGTCTACCCATTGTTCGGCCGCTTTCTGGAAACTGTTCTTTTCGCTCGCCATCCGAAGATCTTTCTCAAAGTTGTTTCACGTGAAACACGGTTGCCGATGTCGATACCGAATCCGTCATCCGCTGGCTCACGAATGGTCGTCTGGCGCCCCGGCCTGATCCGTATCCCGTGGTTGGTCCGTGCATTTCAGGAAATCCAAAGTGTGCTCGGGCTTAGCCATACTAACGCTGCCACTGCCCGATACGTTCAGCGTGTGCAAATCACTCAATGCAGGCAATTCAGCCGAGCCTCTTACATAAAAGCTTCCAGCCGACTTCAATGTCGGGAATTCTGGACTTGCGCCCTGGATGTGAACAGAATTGGCTCGCCTCACGTGAAGCCGCTGTCCGGGGCCATCCATATAGACACGGACGGGCCGAAAGTACAACAACACGCATCCAAGCAACCAAAAGGCTCCGACGACCAGAGCTACGACCAACTCACCCGTAAACAGCATGACAATTTCTCCTAGCTTTCTACACTATGTGCAAGTGGTCTCAGCGTGAGCAGAAACCCGCGCCCGCAACCGCTACAACTGCCCCGCCATTCGGTTTGCCCATCGCGCTCAAGCCTCTGACACCAAACCATTTCTGTTGTGTTTGGGGCTGGCAGGTCGTGCGGGAATGGTCGGATGTATGCCCGATCGCGCTTCTCGCACAGATGGCAGAACACTTGATATCCAGCCTGATCGTTTGGGACGAACATGCGCTCGACAGACGCGTAATGCTTGCTGCGGGTGCCCCAATCGTTCGGTCTTGCGCTCATCCGCGAGACAGCGAGCCCATCTTCCACCATACAGTCGAGAGCGCGATAGATGGTCCGAAACGCGAGTCGTCTGCCGTGCTTTTGCAAGTAGGCGTCTCTGATCTCTACGCCGTCGAGTTCACCGTCAGCGAGAAGATCCAAGAGCCTGGCTTGTTTGGAAATCATCGATCCGATCCTTACTCTTCGTGGCTTCGTTGCTCGTAAACGTGCCAGACCAACGCCCCACCGCTACAAACGACGCTGCCGATGTATCTCCCTTCATCCCCACCAAGGTTGTGGCCAGTGCCAGCGATTCGGAACACGCGTTCCTCCATAGGTTCGCTGACGTCGACTTCCGCCCAAAGGCATAAGATGCCCCCCTGTTCCGCAACAGAAATAACCTTTGCGCCCTTGAGCATTTTGACGATAACGACGTCGCTCAGCCGCCTAATCTGGTACTTGAATATCGATCTCATCATTCCTCCAATCGTCCGTGTAACTTTGCCAGCTTCAGGCATGTCTTGCAGATGCGCTCCGGCTCGTGAACGAACACGCGGAGTGTGAAGCCAGCATCAAACATTCGGAGCGAGCTGCTCCTACCACGCGCCGTTTTCACTGTGTTGCGGTGCGTAGAATCGTCCGGCGTGATATGCAGACAGTCGTTGCAGTGTTTGCCACCGACGTAACACAGCAGTTCATTGTCGGGGTAGTGGTCAGTCATCAGCGCCTCCTGCCAAGGGATAAAGGGCCAGCATCTCGCGTTCGTAGATCGACTCGCTCACAGTTTCCCATCCAACGCACGACTCGCCAGAGCGATCACGTGTGCCGAGATAGCCGAGCTGATACACGTTGTCTCCGATCATCGCACTGCCAACGGACCCACGAACCAGTTCGCCTCTCGGCACCGGCCACATGCATGGGTCTGGACGGAGGCGCCATGTAGCCCAGTAAGCAATAAGCCCCGCCAGTAGTACGGCCGCACTCGCGACACTCACATTCGTAACTCAGCTCATCCACGATTACTTCTCCTGTGCGCCGTGGCGCGGGTTAGGGGAACGTCACAGCGACGCCACAAGGTCTTCGGTTTCTGCCTTCAAGCAAGGATTATCCAGAAGTCTGATCCTGAACATAATCATCTTGTCCTCCAGCTTCTCGATGGTCATTCGTCGGCCTTGCTCAATTCCAAGCTGTACGGCGATTGCTACGAGAACGTCAAGAGCATCGCGACCTTGGTCCTCCAAGTTGAACGCCAGGATTTTCTTGCTCAACCATTCTTTCGGAGTTGGGCACGCTACTTTTGTGCTTTGGCCCGTATCTGGCCCCGTCCACGGCACGCTTCGGTCCTGGTTGCGACGTTTCAGTGAATACGCGAATCGGATACCCTTGGTAACGGCGTCGGCAAGATCGCAGAACGTCGCTGGCTTGTTATCCTTCGGCCATTTTCGGATTCCCATCATTCCTCCCGTTTCTTGAATCTGCCCAACAGCGTGCTCTTGACCTATCGAACCGCGGCGTCGGCAATCAGCAGTTCGCTGAACCTCTGCTGAACCGCACACAGCCAGCCCGCTTGTGTTCGCGGGTAGTCGTTGCCGGGAAGCTCGCAACAGTCGGCACCGATACTCGACATGAACTCGTAGAACTCATGTGCCGTTGGTTCATCGTATTCCCAGCCTGGATCGGCTATGAACGCTTTCAGCTTGTCCGCTCGTTCGATCCACCATTCTTCCTGATCGCCCGGTTCAAGTTGCCACTGGATCACTTCGACGGCCGCATCCCACTGCCACTCTTGCCGAAGGAATTTCTCGCAGAGATAGCCTTCGGATAGCTGGCTACCAAACCAATCAATGTCATACCCTGGGCACGAAATCACGCCTTGGTCGTTCGCTCCGAGGCAAACATCGCCCGTGATGCACAGCCTGCTTGCAAGCTCTGTGACGTATGCAGAGTAAACGCATGTGTCTGGGTGGCCTATGCGGTATACCCGCCCACTTCCTGTATCTCAAGAGTGTGCTCCGCTAGAGACTTTGCCATGTAATCAACAACGTAGCTCATTCGAATCTCCTGAATGCAACATGATCCCCGATATAGGCGCTACTTCTCATCTTCCAACCACACCTCGTATCGACCAACGCCAAGATGGCGCGACCGTATGTTCGCCCGTCGACCGCGGCGCAACACCCAACTGCCGTGCTTATCGAACACCGCTTGCAGTTGCCTCTTGGTGAGCGTTTCCTTGAAGCAGCCGATCGTCCAGTGGTTATTCGATAGGTCCATTTTCTCAGCCATGATCGAACTCCTTTCTCAATCCGATGCTCGCAAGACGCCTAGCGGCACTACCAGTTTCGCAATTCGTTCTGCGCTGCTTCGTTGGCAGCCTCGTCGGCCTCGGCGGAATAATCGCATTGGAGGTCTTGGAGTCGTTCGTTGCGCTCATTGTCGGTGATGACGCCATCCTCGTACTGTTGCTCGATGTTGGCCGCCTCGCGGTCGTATGCGTCAATGTGATTCATCGTCGTCGTTCACTCCTCTTGGTCGATCGTCTCCAAGCATCGCCCGACGTGTTCCCAGACCTCCTCTAGCTGCTCCACGATCTCATCCTGGGAACACGTCTTATCCGCGACCAGGGCGTCCACCTTGGCTGTTATGTCTTCAACTGCTGTTGCCATGCTCACTCCTCTGCTAGTTGCACACGGATCGTGTACGGCTGTGGGTTGTGCGATTCGACTTGCCAAGACCAGCCGCCAAGCTTGGCATTCTGCCAGTTCGCCTATTCGCGTGCGCCACTCCAGAAACACACACACGTTGAACGTGACTATGAGTGCCATAAGAGCCACCATTAGCTTCACAACGATTTTGGTGTCTTTGTCCATCCGATCAGCCTTTCGTAGATACTCCAAAGTCGCGTGTCGTCTGCCTCGTCCAATGTTCTGTTCTCGGCAACTTCGCGGACAGCGCGCTCAAGAAATGTAGCCTCGTCATCTCGCAGTCGGTTGCGGGCATTCTCAGCGAGTTCTCGAATCGCATCAACGCAAGCTCGGGTGTATTGGTCACCGCCGAATCCATCGCCGATCAATGCGTCGAAGTCGATATTGTTCAAGCCACCCATCTCAAACTCCTACGCGCCAGCATCGCAAGATGCCTAGCTGGCGTACGCCCATTCAGCAATCTCCACAAACGCCTCTGGGTTCTCGATACTGGGCACCTGTGACGATCGAGGCTCACTCTTCATATCGACGAGCCTTGCCGAAACGTCGGAGCCGTCCGCAGCCACTACTATCGTGACACGTCTATTGCTGCTGTTGCGCTGCATGACAAACTCGGCGCCGCCGTCATCGGTCGCAACCACCGCCCATCCCCCGTCCGGAAGGACACCTGCAAGATGCCCGCCGATCTTCTCACAAGCGTCAATTGCTTCGTCGGTCACTGGCGTTTCACCATCCAGCAGCGCGTCCGCACGATCCTCAAGCAGAGTCGCACGAATACGCAACTCCAGTTCTCGTCTTTTCAAGGAAGCCCCGCGCTCTAGTTCACTTACTTCGTCATTGCTGCGCTCCATGTCCTGCCGATGGCGCATCGTGCAGCTTGCACAACAACCATCATTTACGATGAAGTCGTCTCCACGTCTCGTACGTCCACAGCTTGAACAATGAATCCAGTCCGTGTCCATGATTCCACTCCTATGTTCTCTGCGACTCGACTCTTCTAAATCCTACGCCACGTTCCCGATCATCTTCTCGCTCATCCGGTAGAGCGCCTGCGACGGCAAGAAGTCGTCGGTTATCTGCTGTTCAAGCTCGCAGGCATCGTCGGGGTCTTGACCAGCACCTATCGCAAGAGCCGTGTAGGAACCAAGGCTGTTCTTCCGCAGCATGATCGTCCAGCCGTTGTCCAGCAGCTTCAGGCAGGCGTCGGCGTTCTTTGGTGTTCCGCTCATCGTTGCTCCTTGCAGTCTGGGCATGGCTCTCTTGCTGCCGTGGGGCCATTGAGACTCCAAACGCACTCCCCAAGAATGAGTTTGCCGCAACTTGTCAAGCCGCAGGTCGGCGAACCACAACAATCGCACGGCGGGGTTCTCAATCCAACACAGCCGCACGGTTGATTTCTGGCAAGGGCAGTGCCCATGCCGCCACATGTCTTACATCGCGTCACAGACAAGCATGTTGTCGGCTCGACGAGAGACGCCCGCGCCTCGTCAATGAGCGGTATCGCTGCTTCGGGGTTCCCCTCGTCGATTGCAAGACGAATCATGCCCAAGGTCCAGTCAATGCTTTCGTTCGACATGTTCACTTTCTTCGCCATCGTTCACTCCTGCAATCCCTACCCGGATTTAACCGTAAGCAGCTTCGGAATATGGCCGCCCTTGACCGCCAGCCTCAGATCGTCACCAACGTGCTCTTGCATCGTCTGCCCGCTCGGAAGCAACAGGTCGGCAAAGAACTCGCGCTCGATCGTCGTTATGCCCGACTCGACAGCCTCGAGCTTCGCCTTGATGATGAGCCACAGCGCCCGCCACTGCGATCGGCAAGATTGCTCCCATGCACGATGGGCATCATCAGGGTGCCGCTCTGTATCCCCCGCCGGCGTGTGCGTAAACGCGCGATCATCTTGGTCTGGCAAGGGGAGCGTGATCTTAACGCACAGTCCATTCTTGAGCGTGAAGACGACCATCGCCTTTTTGGACGAACTGACGATTCCAAACTCGTCTGCGCCATATCGAGTGACGATCTGTTCGATCTCCGTCTTGCTCTTGCCAACCGCTACGGTCGTGCTCTGTGCGTATCTAGCCATCATTCCTCCTATGCAACAAGGCTTATCGGTCCCTATTCGTCTGCATTTGCACAGCGACAACAGACCCAACGTCGCTTTTCCCGCGAATCACAACGGGTTTAGTTGGATCGTTCGGAAAGGTCATCTCGCAAGCAGCCAGCCCTGCGCAACCAGACCATTCGTTTAGCGCCTTGAGCGTTTCCAGTAAACCGATGAGGAGTGTCGGGTCCACAGCGATAGTGCGCGCTTCATCGTCGCTGTATTCTGGGATTATGTCATCGTACTTTGGAAACGGTCCTTCGGATTCGGCAGAAACACTTTGTTTGATCTTGTCGCCGGCGGTCACCCGCGCACGACCTTCAACAAGTTTTAGTTTCACTGGCTTGTTCCAGGAGCGTGCCGCCTTACACGCCGCCAGCGGAAGGGTTGTTGGTAAGCCGTCGACATTCTCGCCCAAGTCTGCCCATGAGAATTCAACGAGCCGTCGGCCGTCGGTGGCGGCGGCACGAGCTACCCCGTCTCGCACGCTGAAATGAATACTAGCGATCGCGAACCGCGTGCTTTCTCTCGCAGCGACTTCGCAGAGCGAAAAGACATACGCCGGAATGTTCATCGTCTAAACTCCTTTTCAATGTGAGTAAGATTCCTCGTCATTCCTCCGTGGTTTGCGCGGCCCCATCGTCCGACTCGGGCTCTTGCCGATCAAGCGCACGTGCCGGCTCTTCGCTTGCCCGCTCGTTGTTGCACTTAGCGCAGGCCAAGGCCAAATTGTCTAACCCGTTTGTCCCACCCTTACTAAGCGGGATGAGGTGCTCAAGCGTTGCGAGATTTTCGGACCAGACGCCGTCGACGGCCAGAGTGAGCGGATGGTCACACCAGTAACAGCGATCACTCTTCGCAAACAGCCACGCCTTAATCGCTTTCCCTCTTTTCGTCCTAGGCCTGTTCCTGCTCTTCGTCGTGATGCAGTATTGGCCTGGGCCTATAATCGCGTGTGCAACTTCGATTGCAGCCTGCAAAGCCCGATCCGCTTTTCTGTACCGATTCCTTACATTGAGGCTGTTCACACACACTGTCACACCCTTGCCAGTCAGATGGAAATCGACGATGAACTTCCCGCCGCGAATCTGCCAATGTTTGTCGCTATATCTTTCCGGCAACAAGGCATTGGCAATCACGCAACTTGAAAACGCCTTGAACGTCATTTGCCGCCGTGACCGTCGCCACTTGTGTCCAATAACCGTGCTCGCCGGATTGATTCCTCGATACGAACCTCCGAAAATGCCTTGCCCAGCATGTCCTCGAACGCGTGTAGCAGCTCGTGAACTATGGTATCGGACACGATCTGTTTCCAGTCCTCTGACGCAATCTCGTCTCCCTCGTCGGCGATGGCAGCAAACAAGGCCGTGAAGTTGATCTTGATGGCGGCCGTTCCTTCAGGCGCCGTACCGGCCAAGTACGCGCCAAACGATGGAAGCTCTGAGTCGTTCTCTATCTCCACTCGTACTGTCATCGCGCGCGTTTCAGACAAAGCGGAGACGCGTTCTCTCAGTTCGAGGTTCTCGGCCTCCAATTCGGCGATGTAGGCGCCCAACCTGGCGAACATCGATTCAACCGTGTCAACCATGTCCTCAAATCCTTCCGCCTACGCGATTTCAGCCTCGGCCATTCGCACCTCATGCACAACCTGTTCCATGAGCTTCTGGTGGGGTATCCATGCCAAGGCCGCGGCTTCCTTCCCGTCGTGCCCTTCCACGTATTCGCAGTCACCGCCTGCCGTTTGCATTGGTATCAGCGCGCGACACTGTGTTGGGCGATCCTCAAACGGTAAGCTGCATCCGCCTTCGCTCAAGAATCTGCAAGTGCCGAACCACGACGGGTCTAGCATTCCAGGCGGCCGATTCGTGTGAGCCGGCCTAAGCATGTAGACGCAGCCCAACTCGCCATCCTCGCGCGGGTCGCCCTCCCACCAATCAATCGAGTAGTATCCCGTTTTGAGCATTGCGACGATTTTTTCAAGCGTCAGAGGCTTCACATCGTCCGGCCAGCACATGCCAGCGTACTTCGTGCAACAGCGCCCACATTCAGCACATAGGCTGCTTTCGTTGTTCAGGATATCCATCATCGCTACCTCCAACCAAAGATCGTCCGCCGCTTCCTCACGAACGGACGGCCGGAAGGACGCTCAACATAAGAAACCCAGCGCGAGTACAGGCGGGCGAAAATTGTTGGCTTCTTCCCTTTGTGCCACCCGCAAACGTCGCAGGTGAGGAGGCCATCGTACTCGGTACGGGGGCGCCAATCGTCCGAGTAGTTTGCTATCAACCCCGGCCACCCAGGGGCAATGCGAGCATCGAGTTCTTCTCTCGTCAACATCAGCCTTCTCTGTCGTTAGCTGGAGGCGCTCCACGGCGAAGATTCCGTTGGGCCTGCGATACAATCTGATCCACGAGTTGCTGTGGAGTCTTCAACTTGCAGGCGGCACATCGCTGGCCAGGCTGCGATGCCGCACCACAACACAGACAGATATCCGCAATACGCTGGTGTGGCAGTGGCGGTGCAGGCGTAGGCTCTGGTCGACTGCCCTTGGTCTCAGGCGGGTTCTTGCCGGGCACGCGTTCTTGTTCGTTGGCTTTGGCGTCCTTGACCCGATGCCTGTGTATCGCAACAAGGTCGTCGACGGCAAGGCTGTAATTTTGACGATTACCAATCAGCAGGAGTAGGTTCATCAACGAGAGGCCGAAGCGCTCGGCGTTGTCGGAGGCCTTCCCTGGAACGATGTTGGTCCGCACGTCATACGACCCTTGCTTAGCAGCCGTTGTAATCGTCTGGCGAACCAAGTCCGGATCAATCATCCGAGCCAACTCCTCACCGCACTGAACGGCCGCGAGTTCAATTTCGTGCAGTTGCGGGGCTTTCATGTTCTCAACTCCGAGAAAAAGGGACCAGGCACTCAAACAGGCGTTTGCGTGAACAATGCGTCAACGACGACATCGTTTCGCATCTTGCGCAATTGGAACTTGTTGAATTCGTCCTCGGGGATCAACAGAACCATGCTGGAGACTATTCCGCGCAGCTGCCGATTCTCACACAGAAGGCGTTTGATGGCAGCAGGTAAAGGCATGTTGTCCTGATCTTCCATAGTGCCGCTTATGTTCTCGCCACCCTGAATCACCACCTTGGCTTTGACGGGGAGGACCATCGAACCCGGTTCAAAGTATCCGGATATGGTGCCGCTTTTCAGTAACGTACTTCTCGACGCCCCGCCGTGGAAGTTGTTCTTTATGTAATACTCGTTGGCGTTCGAGCGAAAGCACGCCCCTTTTTCAAGCGAATCAAACCGCACCCGCCCGTCGTCATTCTTCAGTACCTTGATCTCCATCGTCTCGTCTCCTTTTACCTATTGTGAAAATCGGCCAAAATTACTAGGACGTACCTGCTAGGAGAAGAACAGGCGCTCTTGTGAGTCCTCAAGCGCGCACCTCGGCTTACCTATTATGCGTTTCTTCCATCCACTCTTCGGAGGCCACGATACACCAAGATAAGCGAATGACTCTTTGTTCAAACCACCCTTACGTGTCATTACGCGATCAATCATCTCTGTTGTTACTATCTCAGTGTTCATGTTCTTCACCATCTGCGGACATCGTTCGGTTCGTAGGCGCACCCGACCTGTCGTCGAGTGTCTCGTTTGTAAGCGCCTGCGTGCACCGCTTCGGACGTCGCTTACCCAGCATCCTTGACTTTTCTAACCTGGTTTGGAAATTGGCCGATTTCTCGGTCAACCGGCGACGCTGTTACCCGCCGCTCCACTAATGACCTGCCACCAGGGGTGGACTATGCCAATGCCGACGTTCTGTCTGTATGCCTTCATCGAACATCCACCGGTACTACAGACGCTGGGCTTCGGCCTGGTTTGCTTCCAGGGCTGCCATTCGTCTTGATCTTTGGACGGCAACGCCATGGGCGTTCCGTCTGAGTTTTGCTACCCATTCTGGCGCGCCGATTTCTCGTTGTGCGCGTCGAATCCGACGATCTAGGACGTTTCTCTTCCTTTGGTCTGTTTCGGTCGCGAGTTTAACCTCTGTCCGCGCAATCAGCCGCCGCCAGTCCCTGGCTGTGTAGTCTCGTTTGCGTTTTCGGTGTCTGGCGCTCATGGCGCTACCTTCTCGTCCACCGCAGTACGTCTCAAGCTGGCATAGGTACCAGCGTCTCGGCGATTTCCTTCGCCTTGGCGGTCACGCCGCCTCGAACTTGCAGGATGTCCAGCTTCGCAACGATGTCCTCGTGGCGCCCCTCATGGTGGGCATGGTGGCAATCGGCGCACAAGAGGATCAGGTCGCTTGGCTTCTCGCGCCCTCGTCTTCCGTAGTCCACATGATGAACATTCAGACTTCCACCAGAGCCACAAAGGCCACATCGGCGGTCGTATTTCTTGAGCATCCGGCTTCGGAGCCGTGACCAATGCTTAGTTTTGAGGTAGGCCCGATACGGCATACTGCGAAGATTTGGTTTCGGATGACGCTTCTTGGCGCTCGGGGCTTGCGCCTTCTCTTGTGCCTTATCCGACAGGTAAGACCGCCAGCAGGCCGGTATGGCGTCGTTGTTGGAGTTCGCTGTTTCCGTCATCCTACTCTTACCTTCTCGTTTCACCGCAGTACGCGATCACCGACCACCCTGCACGGGGATGGCCGGGCTATGTCAAAGACGCGAGGATGTCCTCGCGGTGGCGCTGTCCGTCTGCTTTGGTCGACCTGCTGCGGTCTTGAACTAAGGCAGCTTCGCAAGCGTCAACGTCGTAGTACCGGCCGGGGGTCTTGCCCTCGCATAGATCCCATGACTTGGTCGGCTGGCTGCCGCTCAGTGCCAGAACGTCGAGATATGGCAGGTGCCCGAAGTGCTGTTCGTGCCAGAGAAACTCCAACGGCAAGCCCAGCCGAACCGCCAACTCCTCAATCGTGCAGAAGCGGGCAATAACGATCGTCTTCGTCGACAACCACATTGGCGCTTGGTGCGCGTCTGGTAGTTCTACTCCTGCCATCACTCACTCCCCTCCCCCGCTGCACGTTCGCGGGGCGGTGGTTGTACTACCTTCTCGCCGCCTTCGCGCGTCGTTTCTTCTTCTGCCCCGGCGCCTTGATCGCCCGCGCCTTCGCCATGTTCCGTTCAGCGGTAGCGACGTCAGCCTCGCGCCAGAGTCGTGGCTTGCCGGGGAGAAGGATCGGTGGCGGTAGCGTGCCGTCGCAAGCCCATCGGTGAATCGTGACGACGTGTGTGCCCCACCTGTCCGCCAGCATTTGAGCCGTCAGGTGTCCTTTGGGGATCTTCGGCAGCGGCATGGCGGAAACTCCTAAAGCCTGTCTTGCGTCCGTTGTAAGTCTAACACGGATATGGCCCTTGTCAAATGGAATGTCGAGAATTTTGCAAAAACACCGCGCAGCCGTCCGTACCCCCGAACGAGCCGCGCAGTGTTGGGTCTGTGCAAAGAAACGTCCTCCTTGGCGCCTGAATGGATGCTCAGGTGACGCCAAAGAGGACGAGTATCAGTGTGATTTTGAACATCCATCCTTGGATCCTATCTCATCTCATCTCTCTGTCAAGCCCTCAGTCGTACCATGCAAGTGAAAACGCAGCCCATGCTCCCGCGACCAGCATACATGGGAAAACCAAAAGCGCGAAGACGACGAAAGCGATCTTCAGCATAACTTCGAGGACGCGCCACGATAGAGACACAAGGTAGTCTAGGTAGTTCTTCATCGGCTCTGCCTTGGAGGTGTTCCTTGACGCGACCGTTCCAACAACCATGCCGACAGCAAGGTAGGCCGCCGGCGTAAGCCTCTCTATCCAGCCCATTTCGGCTAACGGCATCGCTGATGCTCCACAAGTGGTTTGCCTTGGAGAACGCTCTCCTGGCATTCGTGGCACTGCCTGACGTGCGCCTCGACTCTGCGGCGGGCACACCACCGCGAGAACCAGTAAGCGTACAGAGTCCCACCGAACGAGCCCAAGAGCGTCAAGAACAACACGCCTGACGCAAGCCACAGCAACAGTTCTACGGTTACCTGCATCACTTATGCTCCTTGCAGTAGAAGTCATTGACCACGGCGCGAGAGCTGCATGTTTCACCACAGGCGATGCGCCGAATGCACCTCTCGAATCCTTGAGTCTTCTTGTCGCCCGAGAACGCCCTCATGTCGAGATTGTCGCCACCACCGCGCGTGACCATCTGCGGCACCCCAGTGAGTTCCTCGGGCTGCGGATCGCTCTGGTCTCCGCCAGGGCCTTGGTGTTCCTGGCAGTAGAGGGACATTTCCAAGGCGTTGGCCACACACCTTTGGCTGCTGTCGTCACGATAAAAGCCGTGGTGGCATCGCGTGAGCCGACTGGACTTCGGTTTCTCAGTAATCGTTCCCCTGCCAGCCCAATCGCGGGCTGCGTTCCGCTTCATGCCCTCCACCATCGTCGCAACAAGCCCCTCAATATGGGCGCGCGTCTCGTCGTCGAGTTCCAATACCCGTACCGATCGCGAAGTAGACCGCGTTAGGGTCTCGCCCAGCAGGCTCTTGCGGAGCCGGATCCCGTAGACTTCCTGATCGTCACTAACGGTTACCGTGGGGACAATCTGGTCCCAGGGATCCAAGCAATCGCAGACGATGTCCAGGACCTCTTTTGGTGTGAATTCCGAGCGATTCGGGGCGCCACTGGTGTCCACTTGGGCCTTCCTGCCATCCGGCCACGTCGTTGCCGCGATCTCGTTCTTCAGGCTTTCGGCCATCGCCGTAACAAGTTGCTCAATGTAAAATTGAACATGCCTTATCGGGTTGCCTGTCCTGGCTACCAACATCACCTCTCGCGAAAGCCGTAGCGATGCTCCATGGGTGGGTGTGTTCTTCCAAAGCCAAAGCCTGTAGACATTGTCATGTTCCTTTAGCGGCATATCGACCCCGACCTCAATCTGGTCTTGTGGGTCCAGGTGGTTGCGCGCTATATCAAGGAGTTCTTTCGGGACCAGGTCTATTTCGTGAGTCGCTACCGGGGCATCGCCAGCACTCCTCTGAGTTGCTGCTCTCGGATTCGTCAAAATCGCGTAGTCCACCACCGGCTTTTCGTCGCATCTGAAGGTCTTGCGGCAGTCGCCGCACGTCGCCTGTTTGATCGGCGGATCGCAGGTGAGGGCCGTCTTCGACAGCCGATCAGGGCCAGCATCGCAGTAGGGGCATCGTAGCTCGTTCATCATGTCTCACGCTCGACTAACCCGCACCATACCTTCTTGTCCGTTTCGTACATTATGCGTACGCGCGCCTTCATCTCGTCGATTGCGTACTGGACAAGGCATTGGATGATGTAGGATTGCCACTTCTCGCTGACATGGCGACCTTGCGCATGATCGTAAGTCGCCCTTTCTTCAAGCACGATAGCTGAAGCAAACGTGCGCCATATTCTGATCTGGAACACGCCATCGGGATGTTCATCGACAGCGATTTTCAGCCCATCCCAAGGGTCCATGTTCCGCATCGCTAGTTTTTTGACGTGTTCAGGGGTCATCGTCATCTCATCGCCATCTTGGCGTAGCGTCGGCGTTGACGTAACCGATTTCGTTTCATCGTTCGACCGTCGATCCAGACCTGTTCTGACTTAACGACCACTTTCTCTGGATCTTTACCCATGCACGCTGCGGCCAATCCCGAAAGATGGTCAATCAGGTCTTCAATGAAGTTTAGCTGCAATCCCATTACGCTCCTTCATTCGCTGATGGCAGTACCTCACGCAAAGTAGCATCGCAAGGACAATCAGCGTGTTAGCCATCATGGTTGCTCAACCCGCTCACACGCTGCACGCCGGCCCGGTCTCGGGCACAAGCTGCCCAGCGCCTCGCCACACCGCTTCACGTAATGGCACGTTAAGCTCATCTCCGCAGCAAGCACGCGGAATCCGATGTTGAGCATGTCCACCCTGTGTAGTACCGTTTCGTACGTCAACTTCCGTCGTTTGAGCACGCGGCCTGGCATCATCTCACTCCTTCAGTTCGCGGCACGCGATCGCCGACCACCCTGCACGGGGATGGCCGGGTTATGTACGTCAGCGTCCCGTCGTGGAGCCTGAGTCGGGCGGCAGCCGGAACGCTTTGGGTGGTGGTTTCGCCTCACCCCCGTGAAGCGCGTCTATCCGCGCCATCATGCCTTGGCAGAGCCCCTCGACATGGGCAACCCGTTCTGTGAGTTTGTCGATCCTGGCGTTCGTGAATGGCGCCTCGGCGTTCGTCACAAGCCGGGCAATGGCCTCCGCTCGCTGTTCCTCGTTCAGCTTCGCTAGGTCGCCGAGCACATCTTTCACTGTCTCATCGCTCATATCTCACTCCCCTCTCCCGCTGCACGTTCGCGGGGCGGTGGTTGTTTCTGCGGTTCTGGGTAAGCGTCTTGCGGATCGGTCATGCACAGTGCGTTGGCCACCCAGTGAATTCGGCCGTCAATCACGTCTTGGGAGATGTTCGGTGGGACCGCAAACGACCTACCGGCGAGAGGCATTCGCAGGCTTGCCCTCACTCTCAGAGTGACGAGCCACCCCGCGCGGCCCAGCGGCGGCTCGATTAGTTCGACACTGGGAACGAGCTGAGATCCGGGCGACAGCGAAGCATTGTGCGGCGCCAGCGCCCGGTTGACCATCCTGCGTACATCGTTCACGGTCATGTGTCATCCTCAAACAGCTCAACCGTCCCGACGCGGCCCCCTTGTGAATCCAGGACGGGGTAATCGCACATCCCGTCGATCCCGTATGTGAAGATGGTCTGCCTCAATCCGTCGAGAACTATGCCCAGCTCCACTTGCTGCGCGATGGCTGTGTTCATGGCGGCAAGGGGGCTGAACGCGGGTCCGTCGATCTCAATCTTGATCTGGATGTACTTGCTCATGCGTTGTCCCACTAGCCGATTATCTCGAAAACGATTGCGCCTGCGACCAAGAACGCCACGAAGGCAAACCCGACCAAGGTCATGTCGCAGTAGTCTTGGTTGTCCATCATTCGCTCAAGGCGGCTCCAGCGGCTGGGTATGGCCAGCCGCGTGAGGCCCGCTCAAGTTTAACTGGTCTCTTTCCGTGGACGGCCAGGTGATGCTCAAAGCACAACCATCGCACGTCCAACGGCCTTGAATAGTCGTCGTGGTGGGCTTCAACCTTTGGTTCCCCGCAGGCTTCGCACGGTTGCGGCGTGAGCACGCCTTTCCGTATGGCCGCCCTAGCCGTTGAGCGTGCTGCGTGTCGATCTGGGTGACACTGCAAAGCACGCTTGCTGTATGCGCCCTGGCGTTCACTATGCTCCGGACGTCGAACGTAAGCTCTGTAGTATGACGCTACGTGTTCTCGGTGTTGTCGATAGTAGCTCGATCTGTAGCTCGAATAGTGCTCTCGGTTGTCGCCCCGGTGATTCTTGCGGCACAACTTGCATTTATGATCCAGGCCATCTCGCCGAGATGCATCCTTCGAAAACTGCGTTCGCGGCCGACTGTTCCTACAACGCGAGCACCGTTTCAGTTCAGAGGTGGCCGATGGTGTGTCAAAAGGAACCCCCCGCTGAACGCGAGGCTGGTGAACCCGGATGCGCTCAAGCACGGGGGGGGATTTCATACCTACCGAGTTCACCATAATTAAACAGTACCACACGTATCGGCGGCTGTCAAGTCGCGTCGTCTGTTTTTTTCTCGGTAGGATCTGGAATCAGATATCCGTTCCCGAGAATGTCGGTAAAAACGTCTTCATGCACTGGGTCGGGCTTCTCGATCTTGATCGCAATGCCGGCTTTGATGAGGAATGCCTCAAGATTTCGAGCACGCATCTTGGCGTCGACCTCGCTTCGGCTAAGAATGCTGAACCTGGCGATCATATCTCTGTAAATCCAGATGCCGACGAACAACACCAGCACAAGTAGGCCGAGCTCAACACACACGATGATCGTCAGCGGCTCGGTAGACATGCCAATGCTCCTGTGAATTATGTCCAGGCGTCGAAGGCTCGGAACAGGACTTCAACAAATACGACCATCGTTTCGGCCGCGCGATCCACGAGCCAAGAAAATGGGTGCGCGAGAACGCAAGCGATGAGCACAAGTACGATGGTGCTTCGTTTTTTGTTGTTCCGACTTGCAATCCGCGTGTTACGCAGTTTGTAACGCCGTTTAGGCAATGGGCGAGAAATTCTTGCTAGGGCGGCCTCCACGTAAAACTCTCGTTCAAGATCCATCGTCATCTGATCCTTTTTCGGGGCCATCATCCGACTTCCACGTACCAGCGGTGAGAACGTATTCCTTCAGCCCGCCCAATTCAAGCCCCAAGCGATGTTCTAGCGACACAACTTCAAGAGGACCCACCTCTCTGATCTCCGGATTGCCGAAGCGCGGTTTGAATCTCGTGCAGATAGCGCCCAGGGGTGTCACGCACAGCCCCAGGAGCCGCCCCGGTTCCTTCAGCCGCTCTCCGCGGTACCATTGGATGTTGCAGTGGATTGCCTTCACGCGCTCAGCAGCGCGGGCCTCCTGCCTCCTGAGCGGCTTCACGAGCGTCCTGTCGTTAGCGTTCAGAACGTTCGGCTCGATCACCACGCGGCCCGCACGCTCAAGTGCCCATTGCTGATACCATCGCGGCTGGCGCCTGACGCTAATCACAGCTTGTCCTTTCGCAGTGGTACTGGCACGTAATATGCTAGCCCCTCGAAATACTTCTCGTCTCGGAGGATGAAGAACCGCTCGCCCCAGACGACGACGTCCGTGGGGGGCTCGAACGTCGGCACCTCTACGACCGCCACGAAGTCGCCATTCCGCGTGTAGAGGTTGACTTTTTCCATGCGTCACAGCATCTCCATGAGTTGTTGGCGCACGTCGCTGGGATCCATCTCCCTGAACACGAGTGCATGGAATAGCTCGGCGGCGATCGCGTTGCCGACAAAGACGGAGCCGGATCGCATGAACTGTTCCACGATCTCCAGCTTATGGAACTCGTTCTGCGTCTCTCGGGCGTGGGCCTTGCCTACGAGGTCATCCTTCATCTTCGTATGCCCTGACGACGTTTGACCAGACGCCATTAGAATCTTCATCTAGCGGCCTCTTCGCTCGGTTGCGCCTCACAAGCGGTCGCCTGGGTGGTCTGCAATCCTGACAGAAAAGATTATCAGCCGAGGAGCCAGCCATCCTGGTTCCGCATGAGGCACATACAATGTATCCTCCGCAGGACCGGCATGCGCAGAGTCGTCGCATATCGTAGTCTGTGAGGTCATCGGTCATTGCCATCCCCGTTGGTCTTATCCCAAACGGGCAGTACGCCGTCGCCGACTGGACCGTCCGCCTCCGGCTCCGGGCGCAAGATAAGCGCCAGGTCCACGGCATCCCTCACGATGGATCGTCGACCGCGGTCGCTGCGACGCCGAGACGACCTTCTGCGCTTAGGTTCCGCCATTGCGTTCAATCTTCTTCCCGATGCCCAGCGCCGCCAGTGCGGCCATCATCGTTGCTCCTGCCATCGACACCGTTTCCCAATCGAAGCCTTCCCCGTTCAACGAGGCGACGATTACGGTCACCAACAGACTCAGCCCGCCCAGAAACGTCCCCACCGCCCCGATCGTCGTCTTGTAGCCTTTGAGAAAATCCATCGCGATAAGTACCTCCAATGTGAAAATGAAACTGCGGATGACAACCGGTCGACAGCCAACAGATGAATAATATGGCTGCCGCTAGAAAAAGGCATCTCAGGACGCATCGCCAACCTTCACCGGGGATGTCGAGGATCGTGCGTTTCATGGCTTGACGGGCGACAGCCGCCCGATCGGAACCCATGTGGCGCGGACCGATTTGGATTCGCCGTCCAGCCGCGGCGTGATCTCAACTTGCGCCGTGAGGTGTTGGTATTCGCACTTCCCAGTCGCGACACCCTGCAATCCCGAGACCACATCCACGTACTTCTCGCCGAGCGATACATCGCAGAATTCCATCGAGTTCCCTTTCAAGAGTTAAACAAACATCGTGCGTTTCATGGCGATAGCGGCTCCACCTGAACAATAATCTTGCAACCGAGTGCGCACGCCATATCTGAGACGTTGCAAAGCGTGAGCCCGCGTGTTCCGCTCAGAACCCTAGAAACATAGGACTTGTCGCGGCCCATCCGTTTCGCAAGTTCGTTCCGATGCACGCCTTGTTCTTCCATAAGCCCGCAAATCAGCTCCGTGACTTCCAGGAGGAGTCGTTCCTGCTGGAACAGTCGCATCCCTTCAGGCGTTGAAGTGAGTTCGTCGATTAGCGTCGTGGGTGTCATGGTTTCACCTGGAACTGGTCGGGATCGAACCGACGGCCTCCTGATTGCAGGTCAGGCGCTCTCCCAACTGAGCTACAGCCCCAATAATGCACACTCACCCGCACCGCCTTGGCGCCAGGCCGCAGACATGAGTGTGCTGTGCCAAGGGATTATTAATCCCGAAGCGAACTCAAACACCGGACGGGCGGGCCTCCTTGCCCAAGCTGTGACATCCGTGTCCGCCCGGCTTACAGTTGGCGACCCCCGTCGCCGCTATCGACCACTTCACAGCCACCATCCAACATCATCTCGTGGAACTCTTGATCCGACACTACGTCGTCCGCCTTGATGGGGCCATTGTAGGCATGCCCATCAGCCTCCTCGTTTTGTCGCACGTGAAGCCACTCAAGGAAGTCAGCCATCGTGTGCCAGGTATGCGTGTGCTGCTGCCCGCTATCGAAGGACCAGTGCAACTCAAGCCTGTCGTACACCTCTTGCAGTAGCTTCTGGCGGTCGTTCATCATTCATCCTCACGAGGGATTCTTGTCCAGACTGCGTCCCACACGAACGCGATGAACGCCTTTACGTCCGATTCAAGACGACCCGTGCATTTGTCTATCTCCAGGGCAATCGGCGCACCCTTGCACGACAGATTCGACTTGTTCAGCCGGTCGAATTCGGTCACGAGCGGCTTGTTGGCTAGGCACTTTCGTACGCAGTCCTCAAATGTCATCACTCAGCCTCAATCCAACTCAAACGACTTTCGTAGCCGGGTAGCGAACTGCTCAGCTTCGGCTTTGGACATTCCGCGGTCAATGGCAACGTAGGTTCCGCGGTTCCCGTAGCGGCCAGCCGAGTTCGGCCACGCCTCTACCACATCCCATCCGAGTGCTCCTTGCCAGGCCTGGATTGAACCATCGCGACCTTGCGTCTTCATTACTCGGCCTTGCCAGGTGGAACACCTCGCCACGCCTTATGTACGCGGCGCTGAAGCTCGACGTCATACTTCAGAGGAAGACGTGCAACATTCTCAAGAAGGCTGTCTCTGCGTAGCATCGCCTCAAGCTCTTCCGGTGTTCCGTAGATTGGGATTTTCATCACTGCGGCTCATCCTCCTGGCCCCACGGGGACTTGAGCGCAAACGAGAGGTCGATGTCCTGCGCATTGATCGACGCCGTTTGCCCCGCGATATCGATGCTGACGATGGGGATAGCCGTCGGCTTGATCTTGATCGTCGTCGTGCAGCCCGGTAGCAGGACAATCGACAGGCATCCGCTGACGAGCAGCAAGGGTAACGCCTTCAGCCATTTTGGGCATCGCATGTCACACACCCCATCCGAAGAGAGCCGCCAACAGGTCGGTCAAAAGCGTCCACAACGGAAGGAGGGTCGTCAGAAGTGCGAAAAATCCAGTCATCTCATTTCTCCTAAGAGGTGCCAATCGTTTCTACCACCGGTCCGTGATAAATGTCGATCCGATGGTCCACTTCACGTATCGCGCCTTTGAGGTCGTACCAAGAGGCCATGACAGCGATGATGATGACAGCAACGCCAATCACCAGTTTGAGGCTGATGGCCGTGTCCGGCGTGATACGTCCGTTTCGGGGTTCATTTTCTTTAGCCATCGCTACAGTCTACACCACCCATGCCGCCTAGCAAGCGTTATCTGCGAGTTTTGTTGCCCGTATATCATCCTTGGCAAGCTGGATGTCCTCCGGCGTAAGCTCCTGCCGCTTTTCTGTCCGATCTAACGGGGATTCCCGCTTCCACTTCTGATGGGCCAGGATTGCGGCGCTGTGGTCCGTGTAACCGATCAGACGGGCGATGAGGGGGTAGGAGATGGGTTTCCAGCCGGAGCCAGGATAGTCGCTGAAAACCATAGCGCCAGTTATCTCAAACGTGAACACCGTCTGCCTCAGCCACGCCACAAGTTCACGCCGGATGGCCGCTATCTTCGGCGTCTTGCACAGGTAGCCTTTTTTCGTTCGCCTGCAAAGTTCGCCAGACAGAACTCCGTGCGTTGAGCAACCGTCAGCATAATGGTGGTTCAGATCCTTGATTTGGTCGGTGGTTAGTTTGGGCATTATGGCTCTCCTGTTTCCGCCAGATACGTCTTGACCTCATCTGCCCAGAACGGCACACGGCTGGCCTCCTCGGCCGTCAGCCACACCCGCGTACCGCAACTCCCGCACTTGGCGTAGAACGGACGCCGGTAGACCTTCGATGGGTAGAGCGTCATGTGGCGGCCGTGGCATAACTCCCCGCCTTTAGCACTCAGGCTGTTGGCTTGGCGCTTTGATTTCTTGGACGGCAGTTTCCCGCGGTAGCTCTTGGCACTCCCGGTGTCCAACGGTACCCGCCGCGTGCTGCTCTGTGGTCTTGATAGGTATGCCATTAGCGGTCCAATTTAACTGGCATCAGCACTGCGGTTGCTGATCCGCTGTCACCTCTCGCCTGAATTAGTATGGGCTTCTTGGGGTCGTTAGGGACCACCAGCTTGACAAGCTCTGGCGAAAGTGTGTCCACGGCCATCAGAAGCTCCGCTAGAAGGATTGGATCTACGCCGATCGTGTTCGCGTCGTCATCCTGGTACTTCGGAATCACCTCGTTGACGTTCGGGAACTTGCCATCGCTCGCGGCAGTAGAGACTGTATGGGCAACCTCGTCGCCGACCGAGATAACGAGCCGCCCATCCCTGGATGTCAATTCGACGTCACTCTTCAACGCGCGAGCTGCGATGCAGGCCTCTCTCGGGAGCGTGGCTACCGCGAAGACTTCGTCCTCGTCGATTGGCCACGAAAACTCAGCAACGCGCCTACCATCGGTCACCACTGCGTAACCCTTCCCCTTCTTAACGTAGAAGTTGATTCCGTTTATCGCGTACCGCGTACTCTCTTTGGCCGCAATCTTGCAGAGCGACCAAGCGTACCTCGGAACTCTCATTTACTCTTTCCTTTCTAGTAGTCAAACATCTCCTGCCCCTCGGCGTCGGGCAGCTCTGCCAGCTTCTCCCGCACGTCGCCGACGATGATCCGGCTGTCAGGCATTTGCTGCTTCTCCCGGCACACGGGCGCCTTGACCAAAGTAGTACACAGTCTCACACCTCAGACACATCACACCGTCGTCAGATCCCTGCGCGGCGAAACAACACGCGAACCCGTACTCCCGGCACAACATGCATTGGAGCTGGTGAGTCGCCGGCGCGGGCTGCATCTTTTTGCACAGCGGGCATGGGACCTCTTCTACGGCTACGTCAGGCATTGGATTCCAACTCCCCGTGAACGTACAACGGATAGCCGGTCGCCTTGACTATCGCATTCGCTCGCTCCATGGTGTCTGCCCGGTCTGTAGAGCGGCGCCAATCAAGGACGAATACCGATGGGGCGAAATAGATATGCACGCGGTAGGCGTGGCTCGCCCTCGTCCACGTACTACGTCTAACCTCCACCCTCGGCACCGGCAACGTGTCAGGCATCCTGTCGAATCCTTTCCGGCATCTGATCCACCTCCGCCCATCCGCTGCCATCGCATCTCGCACACGGACGTGTCTCCTTAGAGCATACGCCGGTTACCATCCCTTCACCGCAGCACGCCAAACATGGTTTCTTGAGAGCATCGGTGGCGAGCCCCTGCGCCCATTCCAACGCACGCTCGACGCCAGCCTCGAATCCGTACCGGCACGCCCCGTAGCCGTCGCCCTGAAGACCGACATCCTCCAACCCGCAAAACAAGCCCTTCTCGTAGTCGCCAGTCAGGTCAATCTGCGGTTCGTCGGTGGGTCCTGATTTTATTGCCCTAAGCGCCGTTTCGTGTCGGTCCATCACGCCTCCCCCGTTGGAACTTCGATCGTCTCATGCCCGCTCTCTGTGACGTACTTCAGGTGCCCGCACTTCGTACACCAGTGGGCAGAGCCCACGTCCATCGTCCCGCTAACGTATTGCCACTCGTGCTTGTCCGGCTTGCAGGCAGCGCGCCTGGCCTCTTCTCGCTTCAGCATCACGTCGAGCGAACGCTGCAATAGGCGACGGGCTGTGTCGGCGTCGAAATGCTGCTGAAGCGCAAGTGCGCCCTGTGCGCGCTCGGTATTCGTCCAGCACACACCGTCCACCAGTTTGTCGAGAAGCTCGTTGAGTCTGTCCAGTTTCATCACGCCTCCCCCGTTGGGCGTTGGTATAGAGTTCTGCTGCCAACTTTGTTGAATTTCATTACCCCGCACTTCTGACACCAGTAAGCCGCCCCACTGGCCATAGTAGAACCCACCCACTCCCAATCATGCTTGTGCCGCGGCTTCGATTTTGGTTTGGTCATGGTTCACTCCTCTGTGTCGTTAAGACCGCATTCCGCTCGGCGACGTTCACAATGCACGCTACCACACTCGAAGTCACGGCAGAAACTTGGCCGATGTTCGTGGTGCAGGCACTTCCCCGTTGTTCTGTCGAGCCATACGCACGGTTCGTCGCCACGGCCTTCCAGCGGCCCCTCCATGGTTTCCATCAGCGGATTAAGCAACTCGTCCGGCAGAATGACGCAATCAAGCGTGTTTCCGGACAGTGGCAGAAGATTTTGCCCCATGCAGCAGGCTCCTCAGTTGTCGCAGTTGGTTGGTCGGTTGGTCGTCATCGTTCACCCTCCAGTCTTCTCGCCAGGAGTTGAGCAGCCTCGATAGCCCAGTCTCGCCACTGGTGGGTCTCCAGCCCGTAGATGTGGCCGCCTGATACATGCAGGTAGTTTCTGTAACCCAAGACCTCTTTCCGCACCTCGATGAACGGAGGTGTGATGTCAAGGTCCGGCTTGCCCCCCCAGGGAGACTCCGGAACGAACACGCCAATCTCACCAGCCTGGAACGGCAGAAACGATGTTCGGTGAATGTGGATTATCTGCGGTTCCACCTGCTGGCAGCCGAATGCCAGGAGGATGATTGCTGCTGCGATGGTCGTTCTCATGTCGTTCCTTTCTCAATCCGCCGTGGCGCGGGTTAGGGGGCTACGCTTTCCACGACCTCGCTTTGCGGAGTTCCTTCTTGACTTCGGTGAGTCGCTGCTTTTTATCAGATAAGGACAACATCACGCTTTCTACTTGCAGCAAGCCCACCTTAACAAGCTGCTTGCGGACTGCGGCAGCCGACACAAAGATACGAGACGGACGCCACGAATACGTCTTCATGCTTACCCACTGTTCGGCGCCGGATTCCCATTGCAGCAACACGCGACGGCGCGAATGTTCCAGCTTGATAATCTTGACGCGGCTAGGCTGGGCGGACAAGTACGTTGGCACAAACCATACATCCATCCCAATCGACAACGCCCTTTTATCGTGCGACTTCATCGGCGGATACATGCTTGTTTGTTTTCGCATCGTTCTTCCTCTCAAAAAATTTTGCGCGGGCCGAATGCATCGTAACGTTGATCGGCGCCCCTAGGACACTTTGTCCGGCAGGTCTTTGACTCTCGACGCGGCGAACTCGGGAACGGCTATCCGCGAGACCTCGAACCGACCCATCGAATAGTTGGTCACCGAGTATATCTCGAACACGAGCGGCCAATCACAGTCGAGGCCATTGCCGTGGTAGTGAAAGTGCTCGCCAGCGTCCGACGCCACCCCGTTGGGGCACACTCGGTCGTCGTGGTTGCTCCCAAATTCCGTAGCGTCTTCGAGCGTCATGCCATGATCGGCCACGACATACTTGTACTTGTAGTTATCCATCACCCTCCCCCTTTCTTCGGCAGCCGGACGGGGATTTTCAGGTCGCGGGCGAGGGCTCGGGCAAGACCGATGGTCTCCGTAAGCGATGCAAGTCCATGGTCAATCTTATGTGTGCCGCTTGTAAGCATGAGGTTAATATCGAGACCGCCCCGCCCCCGTGGGCGACGTTTCACCTCAACGCACGGATACTCAATCTCCATCCGACCCCCCTTCCGCCGCGGCGATGGCGGCGTCGATCTCATTTCTGAGGCCATGCAGATCGCCACCAACTTCAAATTGGCTTACAATGTAAACAAAGTGCCTAGCTCTCTCCAACCCCTTCAGCATCGGCTTGTGGGCGTTGAGGATGCGGAGGAGTTCGGCCTGGTGCTCTTCGCTCGGCCATGGGTCCTGGCAGTCGTTCATAGATATATAGGTTACCCCGTCGCGTTCCAAGCGGAGGTCATGACATTCTCCATGCATGTATTTGCCATGCTCGAACGTCCAACTAGTTTGTTTCTCACCCATCCTGCACCACCTTCCCGTCGTCGCCGATCCGCGTGCCGAGGGCGATGGCTGATCTTGCTGCTTGCCCGACGCATCCGACGCCATAGAGTTGACTGACTGTCTTGCACATTTCCTTCATCGCCTTGGCCGAGTTCAGGTCGTTGGCGATGCCGACGGCAACCTTCAACGATAGTGCAGTGAGAACAACCGAATCGCCACAACCGTGGTCGTTGATGACAATCCACAGCCCGCCGGCACCCTCTCCAACCCTCCACTCCAACTCCTCCCCCTCGGCGGCCTCCCCCTCCGCACGCTCCACATTGCGCCGGTGGTGGTCCACGAGCCCCTCGATGGGTAGGTCGGTCTCGCGGTTGCTAGCAACGAGCTGCGCAAATTGCGTCAACGCCAGACCGAGGCGTTCGCGGTGTTCGGTGACGTGGTGCCTCGATACCTCCTC
>SDBT01003261.1_pt1 | contig 28165 bp, 25 predicted proteins | sample 2277101 | NCBI WGS metagenome assembly SDBT01 (sample SAMN10404973, study PRJNA504765) | marine sediment metagenome | isolation source: marine sediment core GS10_PC15, 103 cmbsf | place: Arctic Ocean: Southern Knipovich Ridge | collected 2010 | reverse complement strand
CTAACAGAATCGTCAATTTCAAATTTGTTACACATCGGAAACCATTTTAAAATTTCAGGATCAGAGATCCATTTTGTTAAATATTTAGCATCTGATTTTTCAGAAAATCTGATCTTTAGCTTATCTATTTCAACCATAAATCAAACATTATTCTCGTTTTATATTGATTGTTATCCTTTATATACTTTTCTTGGGCAGCGAATTTTTCGAACTTAAATTTTTCTAAAAGAGAGATAATTTTACACCCTTCAAAAACCTCTACAAATAAGGACTCTAATTTAAAATGATTTTTTGCAAGATGAATTAGATTTTTTAGCATGTCAGAACCAATGCCTTTTTTACGAAAATCTTCATCTACTATTAAATAAATCATAGCTTCGTGAGCAAGTTTTTTATAAGGCATTAAAAATAAAGTTCCAATAGAGACCACTTTATTGTTTAGCACTCCTGTTAGAGAAGCTTTAAATTTAGAAAATCCAATCCAGTTTCTTGCGCTATCTTCTGTCTCTTTTTTTGTAGAAAATATAAACCATTCATTATTTTCTTTTTTAGAGAGCCATTTAAATAAATGATCATAATCGGACATTTGAGAATATCTAATATCTAACTCTTCCATCTATGAATATTCCTTAAGGTAAGCTTCTACAAATATATCTATTTCTCCATCTAATACAGCTGTGGCATTTGAGGTTTCTACCTTTGTTCTAGCATCTTTAACTAGAGTGTAGGGCTGAAATACATAACTTCTAATTTGTGACCCCCACTCTATTTTCTTTTTCTCTCCCCTTATCTTACTTATTTTTTCTTCTCTTTCAAAGATTTCTTTTTCATAAAGCTTAGATTTGAGCATTTCTAAACACGTTTGTCTGTTTTGAATTTGAGATCTTTCGCTTTGACAGGTAACTATCATCTTAGTTGATAAATGAGTTATTCTAACAGCTGAATCAGTAACGTTTACGTGTTGACCTCCTGCGCCTGATGCTCTAAAGGTATCTACCCTTATATCTTGCGGTCTTATCTCTATTTCAATATCTTCAGTAATTATCGGAGAGACATCCACAGATGCAAAGCTAGTATGTCTTCTTTTGCTCGCATCAAATGGTGAGATTCTCACTAATCTATGAACTCCTTTTTCCGATTTACAATATCCATATGCAAAGCCCCCTTCAAATTTATAAGTAATGCTTTTTATTCCAGCAACGTCACCATCTACTTTATCTATTATAGATACTTTAAACCCTTTTTTATTAGCATATCTTTCATACATCCGAGAAAGCATCAAAGCCCAATCACAAGACTCTGTGCCTCCAGCGCCTGCATTAATTGATAAAAAACAACTCGATGGATCTAACTCGTGAGATAGCATTTTTTTCACTTCAAGATCTGATAGTTTTTTTTCAAGATTTTGAATCTCTTCTATAATATCATTAATCAAACTTTCATCTTTTGTTTTTTGAGCTTCTATAAAAAATTCTTTTAAATCTTTAAAATTTTTTGATATCTCCTGAAATGGAATAGTCCATGATTTTAAAATATTAATCTCATTAAGAGTTTTTTTAGCTTTTTTTTGATCATCCCAAAATGTGCTTTTAGATATTTCATTTTCTAATTCAACTATCTTTTTTTCTTTTGAAGCTACATCAAAGATACCCCCACATTTCATCAATTCTATTTTGAATGCTTTGCAGCAGCTCTTCAATATTATATATCATTTAATTCTCCTATATCTTAAAAAAACCAAAATAATTATACCTCAAAAAATAAAATTTTGCAAAAAGTAAAAACAAGAAAAATTAAAAATTTTTAATAAAAAGTTTGATCTTCTCTTTACATAAATCTTTAACGAGTTATAATGTCTAGAAAATTTATGAAAAATTATATAACTTTTTGGAGGTAATTAATGGCTAATAATGTAGCTAGTGTCACATCTTCAGCAAAAGCTGTAGGACAAAGTATTTTAGATAAAGGATCAAATGCTGTAAAATGGGGAGCTCATAAAGTAGGTGGCCTAGGAGGATCCTTAGGAAACACCGCAAGAAGCGTTAAGAATTACGTTTTTGGATTTTTTAAAAATCTTAATCTTAGTCACCATTTATCTGTTGCAGGAACTCACCTAAGTAATTTTTATCAACATGTAAAAAATAACAAAGTTTACTCTTTGGGAATTGCAGGTATTGCTGCTGGAATAACATATTTAGCAGTTGTTCTACTCACACCCCAACCTAAAGTTTAATACAATTTCATGGCAGCAAGAAAAAAAACTTGCTGCCCTGCTTTTCTATAAAAAACCCCTTCTAAATACATTTTAAGCAATGTTTTTCTTTTTTTTAACTAGAAAGCAGAAAAATTTAAATAAAAAAATTTACGATTTCTTTTGACTATAAATTGCCTATAGAGATAAAAAAGATTTTATTGGAGAATAAATTTTAGTAAACTTAAGTTTTAAAGGAGAAAAAACTATGGCTAAAAAAAAAGCACCGTCAAAATTTATGGCGCCCTTAAAAGTAAGCAAAGATCTAGAAGTTGTTGTTGGCAAAGGACCAATGCCAAGAACAGAAGTTACAAAAAAATTATGGGTTTATATTAAAAGAAAAAAACTTCAAGATGAAAAAAATAGAAGAAACATTAATCCAGATGCAGCACTAGCTAAAGTTTTTGGATCAAAAAAATCTATTAACATGTTCAAAATGACAAAACTAATTTCTAAACACTTATCATAATTTTTTTAATTAGCCCAAAGACTAAATATCTTTGGGCTTTTCTATCACACATTTAAATTCCTTCTCTTTTTTTTAAATTAAATCGCTGAGATAAAAAAAGCTTTTTTTTGTTATACTATTAATCATCGATAATTTTTTAAAATCAAACAAAGAATTAGACCTTAAAAAAAAAATTAAATATGAAAGAATACAAATACAAAATGCTTATATCTTACGATGGAACGAACTACTCAGGTTGGCAAGTCCAAAAAAATAATTCAACCATTCAAGGCTCTATTGAAAATATCTTAAGTAAAATCTTAAGAAAAAATATAAAAATTATTGCAGCAGGAAGAACTGATGCCAAAGTACACGCTTTAGAGCAAGTAGCTCATTTTAGCTATAATAAAAAGTTAGACTTAAAAAAAGTTTTATTTTCTTTAAATTCTCTCATCTCTAACGATATTAGAATAAAACAAATTATTGAAGTAGATTCAAATTTTCATGCAAGATTTTCAGCAAAATCAAAAATCTATAGATATCATATTTTTTTTAAAGATATACAAGATCCTTTCTCTAGAATGTACTCATATAAACCAGATTTTAAATTTGAAATAGATCTTTTAAAAAAAGCAAGCCTCTATTTTCTAGGAACTCATAACTTTTCATCTTTTGCAAATAAACAATATACTGGATCAGCATTAAATAACCCTATAAAAACAATCAAACGAATAGATATTAAAAAGAAAAAAAATGAAATAATTTTAGAGTTTGAAGCTGACGGATTTTTATATAAAATGGTTAGAAATATTGTCGGCACTCTTTTAGATGTCGCCAATGGCAAAACCCCTCTCGATAACGTTGAAAAAATAATTAAAGCTAAAGATCGAAAAAAAGCATCAAAGCCAGCTGAGCCTCAAGGTCTTTTTTTAGTAAAAGTTATTTATTAAAAATTTAAAAAATACTACTCATTTAAAAATTCTTTGAGATATCTAATTACTTTTGGAGAATAACAAATCCAGCTATGTGATGCTTTAACATCAATCTGTTTACATGGACTATTTAATTTCGTCTCTGAAAGAGCTACTTTGCCATCATTTTTCTCATTAATCCAGGGACTGACGCCCAATGTGCCGACGATTTGCAAAACCCCCATATCAGGCGGGAAAATGCCTAAATCATCAAAATCTTTTTTTTCCATTAGCTCCGAGCCCGCTTTATTTTTAAAAAGAAATCTCACTAATTTTGATTTTTGAAGCTTTTGAGCTACTACTGAGCCTTTATTTGGTGCTGCAATTAAAATAGCTTTTCCAATTTTAGCCTCAGCAGGACAATTTGGGTGATTAATTGCATTTCTTAAAACAAGTCCTCCCATAGAATGGGTTACAAAATTTATAGGCTCATTTGGATTTTTTTTAGATATTTCAATGAGCTCATTTACAAGATCGTTAGCATGCTCATTTATATATTTGTCTCTACTTTTATATCTCCAATTCAAAACTTCAAAATTATCTTTTTTTAAACTTTTTTCTATAAAATACATATTTAGTTTAGTTCTAAAAAAACCATGCACACAAATAACTACTGGTTTTTTTAGATTAGTATCACTCAAAATATCTTCAGCGTTAGATTTTATTGGTTTCATATGTAAAACAACTAAGCAAAATAAAAAAAGTTTTAAAAATTTCATAATACCATTTTTTTTTAATTCTATATCATTATATTAATTTTTCAGGCATTTCTTCAAATGACTGAAAATGCAATACATCCTTTTCAATCATAGCATTAGCTTTAGGATCTAATATTGGCCCTATTAAAACACTGATTGCTGGAGTCTTTTCTAATGCTTTAATACCACGAACAGAATCTTCAAACCCAATAATTCTATCTCCCTTTTTACCAAAAAGTGTAATTGCTCTTAAATAACCTTCCGGATGAGGTTTTGGCTTATCATAATCTTCTCTTGTTATCCAGTTAGTTATACTTTTTAAAAAAGGCTGTTTAGCAACAATCATATCTGTCATCTGTTTAGATGAATTTGTAACAACACATCTTTTAATATCTTGTTTTTCAAGTGCCAAAAGTAGTCTTTCAACACCTAACATAAGATCTATTTTTGAAGATTTGAGTAATTCGATATAAATTACATTTTTTTCTTTTCTGAGTATATTCCAATTTGGCTCTTGCTCAAAAAGATCTGGAAAAACAGCATATACTCCTTCTTTTAAACTCTCATCATCAAAATGTGCAACGGAGCAGAATTTCAAAAAAGACCAATCTAAATTAAATCCTCTTCTTTTTAACATATCAATATATGCTTGATAGTGAATATTTTCGGTGTTTACAAGAAGTCCATCTAAATCAAATAAAAAAAGCTGAAAATCACTTACCCACTTCATTTTTCCTCTCAAAAATTCTTATTTTCAAAAATAACAATTTCTAACAATAATATCCTTACTATCTAATGAAATCAACCAAATCTTAGATCGCAAAAAAACTCATCTATGCATAAATCAGTTCCCATTAAAAAAAATAATTTTAATTTTAACAGAAACTAATTTAAATATATTTTTTCATAAATAGTAAAGTATTATATAAAGATAATTATGGAAAGAAAACATCGCCTAGACATAAATTATCTGTATTTTGGGATTTTTTTAATAATCGGTATTATTATATCAACCCTAGAAATCTTAGAAGTAAAAAATACCCCTAACTATTCAAAAGCGTTTTTTTTAGTCTATGCCTATGGACAGACTATTTTAGAAATTGCATCTTTTGCAATTTTATCAATAATTATAAAAAAGCATATGCCTAAAATAGTTTTGACTATTTTTATAGCTTTTACATTTATTTTTTTCATATCTCATATAATCGATTTAGTAATTTTAAAAATTATGGATATGACAATTTGGGATGGCCTTTTTATTGCTTTAGATGAAAATTTAGAAAATTTTATTGAAATGCTCCACACTACAGGAATTCCATTTTATGCTTGGATAATTTTCGGGATTTTAATTCTATCTCTTCCTTTTTTAGGTATTTTTATCTACAAAATAACAGACAAAATTTCTAAAAAAAGAAAAATTCCTTTATATCATGAGCATTTTATTCAAATATTTTTATGCATACCTTTAGCAATATTTATCTGGGATTTTAAAGCATCTAGATCAATTAATGCTACTATCTATGATTCAAGCTCTAGAGCTCTTCCTTGGAAACTTACTTTTATGCAACCAGATATTTTAAAAACTAAAACTAAACTAGCTTTAAAAAAACCAAAAAATGAAAAAGATATATTAGCTCTTATTGATAAAAAAGATTTAAAAATAGATAAAAAACCAAACATTTTTATCTTTGTAATCGAGAGTTTGAGAAGTGATTATATTACATCTGATATTGCCCCCAATATGACAGCATTCAAAAATGAAAATATTAGCTTTGAAAGATCTCTATCTAATGCAAACAATACTCATCAATCATGGTTCTCTTTTTTCTACTCTAACTACCCTTGCCTTTGGAAAGAATACCAAAATAAACATTGGAAGTCCGGATCTACAGGTCTGAATATTTTAAAAAAAATGGATTATAAAATTAATGTTTTTGCAGCTCCCGAGTTAAAATATTATTCAATGAAAGAGGCTCTTTTTGGTAAAGATCTTCATCTTTTAGATACTTTTAAACTCTTCCCCCACTACCATCCTGTTGAAGCTTGTGATTCAGATAACTTGGTAATGAAGCATATGAAAACCTCTTTAAAAGATAATTCTAATGTTTATATTGCTTTTTTAGATTCTACTCACTTTTTATATAGCTGGCCAAAAGATTTCGAGACTAAATTTACACCTATCTCTGATGCAGAAACATTGAATGTGTATGGATCAAAAGATAATGTCGATCTTTTAAAAAATAGATACAAAAACTCAATATATTTTATAGATTCTTTAATCGGTAGTTTTTTTGATTTACTAAAAGAAAAAAAACTATTTAATGATTCCATAATTGTTATTACCGGAGATCATGGAGAAGAATTTTATGAAAAAGGCCATTTATTTCATGCATCTCATTTATCTTCAGAACAAACAAATGTTCCAATCTATTTAAAGTTCGGTGAAAATATTAGAGATATACCTAAAAGAGATCTAATTTGTCATATGGATATTTTTCCATCTATCTTTGATTATATTTTTAATAAAAACCAGTTTGAAGACTGCTTGAAAGGCTTTTCGATATTCGAAAAAACTAATTTTCCTTTTGTAATAACGGCAAGATATAACGCATCTAGGGCTCCATCTGAATTTTTTATCCACGATAAAGATAAAAAATTAAATTTTAGATTCACAAAGAAAAAAAAGATTTTTAAAAAACAATATTTAGAGATTTTATCTTTAAAAGATTCTGAAGATAATGAACTCGATATTTCTCAAGATAGAAAATCAGCCAAACTTTTTCAAAAAGCTTTGAAAAAATATTTCAATAAATAACTTATTTATCAAAATTTTTAAGATAACTATTTATTTCATCAATTGGTTTGTCTTTAATTTTATCTAATGAATTTATTACTTCAGATATCGAATTTGTTCCCATCTTTGAAAACACCTGTTTTTGGTCTCTATCAAAAACAATAATAGTTGGCATAGATTTTATCTGATATTTAGAAGATATATCTCTTAACTTATCAACATTAACTTTCAAAATTTTTACCTTTCCAGATAAAATCTTAGCTCCATTTTCTAAAAGAGGTGCAATTCTTTGACATGGCCTACACCAAGATGCATAAAAATCAACAATAATAGGGGTATCACTAGAGCTTAGTTCCTTTTCAAACTCTTTTAAAGAGGTGATTTCTACAACTTTTGATGAAAATACCTGTGTAGATTCAGAAGCTAGTTTGACACTATTATTTATGTTTTGATTAGCATTTTCTTCTAAATATTTTTGACAAGAAATTGCAGCTTTGGCTCCATCTCCTGCAGCTGTAATCGCTTGTTTATACACAGGATCTATAATATCACCAATTGCGAAAATTCCATTTGTAGAAGTAGATAGACCATCAAAGACTCTAATATATCCAGCTTGATCTAATTTTAATTTATTTTGAAAAACTTTGCTATTAGGGGTTGAGCCAATTGCTAAAAACAATCCATCTAAATCAATTTTAGATTTTTTTTGATTCTTATTATCCAATACATCTATCGATGTAACATTTTTATCATCACCATTAATCGCTGTAACATTTGCATTATATATAATTTTTATATTTTTCTTTTGCGCTAGAGCTTTAATCTTTTCTTTATCTTTTGCTCTCATCTTATCTTTTCTAACTATTATATAAACCTGGCCTGCAAGATTAGATAAGTAGTTTGCTTCTACAACAGCAGCATCACCACCTCCTACTATCGCGACTTTTTTATCTTTATAAAATGAACCATCACAAACAGCACAATTTGATACTCCCCTTCCCCAATAGTCTTTTTCGCCTTTAATATTTAAATAATTTGAAGACGTTCCCATTGCAATAACACAAGAAGAGGCTTTGATTTTTTGGGTTTTATTAGAATAAAGATCTTTTAAAGTTATAACAATGGGCTTTTTGGAAAAATCTACATCTATAACTTCGTTTGATAGAATAGTGCAACCATTTTTTATAGCCTGATCTTTTATTTTATTAACTAAGTCATTTCCTGTTATCTGTATCTCACCTGGCCAATTTTCTACAGAGTACGATTGAGTAATGAGTCCACCTGGTAGATCTCCTTCAATAATAAGCGGTTTATAACCTGCTCTTGCAAGATATATCCCAGATGTTAAAGCTCCGATGCCCCCACCTAAGATTACTGTGCTATATTCATTTTCTTTGACAATTTCATGTTTTTTTAAACCATCTACAGCTGCAAAAGAGGTTGTTGAAAACATTAACATAATTGCTGAAATAATTTTTATTATCTGATTTTTCATATATATGCCCCCTATTATTTACCTAGATCTTTTCTTATTATATCATAAAAAGCTGCTTGTTTAAACAAAAAAAATAGGTTATTATATTTGCGAAAAATAAAAAAATGCTAAAAATTTTGTTTAAAAAAATAAAAAATTTTACATTAACGTTTTTAGAAAAATCTATATCTATAAACTATATTTTTTTTTCATTTTTTCTTTTAATTATTTCTTTTTGTTCTACTTATCAAACATCTTTATTATTTGGATTTTATTCACTCATGCAAGCTATAGTGCTTTTAATTCTTTGTATTTTTCTTCTTAATAAAATAAAGTCTAATTTTTTCAAAAAATTATTTATTGGATTAAGCTTTTTTGCTTTGCTCGCCTACATAGTAAATTTCATTTTAGTTGGTTTAATAAATCAATCACTCATTTTTGGATTAAATATATTGTTATCAGGTGGATTTAAAAATTTACTTGTAACCATCAGAGCTATTAATTTAAATTTTACTATGTATCTTTTTATCATTCTTGCCATCATTGTCCTTCCCCTTTCAGGTATATTTTTATATTTTATTACAAATAAACTTTGTTTGAAAAAACCTCTTATCCTGAAAAAAAAATACCTTTTTTCTACATTTATTTCAGCAATTGTCATGCTATTTTTAATAGATGCTAGTTTAAAATTTAAAAATATCGATTATATCAACAAAAATCAAAAAAGATTGCCACTCGGATTTACATTTATCTCCCCCACAAAAAAATTAATAAATTTCAACTCATCTTTAAAACCTATCAGAGATGAGAAAAAACTTCTAAACGAGATAAATCAAAAAGATCTTACAATAGAAAAAAAACCCAATATTTTTATTTTTGTTACAGAAACCTTAAGAAAAGACTATATAACTCAAGATATAGCTCCAAACATTTTTAATTTTTCTGAAGAAAATATTAGCTTTAATACCTCTTATTCAGCAGCAAATGCATCTCCTATCTCTTGGTATTCCATTTTCCATTCAAATCATCCAATTTACTGGTCAAAAGCAGAACAAAACCTAGAATTTGGCTCTCTTCCCTTGAATATCTTAAAAAAAGCCGGTTACAAAATAAATGTATTATCTTCTGCAGAGCTTCAATATTTTAATTTAGATAAGCTGATTTTTGGAAAAAACCTCTCTTTAATCGATAATCTAACTGATTTTTCTCACACATCTTCTACTGCTTCCATAAGAGATAGCATGACAATCGATGTACTTTTAAAAGATTTAAATAACAAAGATAAACAAAACTCTAATGTTTTTATTATTTTTTTAGACTCGACTCACTCTGAATATAGCTGGACTCCTGATTTTGAACCTAAATTTTTACCTTATGCTCAAAACATAAATTACTTAGGTTTATCTCATTTAAGAAATGATTTAGATCTAATTAAAAATAGATATAAAAATGCAATTAGCTATGTAGATCATCTATTTAATAAATTTTTAACTGCTTTAAAAAACAACAACTTATATGATAATAGTTTGATTGTATTTACTGCAGATCATGGAGAAGAGTTTTTTGAAGATGGAGCTCTATTTCATGGATCTCAATTAAGTGACTTTCAGCTTCAAATTCCAATAATCTATAAACTCATTGATAACGATAAAAAACCGACTCAAATAACAACTCATATCGATATCTTTCCAACGATATTTTCTCAAATTTTTCCTAATGAAAATTTTGATGATTTCTACGATGGAAAGTCAATTTTTAATGAAAAAAGATCTCCTTACACAATATCAGCAAATCAAAGAGGAAATTTAACTCCAAATGAGCTTCTCATTACCAGAAACGAGACGAAACTCTCTGGTAGAATAACTCACCAAAATAAAAATATGAGATTTGAAGTTGATTCTTTTCAAAATATAGATGAAGAAGATATCGAATTTGAGATCAATCAAGCTCTTAAAGATTTAATTCAATAGATCGAATGAAAATACTTATAACCAAAAATTTTATTATTCATGGCAAGAAACCCATTTCCTTTAGGGCAGGGTGATTGCCTTTAAAGAATTCACTCTGCTACAAGCATTTTCTAAATCTCTTTTAATTTTTTCTTCTGCTTTTGTTAAAAGATTTATTTGATTTTTTATCCCACTTACTTTTTTTAAATGTTCATCTTGCATTTCAAAATAGATATCTGAAGAATTTTCATTTATCTCTTCTGCTTTAATTTTAGCTTGTTTTTCTGTATATGTACTAAGCGCTAGCTCTTTTTCTAAATCTAGTTTTAAATTTTTTATTTTAATATCATCATTTTTTAGCTCTACATTTAAAGTATCAATTTTTTTTTGCCAAAATTTCTGAGGGGACATCTTTTCTTGTAGTCTCTCAGAGTGCACTATGAAATATGAAGAGAAAACTATTAAAGAAATATTCAATATAATAATGCCAATTTTTTTGAATTTAAAAGATTTCATATCAGCCTCCTTTCATAGAGGATTTATTTAAGATGCTAAAAAAGCCCATATGTGTGCTACATTTTAACTTCTCTATCTATATATTTTCAATAATATAAAAGCTTTATAATTAAAATAATTTTTATTATTGACCAATAACATAAAAACAGTTACTTTTATTGCGGCAATATAAAGCAATAATATCTAAAGGGGGCTGTTATCAAATCGGATTTTGGTAAAATTCGATCTCTTCTATGGCCAATCAGGCGAAACGAACTAACAAAGTTCGTGCCGATGATGTTTCTTTTCTTTTTAATAGCATTTAATTATCACATATTTAAAATTTTAAAAGACACTTTAATTGTTACAGCTCCCCAGTCGGGAGCAGAAGCAATCCCTTTTTTAAAAGTTTGGGCAATTTTGCCGTCTGCAATCATACTTACTTTTTTATTTACAAAACTCTCTGCTAAATTCAATAGAGAAACTATTTTTTATGTAATAATGAGTGTTTTTTTAGGATTTTTCGCTTTATTTATATTTGTGATTTATCCAAATGCAGAACTTTTTAATTTAAATTCAACAGCCGATTTCTTAGCAGGCAAACTACCCCTTGGTCTTAAAGGATTTGTTTCAATAATTAGATATTGGCATTATTCTTTATTTTATATAATGGCAGAGTCATGGTCTACAATCATGCTATCTTTGCTTCTTTGGATTTTTATTGTCGATGTTTTAGCCATCGATGAAGCTAAAAGATATTATTCGCTACTTGGTGTCGCTAGAAATTCTGCTGGGATTGTATCCGGCTTTTTAGGTCAATATTTAGCAGCTCAAGCTCTGTCTACCGCTTCAGTACATTCTCTTGCAAAATTCTTTGGATCTAAAACCCCCTGGGATCAAGCTCTATTAATTTTTATTGTAACTGCTATAATTTGTGGTTTTATAATAATGTCTTTATATCGCTACCTTCACGTCTATTTTTATCCAAAAAGATATTTGCTTGGTGGGGATGCAAATAAAAAAGGTAAACAAAAAATATCTTTTGCAAAAAGCATTTTATATGCAGTCAAATCAAAATATGTTTTATTCATTACATTAATTGTTTTATGTTACAATATTTTAATAAATTTAGTTGAAGTTCTTTGGAAATCTCAAATAAAAGAGTTATATCCTTCCGCGTCTACTTTTACAGCCTTCACAAGCAAAATAACTCTTATTACTGGAGCAGTTGCTGTCTTCTCTTCTCTTTTCATCTCTGGTAATTTAATTAGAAGACTCGGCTGGAGATTCACAGCTCTTGTAACGCCTTTGGCCTTAATGTTCTCTGGATTGGGATTTTTTTATTTCGTCTTTATTAAAAAATATGCAGAGAGCGCAAATGTAGCTATTGCCGTTTTTGGCCTGTCTCCTCTAGTATTAGCTGTTATGTTTGGAGCGGTTCAAGATATTTTTTCTAGATCATTAAAATATACTGTATTTGATGAAACAAAAGAAATGGCTTTTATCCCGCTTACTGCAGAAGAAAAGTTGCAAGGTAAATCTGCTATCGATGGCATAGGATCTAGGCTTGGAAAATCAGGAAGCTCTTTAATACTTCAAATTCTTCTTATGTTCTTTACAACAACGCTTGGAGCATCTCCTGTTATCTTTGGAATAACTATTTTAATCTTTCCTGTTTGGATTATTTCAATAAACAAACTATCTAAAAAATTCGAAGAAAAATCAAAGGTTATTCAACAAAAAATTCCTGTAGAAGAAAGCGTTTCTTAAATTAATTACAATAAATTTGATATAAAAATATCTTACTCAGGCTTTTCATCTATAGATGCCATCTTTTTATATAACTCTAATTTCTCTTTTAAGTGCTGTTTTAGCTCTTTGAATAATTGATCAGCTATATCTGGATGCTTTTTCTTAAGATACTCATATCTCATTTGATTATATATAAACTTATCTAAGTCAGTAGATGGTTCTTTTGAATCTAAAATAAATGGATTTTTATTTTGCTCTTTTAACCTTGGATCAAACCTATAATCAAACCAGTACCCAGAAGAGACTGCTTCTTCTTCTTCTTTTTGAGAAAATCCCATCCCACCTTTAAGACCATGACCAATACATGGAGCAAAAGCAATAACAATAGAAGGGCCTTTATATTCTTCAGCCTCTTTTAAAGCTCTAAGCGCTCCTATCTTATCAGCTCCCATAGATATCGATGCAACATAGACATTGCCATAACTCATCGCCATAAGTCCTAAATCTTTTTTCTGAGCTCTTTTTCCAGATGCTGCAAATTTTGCTACTGATCCAACAGGCGTTGCTTTTGAAGATTGCATACCAGTATTTGAATAAAGTTCAGTATCTACAACTAAAATATTTATATCTTCACCAAGTGATATTACATGATCTAAACCACCGTAACCAATATCGTATGCCCAACCATCACCTCCGGTTATCCAAACAGCAGATTTTACTAAAAGATCTTTATAAGTATATATTTTACTTAAAATTTCTGTTTTATCTTTTTCTTTTTCTAATAGAGGATTTATCTGTTCATATAGTTCAGCTGTTACTTCACCTTCATCAAAATTTTCAAGCCATTTTGAGAAAAGTGTTTTTAAATCATTTGATATATTTTCTTTCAGAGCTTTTTCAACTAACTTATATAGCCTTTCTCTTCTATATTTTTGTCCAAGATATATTCCATATCCAAACTCTGCATTATCTTCAAAAAGTGAATTTGCCCAAGCAGGGCCATATCCTTTTTCATTTGTTGCATATGGAATAGATGGAGCAGAAGCTCCCCAGATTGATGTGCAACCAGTTGCGTTTGCCATAATCATTCTATCACCAAAAAGCTGGGTTAATAGTTTGAAATATGGAGTCTCTCCACATCCAGCGCAAGCACCAGAAAATTCTAAGAGAGGTTGTTTAAATTGCGAACCTTTTAAAGTAAATTTATTCATAGCACCAGATCTTTGAGGAAGTTTTGTTAAATAATCCCAAAGCTTTGCATTTTTTTCTTTGACTTCTTCAATAGGCTTCATCTCTAAGGCTTTGCCTTTAGTAGCTGGGCAAACTTTTACACAATTCGTGCAGCCGGTGCAATCCATTGGAGTTATTGCAATACAATAAAAAAGATCTTCCATTCCCTTACCAAAAGGTTTTATAACTTTTAAACCCTCTGAAGCATTATCTACCTCTTCTTTAGTAAGTAAAAATGGTCTAATAGTTGCATGAGGGCATACAAAAGAGCATTGGTTACATTGTATGCAATTTTCAGGTATCCAAGATGACACTTGAGTAGCAAGTCCTCTTTTTTCATATGCTGCAGTCCCTAAAGGAAAATGTCCACCTGGCTCAAAAACACTAACAGGCAAAGAATCTCCTTCTTGTGCATCCATAATTTCTGCGATTTTTCTTACAAAATCAGGTTTTGATGAATCTTCTTTTTCTTCTTTTATACTAATATCTTTCCAAGATGCAGGATATTTTATTTCTTTTAGTTCAGATAGAGCTGCATCGACAGCTTTTTTATTCATCTCAACTATATCGTCACCTTTTCTTGCATAGGTTTTTTCAATAGCTCCCTTTAAAAGCTCGATTGCTTTTTTCATATCTATAATATTTGCAAGTTTAAAAAAGATAGTTTGCATAATCATGTTAATTCGCATGCCAAGACCTACTTTTTTAGCAATCTCATGTGCATTAACCATGTAAAATTTAATCTCGTTTGCAGCTATTTTTTTTCTTAAGTTTTCAGGCAATTTTTGATCGAGCTCATCTTCTTTAAATGGACAGTTTAAAACAAATATCCCCCCCTTTTTCAAACCTTTTATTACATCGTATTTATAAATATATGCTGGATGATGACATGCAATATAATCTGTTTCAGTAAGTAAATATGTCGATTTAATTGCAGAGTCTCCAAACCTTAAATGTGAAACAGTAAGACCAGATGTTTTTTTAGAATCATATGAAAAATATCCTTGAACAAACTTATCAGTATTATCTCCAATAATTTTTATAGCATCTTTATTAGCTCCAATTGTTCCATCTCCACCAACTCCCCAAAATTTACATCTAACTACATCTTCTTTTTCTGTTTTAATTATATCTTTTATCTCTAACGAAGTTTTAGTTACATCATCTATTATTCCAACAGTGAAATGATCTTTAGGATTTTCATTTTTTAAATTATCAAAAACAGCTTTTGTACAAGATGGGGTAAATTCTTTTGAGCCCAATCCATATCTTCCTCCGACTATAACTTTATCTTTATCATCTGCTAAACAAGCTACAACATCCAAATGCAAAGGTTCTGCAAAAGAGCCACTCTCTTTTGTTCTATCCAATACTGCTATTTTTTTTACACTTTTTGGCAGAGCTTTTAAAAAATGCTCTTTTGAAAAAGGCCTATATAATCTAACTTTTATTAGACCTAACTTTTCTCCTTTTTTATTTAAATACTCTACTGTTTCTTCTATAGTCTCTGCTGCTGATCCCATAACAACTATTACTCTAGTTGCGTCTTTATCCCCAACATAATCAAAAAGATTGTATCTTCTGTTTGTTAACTTGAAGAGTTTATCCATTTCATCTTCGACTATCTGTAGCACTTTTAAATAATAAGGATTTAAAGCTTCCATCTCTTGAAAATATATATCAGGATTTTGAGCTGTTCCCTTCACATAGGGTTTATGTGGATTTAAAGCTCTTTGTCTGTGATGCTTTATCATTTCATGATCTACTAAATTATTGATATCTTCATAATCTATAACTTCAATCTTTTGAATCTCATGAGATGTTCTAAATCCATCAAAAAAATGCAAAAAAGGAAGGGAGCTTTTAATTGATGCCAAATGCGCAATCAATGCTAAATCCATAGACTCTTGAACAGAGTTTGAGCTAAGTAAACAAAACCCTGTTGCTCTAGTAGCCATCACATCTTGATGATCTCCAAAAATAGAAAGTGCTTGCCCAGCTAATGCTCTTGATGCTACATGAAAAACTCCTGGAAGAAGCTCGCCTGCAATTTTATACATATTTGGAATCATTAATAAAAGCCCTTGAGATGATGTAAATGTAGATCCCAAAGCTCCTGCAGATAAAATTCCGTGAATTGCTCCTGCAGCTCCTGCTTCTGATTGCATTTCAATCACTCTTACTTCTTTATCAAAAATATTTTTCCTATTTTGAAATGCCCATTCATCTATAAATTCTGCCATTGGACTTGATGGAGTTATTGGGTAAATTGGACAAACCTCAGATAAAGCATACGCAATATGTGCAGCTGCTGTATTTCCATCCATCGATTTTTTATTTTTAGCCATTACATACCCCCAAATAAAGCCTTAGGCTTTAAATTATTTCTTTATTTTCATTGTATAAAAACAGTGAGTTAAATGTACAGACAAGATCAGAAATCAATATTCTTTTAAACTTTATAAAAATTCATCAAAAACAAAAAAAAATTAAGATCACCCTATTTAATAAAATAAATTTAAATAAACTATTTGATTAAAAATATTTTTTACTTTTATGATAGCCAAAAAAAAATGGAGACAATTAATGGCTGCAGCTTCAATAAAAAGTTTTTTCTCTACTACAGAAGAGATTAAACCTACAAAAGCATCTCAAAATGCAGAGAAATATACTCAGCTCTCTTTTAGTGCTCAAAAAAATAAAAAATATTTAGAAGCATGGAAGCTCTCCATTCCTGCTAAGTTAAGCTATTTAGCTGATCTAGTTTTTCATGTAGGCATGATACCAATTACATTATTAAAAATTATTTTTGGATCTATTCAGGCTTTATATTCTTGGGGAGATGATACAATTTTTTTACAAAAAAATCTTCAGGTTTTCCATTCCCATGCAAACACTGCTTTAGCAGACGCCGTGGGAATATTTATTATAAAAGCAGGCACAAAAAAAAACCTTAGAAATAATAATAATGTAAGAGATTTTATTGCTGCAGCTTTGCTCATATCTGCTATTGCTCTTGGATTTTTTGCTATGAAAAAAGTTGATAATTTTAAAATAATTTATGATCCAGCTAGCAACTCCTTTAAACCTGCTATCAACTGGAAGCTTTAAAAATATTTAATTATTTAAGGTACTAAAACGCTTATCTTTTTAAAAGGCTTTATTTCAATTCCATCTTCAAAAACAATTGGCTCACCATCTATATGAACTATTATATTTTTTTGATCTATTTTAAGATTTTTACATTTAAACGATTCAAAATATTTAGATTTATCAATAGTCCCATTTCTTAATCTTAAAAGAGTTGATAATCTATTAAAAAAAGATGGGTTTTTTAAGATAGCTACTTCAAATCTTCCATCACCTATTTTAGCATTCGGCGCTATTTGAATATTATTTCCATATTGAGAACCATTTGCAAAACTAATTAAAAAAGCTTTTTTTGTAACTTTTTTGCCATCGATTATCATTTCAAAAGGCTTTGGTTTATAGCGAGAGAACTCTTTTAAGATTAGATTCGAATAAGAAAAAAAACCTCTTTTTTTTGCTTTTGAAAATTTCTCTGCTATATGTGCATCAAATCCAATTCCAGCAATAGATACAAAGCTTTCATCATTTATTTTTATACTATCGATTTTTGTAGATCTAAAGTTATTTATGATATTTACAGCTTTAATAGGATTTTTAGGGATACATAAATGTCTAGCTAATCCATTTCCAGAACCTGCCCAAATTATTCCCATTTTAGTATCAGAATCAAGAAGCCCTTTTGCTACTTCATTGAGAGTTCCATCTCCTCCGATAGATACAACCGCTGCATATTTTAAATTAGCTGCTTCAGAGCTAAGTTCAATTGCATGTTTTTTAGCTTTAGTATAACAAATTTCATAGTCATATTTATTTTTATCTAAATATTTATGAACTATTTTGAGTATAAAGTTTTTGTTTTTTGTGCCAGATATTGGATTTACAATAAATCTTATCTTTTTTTTTTCTCTATTTTGAGTGTTTGATCGAAAAACATTTTCTTTCATATTAATTTTTTGGTTAGCAAATGCACTATTAAAAAAAAATAATATAAAAAAACAAAAAAAGATAGATTTAACGTTCTCAAAAATATTTTGCATAAAAATCTCTACTTATCATTAAAAGCCATTTATTTTAATTATGCTGTATTATTTGATTTGAGACTGAGCTCGGTTATGCTTCAGGTGCCATTTGATTTTTTGTTTATATGACTTAATACAAAAACTTTCTTAAGTCTAAATAAAAAATTGCCGATGACTGGAATCGAACCAGCACTTTGCAAGCAAAAATAGATTTTGAATCTATCGCGTCTACCAATTCCGCCACATCGGCAAAGTTAACTATTTTGCCTCAACACTACTTTTTTTACAAATCAAAGTATCTAGAGACAAACAATCCAGATAGATATAGCAAATCTAAAAATTATTTAAATATCATCAATGTTGGAGATACCCTCTATAGGCTTTCTCCCAAGTATAGTTTACCTTTTGCTTTGTAGATCTATCATATAATACTTGAATACAGATATACGGATATGGATGGCGATTATTAAAATCTCTTCCTTCATTATATTGATAGAGTTTCACAAAAATTTCTTTGTTATGCCAAGGAGGAGTTGATACATCTGTCTCTTTTTGATACTGTTGGAATCCTTCATATTCTTCACTTCCTCTATATCTTGAGTCTTCTTTATAAAAATCAAAGATAAGATCCATAACTTTTAGAGGTGAGTTTTCTAAACCTTGAATATAAAAATCTACCTCAGCTCCAATTAAGTGCTTTGAAGTTTTGGCTATATTTGAAATGTCTGCATATGAGTTATGCTTAGGACAGCGATGTCCGCAAGTAATAACCACTCTTTTTTTTGTTTTTCTTTGAACGAAGTTTAAAATATCTATTAAAACAGGATAAACCCCCTCTTTGCCATTAATTAAAGGAAGAGAGTGTTTGATAGGACCCACGCAATCTAAATAGACTTTTACATTATCAAGATTCGATGTATCTACCCTTTCTGGATTTAAAGGATTGCCTTTACATCTAAAAAACTCTTTTGTGATCTTAAAAAAGCCCGCTGTCTCTTCTTCAAAGGGATATAAGTCCATTAAATTTTTAGTAGGCTCTTGATATTTATAATAAATATCATCTTTTGATCTAGATATTTTTTCGATTTTGGTTGAATGAGCTGTTTTTTTGTTATCTTTGCAGCTAATTAATGAAAAAATTATAAAAAAGATAAAAAGTCTTTGACAGTTCATAAAAAATTCATATAGTAACGATTAGGTGCAATATCCTATAGGGGTGGCTATTTTATATGTCAGATATCTTAAATCAGCTAAATAATTCAGCTAATTTAGCTCTAAGAGCTAAATCGACTCAGGAATCGATGAAGCATTTAGCTAAAGCTTTCGCTTTATTTTCTAAAGAGACCACCCGTTTAGAAAATGCAAATGTAAGACTACTAGATAGATTTAATAAAATCAACTCTCAGCTTAGAGTAGTTGAAAATGAACTGATAAAAAAAATCTCAGATCTAGATGCTGTAAGTTTGTATCTCAATAATATCTTAAAAAATATCTCTCAAGGAATTTTGTATATCGACCTAACAGGTATTGTTACAACTTACAACCAAAAAGCTCAAAGTATTTTAGAAATAGAAGAAAAAAAAGTATTATTTAATAAATATTTAGATAATTTTAAAGATGATTTTTTTGGGTTTTCTATAAAAGATGCCCTAAATTATTCAATGTTTCCAAAAACAGCTTATATCACCATAAAAACTAAAAACGCGAAAAAATTAATAGAAATAACACCCTCTTTTATTTGGGATTGTCCAAAAAATCATAAAGGTTTAATTTTGCTTTTAAAAGATTTTACGGATCTTCAAAAGCTTCAAACTAGAGCGAATAGAAAAGATAGATTAAATCAAATAGGCCAAATAACTACTAGCATTGCCCATGAGATAAAAAACCCTCTCGGTTCAATTAGAGGCTTTGCATCACTTTTATATAAAGATTTAGAAAACTCAAAACCCCTTCAAGATTTAGTTTCATATATATTAGATGGAACAAAAGCGTTAGAGAGAGTCGCAAATAACGTATTAGAATATGCAAGAGAGGTTATTTTAGAAATTAAATCTATAGATATCTCTTCTTTAATAAAAGAGATTGTCAAATCCATTAAAATCGATCCAACTTTTTCTAGAAATGTGAAAATTAATTTAGATTTAATAGATGCTGAGCACTATATACCTGCAGATAGAGATCTTTTAAAATCAGCTATTTTAAATATTATCATAAATGCTTATCAAGCTATGGACGAGAGTGGTTATTTAAGCATAAGTATTTTTAAAAATATCAGCACAATATCCATAAATATCTCAGATACAGGAAGAGGAATAGAAAAAAAAGATTTAGAAAATATATTTACTCCATTTTTTACAACAAAACAAAGAGGAAATGGTTTAGGCCTCCCAGAGGCTCATAAAATAATCTCAGCCCACTTAGGCTCTTTAGAAGTAAGATCACTTATAAATAAAGGTTCTACCTTTACAATTACCCTGCCAAACGAGAGGAAATAAAATGATAAATAAAATCTTAGTTGTTGATGATGAACCTTTAATTAGAAATTTTTTAAAAGAGGCTCTTACAAGATTAAATAAGCAAGTTTTTACAGCTCAAAATGGCTTCGATGCTATAAAAAAAATAGAAAATCAAAATTTCGATCTTATAATCACAGATATTAAAATGCCTAAAAAATCAGGCATTGATGTTTTAAAATTTGTAAAACAAAAAAATAAAAACGCAATGGTAATTGTAATATCTGCTTTTGCAAAAATAAACTTAGCTATCGAAGCTTTAAATCTTGGAGCTTTAAACTATCTAGTAAAACCATTTTCTTTCGATACTCTAAAAGCAATTATAAATAAAGCTGAAGAACATCAAGATTTAATCTCAGAAAATCTTTCGTTAAAAAAAGAGATCTCAGATTGCTCATTTGATATAATTGCAAAGTCATTTTATATGCAAAATTTAGTAAATAGCATAGAAAAAATAGCTTTGAGTAAATCATCTGTATTTATATCTGGCGAATCTGGTGTTGGAAAAGAGATAATAGCTAAATTAATTCATCAAAGATCGTTAAGAGCAAAAAATCCATTTATAAAAGTAAATTTAGCTGCAATTTCTCCAACTCTTTTAGAATCCGAGTTTTTCGGCCATGAAAAAGGCGCTTTTACAGGTGCAGACTTTCAAAAAAAAGGAAGGTTCGAACTTGCAAGCAAAGGCACTCTACTTTTAGATGAAATCACTGAAATTCCAATAAACTTGCAAGCTAAACTTTTAAGAGTTCTGCAAGAAAAAGAGTTTGAAAGAGTGGGCTCTTCAACTCCCATAAAAGTAGATATAAGAGTTATTTCTATTACAAATCAAGATATTGAGATAGCAATAAAAAATAAAATTTTTAGAGAAGATCTTTTCTATAGGCTAAATGTAATACCTATAAAAATTCTGCCCTTAAGAGAGCGAAAAGAAGATATTTTAGCTCTTGCTCATTATTTTCTTATGAAATTCTCTAAAGAAAATAATAAACCAATCAAAATTTTATCTAAAAAAGCTCAAAAAAAACTACTTAACTATCCCTGGCCAGGAAATGCAAGAGAATTAGCCAACATGATAGAAAGAACAATCGTTATGGAAAAATCTAAAATCATCGAAGAAAATCACCTTCTTTTAGATACTTCATCTAATAAAAAAAATCTAACAGATCAGACAACTATAGAAGAAGGTTATATAGGCAAAAAAATATCAGACGTTGAAAAGATCTTGATCTTAAAAACTTTAGAAAATCAAAAATTTAATCGTTCTAAAGCGGCAAAAATCTTAGGCATTTCTACAAGAACACTTAGAAATAAATTAAATATTTATAACATCAAAAAATAACAGTTTTTTTTATGTTTTCATGAAATATTCAGATTAAGCATATAATAATTAAAAGCTTGAGTAGAGACATCTAAAAGAGTTTGTAAAGCTCCGTTCGTGGTAGGATCTATGCAAGAAATGCCTATTCCTTTTTTTATCAATTCATTTGCAACTAAAAATTCTTTTTTTTCATAAAAAGTGTCAGCCCTAGACAATAAAGCTCTAGCTGTAATTATTTTTGCCCTATCAGCTGTATTTATATCTTGTTGAAGCGCCTCTTCTTGAAGCGCCTCTTCTTGTCTTTCACAATATAGTTGAGTTGTCTCTTCTTCTGATTTATCAAGGCTTTTTTCTTCAGATATTTGAAAACCTTCATACTCACCCGGATTTAATTGATAAAGACCATTTGACATACTTACATATGTATTTGACATTCCCTTCACCATTACCTTATATTATTTTTTATGTTATTAAATAATTACTATTAAACACATAATATCATATTTTTTAATAAAAATCTAATGCCAATTAGAAAGCTTTAACTATCAAGAAAAAAGAAAAGCTAACAAACTATTTAAACTCTTGAACGCAAAGCGTTTAGCCAAAAAACAGTAACTTTTCAAGAAATTTTCAATTCTTGCCATGCTTGGACAGTGCCTACAATACAATATTAAAATAAATAGTATTATTGCTGATATTAGCTTCTTTAAAGACTGAGATTTAATTCTCTTAAAAAGTTCTTGGATAAATCAAGTAATTTTTGAGATTTGCTTTTATCTTCTAAACAATTATTCAAAGTATACTCTATCTCTAAAAGAAAATACTTATAGGCTATTTCATCTTTAATCTCTTCTTTTGCTAAAATAGCTTTATATTCAGGATCATTTTTTATGATATCTTTTAAATAGCTTTGACATCTTAAAAAACTATTTTTTAGCTTTAATTTCAAAGATTCAAAATTATAATCCTTTACCTGAGTGAGCATATAGTTTTGAGACAAAGAGTGAATGTAACCATTAAAATCAAAATCTTCTATAAGATATTTTTTTTCTATAAAATCATATGTTCCACTTTCAAAGTTATCGATTTGCAGGCCAAACTTTGTAGCATTTAAAAATTTTGTATTCTTAGATTTTTTAGCAAAAATATTTAACCAATCTCTTTCAATTTTCCATTTAAGAGTAGAGTAGACATTTTTATTATTTTTATCTTTTAAAACTATTGGCTGATCACCTATATCTTTTTGATTTTTATCTAAATTATTATTTTGAGTTATTGAAGATGCATAATTTTTATTTTCTGAAAAAGCTAAATCTACCCCATCTATAATGATGGGATTGCAGCCAAAGAGTTTTGCTAAACTAAGACAAATAGTCGTAACAGACATCGCCATATTATCCGGTTTAGTTTTTAGATATTTCCCTAAAATTTCTAACTCCTTTTCTAGCCAGACTTCAAAAAAAGAACATATGCCAGCTTTTATATAACCTCTTGGGCCATTAAAGGTATTAAAAACACCAAAATTTACTCTAGTTGAGTAAAGAATGGGAGCTTGAAAAGAAACTGAGTCTTTGAGCCTTTTAAACTCCTCAAAATTTGGATCTATAGCTACGGCAAGATGTGGCTCTATATTTTGATTTGTTAAAGATGTTATGGCAGATCCTCCTGCTATAATTAAAGCTTTATTAGAAAAAGTTTTTAGCTTTTCATAAGAATAGTTTAAAGAAGGGCCTGCCCCTAAAATAATTGCAGGTTTATTTTTGAATTTATCTTTAAATTTATTTACCAAAAAAGATGATTTTAGCTTATCTAAATTTTTTATGAAGTTTTTAAAAAGTCTATGAGAATACAAACTATCGTGAGTAGAAAAAAAATTGATCAAAGAATTTTTTAAGATATTTTCTTTTAAAATTTCAAACTTTTTTGATTTTTTTTTTTCAAAAGTTATAACTTCTATATTTGCAGATATACTTTTTGCTATAATGCTACTTACATCTTTTTTGATATCATTTAGATAATGAAAATCTACATTTTCATTACGCAGAAAACTATTTGCAATATCAAAAGAAAAAAAGTTTTGTAGATTTTCTAAGTTATCTTCAATAAAAATGAGTTTTTTATCTTTTTTTTTAAGCCATTTTTTTAACTCTATAAGAAATGGATTGTTTTTACATTTATAGATATAAAGAGTATCAAAATTGTTTAATGAATTTTTTAAAAAGTTAAAACTTTTTGATTCAGATGATATCCCTTTTAAAAAAGAGCTTTTTGATCTCTCTTTTTTTGTTAAAAGGTGCATGTAAATCAAAGGAAACTTATTTTGCAGAATTTCTAAATTCTTATCAAAAATTTTCATAAAATAAATTTAGTCTCATCAATTGGTTTTTCTTTTTCATCAAAAATTGTATCTTTAATTTTTTTTCCCTTTTCAAAAATTAAAAATCTCTTGCGCTTTTTGCTCTCATAAAAAAGTTTCACTTCCCCATGAAGGGTTCCATCTAAATAGTTCATAATAGTTTTTATTGACCCATCTTCAAAATAATAAGTTTGTCTATTTTGCATTAAATCATCTTTATGTTGCTCAATAGAATAGAGCTTTTTAGATACATAGTATTTATAGGATTTCCCTTGTTTTTCACCTAAAAAAAACCAACTTTTAGATAAAATATCTTTATTTTTAGAGTAGTAAATTGAGCTGCCATGCAAAAGATTTTTATGATATGAAATCTCAGCTAAAAGTTTTTTATCTTCATAAAAAAGAGATTTTTTTTGGATTTTTAAATCTGATTTCAAATCAACATTTAGATCTTCATCTAAAATAACAAGTTCGTTTTCATCCATTTTATATATTTCTTTTAAATTACTCATAAAAATTTCCTTAAAAGATTTAAATGTTCAAAAATTACATTTTTAAAAAATAAAAGTTTATTTAGTAAAATATGAATTTCATTATTTTCAATATTTCTTAAAAGCGTATGTTTCCAAATTTGCCAAAGTGGCTCTAAAAGATGTGTATAAGCAATTTGGTTTTGAAGTTTTAAAAGATTGAAATCTACTAATTTTTTTTCAAGATCTGATAAATATTCATCTAAAAACTCATCTGATTTTTTTAAACTTTTTAAAATTTGAGATAAAACATCTATTATTTTTTTATTATCTAACTTTATAAAATTTTCATTTGAGATTTTCGTATGAATATATCCTTCTAGATCTGGATCTAGATCCAGATCTAGAGAACTTTTTAAACTGTTTAAAACATCTAAAAGCTTCAAACTTTGAAAATTTTCAAGTTTAAGACCACCCTCTGTTGCATTAATAAACGTTTTATCTTTATTTTTAGATGCATATTCTTCAATCCAACTTTTTGCTAAAATCCAATCTTTTTGAGTTAAAACTTCTTTTCCATTGATATCTTTTGTTTTTATAGCTAAATATTCGCTTTTTTCTTTTACAACTCCTCTAGAATATTTATGTTTTTTAAATGAAAGATCAAGTCCTATAGTAATAATTGGATTGCAACCGAGCATTTTTGCTATTTTTATTAAAAATGTAGTGACAGTCCATCCCGCTTCAAATGTTTCTTGTTTAATATTTAACATTTCATAAATCCAGCTTTTAAGTGGGTAGGCTCCATAGTCAGAGACTAAAATTTTTCTGCCATGCACTAAAGATAAATTATTATGATTTATCTGGTTTTGATAAAAAAATGGTTTTTCAAAAACATCATTTTCTTTGAATCTTTTAAAATATGGATTTTGATCAATAGATGCGGCAAAATGATATTTTATATTTTTTTTAGCAAAAATATTTAGAACTGATCCCCCAGCAAAAATGAGCGCTTTATCTTCTAAACCTTTTAGATGATCTAGATTTTTATCTAAAGAAGGACCTGCTCCTGCAATTATTGCAGGAATATTTTTGAACTGATCTTTTAAATTCTCAAATAATATAAATTCATCATTTTTTAAAATGTTGTAATAAAAATTCTCAAAAGTATTTATTCCAAAATCACTATATAAATATGATGTTAAATTAGCTCCTAGATGAAGATCTGTTAGAGTTTGAAAAATTTTATCAAAGCTATCTTTTCTTTTCTCTTTTAAGCCTTTAATAATTTTTAGATCTAAATAAACGCTATCCCACGCAATCTTTTTTAAATCCTTTTCAAAATTTCCTATATAGATTGTTTGAGTTTTTTTTCTCTCTTTTTCAAAGTGTTTGTCAACAAAACTTAAAAGATCATCATATTTTTTAATGTCGTCTTCTAGAAAAATAATTCTTCTATTCTCTGTTTTTTTTAGCCATTTTTTTAAAAATGATAAATGCTCACAATCACTTTTCCCATAGATACATACTACATCCGTTTTATGAAAATCTTCAAAAAATTTAGCATTAATTTCTTGCATATTTTACCATTTGAATTAGCTCTTTATAGCTTGGTAGAAAATTTACAGACTTATACTTTTTTTCTCTTATATTATACCAATAAATCTTAATTTCATATCCATTTGCAATACCTACAAAAAAAGCTTTGATTACATGATTGTAACCAATGACTTGATCTATCGTTTTTTGATTAAGTTTAAAAGCTTTACACTCTATCATCAAAAGTGGGTATAGTAAATAATTTGGATGGATATCTTTAGCAAAACAAATTATATCCGCTCTTCTTTTTTTTGATGAAAAGTCAGCGCTTTTTAAATGCTCTAATGATAAAAGATCCTTTTCAATTGCTATCAAGCTCTTTGGAAAATCAAGCTCATTTATCATTTTATGTATTAACTTTTGCCGAACTTTTTCTTCTGGAAGCGCTAACACATAAGTTTTTCTAATTGGATCATAAATTTGATCGTTACTCAACTTCTACAATACCTAAATTATCATCATCTCTTTTATAGATTACTTTTATTTTTTGATCTTCTTCGCCTTTATATATCAAAAAATGCTCACCAGCAAGCTCTAATTTCATGACAGCTTCTTCTTGAGTTAGCATCTTTATTGGCATGGTATCTTTAGCAACAATTTTTGGTATTTTATATTTTTCTAACTCTTGATTTAGAGTCTCTTGTTCGATTTCATCATTAATATCTTCTAGCTCATCTCCCCCACCCAAAACATGTACTCTCATATCAATAGAGGTAAGATTTTTATTTCTATGAGATTGGAGTTTTCCTTTATACTTTCTAATTAATTTATATAACTTGTTAAAAGCCCCATCTATTGCTGCATATAAATCTACTGTAGTTGAGTGAACACGAATTTTATAATGTAAAAATTTTATAACTATAGCAGCTGTATGCGCAAGCTTTTGAACCTCTAGGGTTACTACGATTTCTAAAATATTATTTGTAAAACGCTCTAATTTAGAGATTTTTTCTAAAACATATGCTTGCATTGGATCTGTGATCAGAAGATTTTTGCCTGTAATCTCAAGATTATAGCCTTCTGCTTCAAATTTAGATTTGTCTACCATATTATCTCCTACAAAAAATTGACAAAATTCTCATTATTTTATATAAATATAAACATTCATGTAAGAAAAACTTACAAGCTTTAAACATAAAAAACAACAAACTTTAAAAAGATGAAGAGGAAATGAAAGAAAAAATTCATGAGTTTACAGGTAAACACCTTATGGTAAATTATATGAACTGTGATAAACAAGCACTGAGTAATTTCAAAGAGTTGGAAGAAATTATGAAAAAAGCATGCACAGCTTCAAAAGCAACAGTCTTAAATTCAATAAAACATTTATTCCCTGTAAAAAATTCTGATATTATCGGTATGTCGATGGTTTTAATACTATCAGAGTCTCATGCCTCGATTCATACCTATCCTGAATTTAGCTCATGTTTTGTCGATTTTTTTACTTGTGGAACTGAGTGTTTGCCTGAAGAGTTTGATAAAACTATGCGTGAGTATTTAAAGCCTAAAGATGTAAAAGCAAAACTTTTTTTAAGAGATAGTGAAATTATTAAAGATCATTTTTTTAGCTACAGATAACAAAACTTCTCAAAAAACTTTTTAAAATATATAAAAATTAGACCTCTTGTGTAATTAAATTTCATAATTATAAATTCCTGCTATTAGATTAAATCTTAAACCAAATCTTTTTCTTCGATTTCTATATCGATCTGCTATAATTTTAAATCTTTTTATC
>SDBT01003260.1_pt1 | contig 28169 bp, 35 predicted proteins | sample 2277101 | NCBI WGS metagenome assembly SDBT01 (sample SAMN10404973, study PRJNA504765) | marine sediment metagenome | isolation source: marine sediment core GS10_PC15, 103 cmbsf | place: Arctic Ocean: Southern Knipovich Ridge | collected 2010 | reverse complement strand
CTTTTTCTGGTTCTGATTTGTAAGTTTAGTTGTTGGTATAACAACAAAGAGAGCCAAGCGCAAAGCTGAACTAACAGGGGGATGAAATGGGAGTATCAAGCAAAACAAATGTCAATTTTGGTGGTTATGGTGCTGCACAAGAAGTTGATGATTTGATTAACAGGTTGCTTGAAAAGCATGATATAACACCAGAAAATACTCTTGAATGGAGAATTTTCACAAGAACAATAGGAACCAGTTTACATCTGATAGATGAAAAAATCACTCAAATTTGTAATGCAAGCAAGCCAAGAAGAAGGTGGGATGATTGATGTTTGCATTCATAGAGCGACACCCAGCAGCTACAGCTATTGTTCTTTTGATTATCGTAATTATCGGAGGTGCTTGGTTAGATCGTCCGATATGACTTGCAATGTGAAACAAGATGTGCTATCGAAATACTGAGGGATATTGACTAAGCGGGAGGTAGCAATAATGCGCTAAATTTCAGCATATCAGTATCATTAACGTCGTGTGCTGGTATGTGAAATTTAGTTAAAAGACCTAACGGCCCAACGGCATTTGCCAAACGGCTGTTAGGCAAAGGCATGGATGTTAATTAAGTGTCGCTACGGCGGCTAAGGGCAGACAAAACTCAGAAGCCACAGCTTCTGAATTCAAATCTGTCGCCACTGTGGATGGAAAGCGAAACAATAAGTGTTCGCCATCCTTGCCTTAGTTTTTAACATGTTGGAATATAATAAAGACGGTGAAAGGTAAGGTGGTCATAAGATAATAAAAGGCCGTTAGTGCCGCCACCACTAAAACTGAGCAGCCGCGCCAACATGTTAGTTTTATCGCTCATCCTGAGCGCAAAGAAGGGGTTGGAACATGATTGCTCATTGTGTCGATTGTCAGCACGAAGATCAAAGAGTAAAGAATGAAGATGCTTGCGGTTGGTGTGGTGGAGCCATGCAATCCATAAGTGATGATTACATGTCTGCTTGTGATTTCAGCATAACATCACATAAACAAGAAAGTGTGCCATCACTAGATGCAGAGTTGCCTTTAGACTTTATTTTTGGTGGCGTTAATGCTTCATTGAGGTTCAAGTGATATTCATAGATTTAGAAACAACAGGTTTGCTTAAACCAGATACAATAGATACAAATTTGCAACCTTTCATTACAGAAATTTATGCTGTCAAACTAACAAAAGATTTAGAATTTATTGATGAACTAGACACATTAGTAAAACCTCCTATTCCAATTTCAGAAGAAATAACAAAACTCACAGGTATAGATGATGCAATGCTAGTAAATGCTCCATCATTTATTAGTGTGTATCCAAAATTAGTTGAATTGTTTCTTGGAGAAAAAGAAACAGTAGCGCATAACATATCCTTTGATCTTGGCGTAACATATTTTGAATTGCGTAGATGTGGTTACGAAAATAAATTTCCTTGGCCATATATTTGGACTTGTACCGTAGAAAAATCAATGCCTATTCAGAATAAGCGGTTGCGACTTAGCCAGCTGCACACACTCGCAACAGGCGCACCACACGAAGGCGCACACAGGGCCAAGGCGGATACTTTAGCTTTGCTTAGATGCTATGTTTGGCTTAGAGAAAAAGGGCTTGTGTGATCCATCTAGCATTACGCACAGAATACAGCTTTAAGAAGTGCTATGGATTCATAAAAGACTTGCCTAAGATTGCGGGCAATTCAAAAGCAATTGGTATTGCAGATAACAACAGTACATTTGGTCATATCAAACACCATAGAAATTGTAGGAAGAATAACATCAAACCAATTCTTGGTGTTAGATTAATGGTGTGTGATAAATTCATTGAAAAGGAGAAATCATTTGGTCCGATATATATATTCATAGCAAAGAATCAAAATGGGCTTAGTGAAATATACAGACTAGTAAAGCTGGCTTATGATCAATTCTACTATCATCCTAGACTGTTCCAAAAAGATCTTCAAAGCGTTAGTGAAAACGTAATAGTTCTAGCAAACACTTTCAACAAGATAGATAGAATTGATTATATTGCAATTGACCAAACTACTCCAAAAATATTTGCTAATTGTGATGAGTTTCCTAGCGTAGCAATTTGTTTAAATTGGTACACAAAAGTTTGTGATAAAATCACGTATCAACTTCATGCTGAAGAGCGTGGCATGGAAAATCAAACTTATCCACAACACATTTTAACAGATGATGAATGGCTGCATCTTTGGCCATGTAAAGATAAAGCGTTATCTGTTACATATGACATAGCTGCTCAATGCGAAGATTACGATTTGCCGCGCGCTTCAATGGTGAAATTCAAAGGTACAGATACGCTTACAAAATTATGTGAAGATGGAGCCGTTAACAAAGGCATAGACCTAACAAATTACACTTATAGAACAAGATATGAACGAGAAATGGCGTTAATATCACAAAGAAATTACGCAGATTATTTTCTGATTGTTGCACAAATGGTCAACACATCTAAAAAGAAAATGCTAGTTGGACCATCACGCGGTTCGGCTGCTGGATCGCTTGTTTGTTACTTGTCTGGAATAACAGAAGTAGATCCATTAAAATTTGATCTTCTATTTGAAAGATTTATTGATATTAACCGCTTGGATTTACCAGATATTGATATTGACTTTCCAGATGTAAAACGAAAAGTTGTAATTAAAACTCTGATATCTTTGTATGGTGAAGATTATGTTAGGCGAATAGCAACTGTTTCTAGGCTTCAACCAAAATCAGCTATCGGTAGATTTGCAGCTGGTTTATGCATTCCACCATATGAAACAGACGATGTTAAAAATGCTATTGTTGATCGCGCAAAATCGGACGCGCGCGCGCTCAATCGCCTTGAAGATACCTTCCTAACTACAGAAGCTGGTCAGAAATTCATCAACAAATTCCCTGAGATGGACATAGTAAAGAGAATAGAAGGCCACGCTAGCCACGCTGGGGTACATGCTGCTGGCATTATTGTAGCTAATGAGCCTTTGACAACCTATGGCGGAATTAACGCTAGGGATTCAGCGTTAATGATGGATTTTAAAGATGCTGAAAGCATAAATCTTCTAAAGATTGATTGCCTTGGTCTTAGAACGTTATCAATACTTGAATCTGTTGCAGATCAAACTGGAATGCCATACAGCAAGTTTTACCATATTCCACTTGATGATAAAAAGACATTTGATATTTTCAACAGTTTACGCCTAATAGGTATATTTCAATTCCAAGGCAACGCTCTTAAATATATCACTAGACAAATGGGAGTACATACATTTGATGATGTCTGCGCAATTACTGCTTTGGGTAGACCGGGGCCAATGCATAGCGGTGGAACTAATTCGTTTATTAACCGTAGGATTGGTACTGATCCCGTTGTTTATTTATCTGAGCATCCAAGTGTTGTTGCAGCTACTGAAACCACATACGGAGTTATTATTTACCAAGAACAGTTGATGATAATTGCGCGCGAATATGGGCAAATGACATGGGAGGATGTTAGTGCTTTACGGAAAGCGGCAAGCAAAACTCTTGGAGAAGAGCATTTTGGAAAATTTAAGGAAAAATTCATTGATGGTGCTATTAGGAATGGGGCAGAACAAGAAGAAGCAGAAAGAGTTTGGCATGATATCGTTACCTTTGGCCAATATGGATTCAACAAAAGTCATGCCTACGGATACGGTCTTATCTCCTATTGGTCTGCATGGGCAAAAGCGCATTACCCAATGGAATTTGCGGTTGCTAATCTCAACCATGCCAAAGACGATGAACATGCCGTTAAACTTTTAAGAGACATGGTTAGATATGATAAGCTTGAATACACTGCATTTGATCCAGATGAATCTGTTGCAAACTGGTCTGTTAAAAATGGAAAGCTTCTAGGTGGATTGAAAAGCATAAAAGGAATTGGACCAAATAAGGCAAATGAAATATTGAAAGCTAGATCTGGAAAGAGAGATTTTACAGTTGGAATGATTAAAATGATGCGTGATCCAGATACAGTTTTCAATATTCTGTTTCCATGTGAACATTGGTGGGGTGATTTTTACAGTAAACCAAGTGATTTTGGATTGAAGAAAGCACCGGACAAAATAGAAATGATTACAAAACCCGGTGAATATTTACTAGTTGGAAAATTGATTGAATGTAATTTGCGTGATCTTAATGAACCTAGATTGCTCGCGCGTAGAGATGGCAGATTCATTCACGAGAACAGATATTTTCTTACCATGATTCTTGAAGATGATACAGAATCAATAATTTGTTCTGTCAATAGATACAACTTTGAAAGCATTGGAAGAGGGATCGCTGAAACAGCGAAAGAAGGCCACGATTGGTATTTGGTAAAAGGTACTATAAAAGACAAATGGCGTCAAGTAGATATTTCACAAATACTGAATTTAAACCATTGGGGCAGAAAAAATGATCTCGGCCCTGATGTTCGCCCACACACGCGCGTAGGCGCGCTAGCGGACGCGTAGGTGCGCCCGCGCGCATATATACGCGCACGCGAGCATATGGAGCCTCTGAGCCACTAAAATGGGGGACCGAACCTAGACACGAACCACCCGCCGCAATTCGCGCCTAGGCTGGTTGACACGCCGAACGCTGCGTATCAAGGTTTGATGAAAGTCCAAATGATCGAAGCAACCAAAGCACCAACACCCCATGTTGCAGCTTCAATCATTCTATGTTTTGTGATCCAACCAAAAAAGCCTTCATCACGATGTTGTGCATGTTCTCTTAAAAATCCAACAACAAACAAAGCAGGAATAGATAGCCAATAACACCACATTATTGATAGAGAAATTGCTAGCCCACCAACAACATGAAATGCGTTATCACGAATATCTTTTAGTTTCATCATTTAATCCTTGTTTGCCAGCAGTATTTCTCAAGATCATCTACTCGCTTGTGGACAACAATGCCCCTAGTTGGATTCCCTTCTTCGTCAACTTCAAATAGATCAATCCAATCATCTAGATATGCCGAACGCATATTTTCCTGATCAATCCAATATTTTGCTCTTTCACAATTACCGCTTCCTGCGCATCCCACGCTTGACAGCACCAGACATACCGCCGCCAGCATTCCACTTTTCACCAGCTTTCTTGAATGCTTTCTGTGCTTTAACTTTTTTCTCAAGAACTTTCTTCTTGACATTATCACCACCTGACTTGTAAATCCAAACAGCTATACCAACTAGAGTAAGTAAAATTGCTAAACCAATTGCTAGGTCAGCTGTCATTATGCATTCTTCGCTTTACCGTGATTCATGCCAGCAAAGTTAACAACATCCAAAACTTGTTGAATGATTTTATCATCAGTAGTGTTTGGTGTAAATCTAGCCAAAATTGCGAATGCTCCAATAAGTTCCAAAATCAATTGCCAGTTATTTCCGAACCAACCTATGATTGCTGTCCAATCCATTTTATTACTCCTTTAATAACTCCAAACCCAAGGGCGTGGAGCTTTCCCATCAGGCAAAATACAATCAAGGTGAATGAACCTGCCTGTATGTAAGCCTTTTTGTTTGATGCCCAATCCTGTAAAGACAAGATAATCTATTGATTCAAGTATACTATGAGCATTAACTCCAACAACGCTTATATCCACAGTTATATTATCGTTTTCCGTGATAGTGTGTGGCCCATCTAATCCTGTGGATGAAACTTCATCGTTATGCTTATGACATCTGTATCCGCTATTGATTTGGATTGGAGCCCGCAAGGTAATCCTTAGCTCTTCTAATTTCTTAACTGCTATATCAGTGAACTTCATCTGATCACATCCACACTTACAACGTAGTTCAGCTTCGTTAAAGTGTTGAGTAATTTGTCTACTCATCTATTTCGATACCCACCTCTGCACAGTCATCGATATCTTTCAGCTTCTTGGCTATACAAAGTTTTCTTGTCAATTCAATCTCTGCTTGTTCGGCAGTATTTTCTTTGATGTGAATTTCTTGAAGCTGATCGACAATTTCCTTAGTTGATTTTGCTTCCTGTGCTGCTGAATATGTATCAAAGAAAACATATCCAACAACAACGATAGCCGTGACTGCTCCGGCGGCTCTTGCTATTTTATAGATCATTTAACTATTCCCGTTTGGAGGAACTGGCGGCGGTTTCTCGCCAGTCTGTTTTTCGATATAGAATTTGACATAGTGAACTAAAGCGTGCATATTGTTATTGCTAGATTTCATCTCGCCGAAAATTTTAATATTGAGTTTTTCTAGTTCGATCAATCTCTCGTTGGTTTCCTTAGTACCAAAATCAAAATCATCAGCATGTTCATGCATAACCTTTATAGAATCAATAACTTGAGATGAATGTATAGCACGCCTTATCATTATCTCTTGGCGAACGACAATAGTTACTGCAAGCACAAGTACACCTGTTGAAAATACTATAGGATCCAATTTATGATTCCTTAAAAATGAGGAGCAAAAATATCTCGATAGCCATTAATAATCATACTATGCACAGTTACAGCATCTGTCATTCCATATGAAATTGCTGGTGTTGTTCTATCTACAATTGGTATCTCACCCACAACTGAATATCCCTTTGCATCAGTGGCACCGCTATTTATTGCAAATAGCATAACATCAGCAATTATTTTTGGATCAGTATCTCCAGTGCCAAGTGTTCCAGTTGCACCATCTTTTCCAAATACAACCATGCCATCATTAGTTGTTGTTTTAGCACTTGCACAAAATAAAACTGACATTGAAGTTTCAGGAATATTAACTGTTTCATTTCTCCAGGATGTTGCGGCAGCAGTAGCAAGAGTATGTTCATGATCTCCATCATGAGACAGGAGCATAATAGTCCCATCTGGCATATGGATAAATTCAACAAAATCACTTCCAACATCATTCCAAACGCCACCAATACAAACTTCATCTGTTCGTGTAGGATGATATCCAACTTTTCCGCCACCATCTAGCGGTGTTGGTGGATCTATAGAAACAACAGGATCCATTACCCCTGCCAGATTATCAATGTATAAATAATAAGCAGTTGAAGATGCTTCGCCACCAGTATCTAAATCGCCGAAATCAAAAGCTAAAGAAGCTGAACGAGTTAGTCTCACCCCATCAACATCTATTGCAATTATTCCTCTGCCTCCAGGGTGAAGTGTTATTGTATCAGCATCTGTTCTGACTAGATGACCAACACGCTCACCTAAAATAATGCTACTAGCAGCCCAATTTGATAGCAGAAAATCAGTTCCATCATATCTAAGCCAAGCATCACGATCTGTTCCAAGATCTCCAGCACTCAACACAGTACCATCTTCTTTCTTAATTGTCTTTACGCCAAGACTATCAACATTTATTGTAGCTCCAGCTGTATTTGCGTTGCTTGGTCTAAATCTAACAACCATTCCATTTCCATAATTTGGTGGAGCCTGTAAACCAGCTAGCTTTGTCGCTATGTGTGCATTAGCTGTTCCACTTCCTGTATAGAATGTTGCAGATGCTGCGTAACCAGACACCCCCTTACCAAGTTGATCTAGATCACCACTAGATAAAGTTTGTGCATATGTGGTTGCTTCAATAATATTTTGCATTTCACTGGGAACTTCATTCCACTCAACAGCAGTTAATGTTCCATCAGTTACCTTACCATTAAGATCTTGCATTTTGTCTCCTATACGCTTTCAAAAACTAAATCAACATTAGCTGGTTTGAGCTTCTTAAATAAACATTCCATAGTAGCTAATTCAGAAGTTCCAAAGACTATTGGAAATGTGTAAGGAAATGATGCGCCAATTGCTACAGTTGGTCTAATAACTATTGTGTGCCTAGCAATAATATCATTAGTATAAACTTTTGGAGGTAATGCGCCATGAACACCATGTAAAGAACCACTTTCACATTCAATTGTTATTCCAAACAATGCTGCAAGATCAATAAAATCTTGTGAAGTTTGTACGCCATACCGAGCAAGTTTTATAATTATATGTAGTCTGCGTTCAATATCATCGCCAGTCGCAAAAAAGCAATCATCAGGAATAGCAAGTGCTTTTTCCCATTCAGCTATAAAATGTCTTGTTGTATCTGGAACAGTATCCTTTCTAAACAATGCTATCAAAGCATCAACCTTGACAAACTCAATACCTAAACCAACTAAAAATTTTCTTATATTAGAAGTGACAACATTTTTCAAAGCAAATACTTTACCACCTGGCAAATAATTTGCAATTGTTTGTGCTTGGTCTTGAGTAGTTAGAACAATCGGGATATCACTCATGAGAAGGTTACATTCCCAAGCTTGCCGATTTCACCGGGATCAATTGTTATATCAGCAGCTGGCGCACTAAGAGTAAAACTTGTAAGTTCTTCTCCAGTTGCTAAATCAACTGTGTTATAAATTGCTGCATTATATGCTTCTTCAACTATAGTTACGCCAACTTCAGTTCTTTCTGCATAGAATTGTTGCAAGCTATTTGTAATAGCAGTTTTCATTGTTGAAGTATCTGGTGATATATCGTCAAATGTATAATTAGTTGTTTCTGGAGTTGGAGCTAAAACTATAATGTCTAACGTATCAGAAGTAGCTGGTTTGATTGCATCTATTGCCGCTTTAACAGTTGCAACTTCTGATGAATCTGGAATTGGATCAATATCATTATCCCGCATAAAATATATCGTTGCTTCTCCAATAGTAGGCGTTATTTCTTCAACAAAAACTCGTGTTACACCAGCAATTGCTTTTGAAACAGCAGTTATTTCAGCAACATTAAAATGTGAAATTGGATTTTGAATTTTATTTATAAATCTTGCTCTAATACTAGAGTCTATTTCTTGATCTGTACCATTACCAAGTGCGCCAAAATCAACACCAGCATCATCATCAACATTACTTATTGGACTTTGAAGGCTTATAATTGCATCTGCTAGTTGATTTTCTAACAATCCAAAATCAACTGATGCGACAGGAACAGATACTGAAATGAATCCAATAAGAGTAGTCCCAGTCATATCTGCTGGTGAACCGGAAACTGCGTAAGTTAGAGTCTTATCTCCTGTAACTGTACATGCTACACTAGCAAGATTGTATTCAGATTGATCAGCTCCACTAACAGTTATCAAAACATTTGATGCTATAAGGTGATCATCATCTGTAGTTAATGTCCCAACCCCACCAGTTTCAGTTATTGTTGCAACGCTTAACGATTGAATTGCAATAACACCACCATCAGTTGCAATATATTGTTTACCATCAGATGAAGTCCAAATTGTAACACCATCAACAACTGTTCCACCAGCTATTCCTGTTAGTGCTATTCTTCCAGAAGATACTGTTGCAGCAAGTCTTGTTATGTCAAATATTGCTGCCCATTGTTCAAGGTTCAATACAGCAGTATCAGGAATTGCTTCAAGTTGTGCGCGCTTCAAAGCAAAATAAAAATCAAAAACTCTATTCGCAAGTGCAGTGACCAGAGCGCCTATCCAACTATTTTTCAAAAATGGGTTACTATTGGGTAGTTCTCTAGTAACATCAACTTTCATGCGTTGGTCAATCTCAGTTGCGTTATTCGGTACTTCAAGTGCCATTATACAACACTCCTATTATGACAACGCACTATTATCCCAAAGTGTATAGTGTCTTTTTTCAACTTTAGAATTCGGCCTTCGAATTGTTACAGTAAGATTGATACCAGTTTTCGTAACGATAGCTTCAACATCATCAATCGAAACAGCAAAACCATCATCAACCAACCATTGAAGTGCTTGTTTAGCTGCATTCGTAATGCTATTTAAAACTGAATTAGTTAATCTTGATTGTTCATACAACCAAATTTTAGAACCAATTTCAAAACCCGGTGTTACTTCATTTCCAATCCAACCCCTTCTAAGCAAAGGCTCTAGAACTTCAGATTCATTTGCTCTTTTTTCAGCGAATAAACTAACAAGTATTGCCGTATCGAAAAAATCGGAAGATACTATATCGCCGCTGCCAGTAAATGCTTCGCCGTCGCCGACATATGGTGCTAGCTGAACTGAATCAAAATAAAACTTTTCAGTACCAGAACCAGAGAACCAACATTGCACAACAATATCATCCATTATAGTAAAATCTGGTGTCCCAACTTCTACATCTGGTGTGTCAGAATCAATACTTACAGAAACTTTATACCAAGTTTCAGCTTGTAAGAATAATGAATCATCGAAATTAAAAACTGCGCTGTCATTATCTGTATCACGAAATCTAAAATCAATGCTGGTGAATAATGCATGTAGGGCAGTATCAAAATAGACCCAACATGAAAAGAACATGCCAGTGATATCGGTAACTGGCATAGTTTTTGTTGCTGTAACAGAAGATGATGTGGCATTTTTCACAAGTCTTAATGACCCAGTGGAATTTGGTGCAACAATGACGCTTTCATCTGCAAAATCTGTTTGTGTTTTTGCAACCCAATTTGAACTATCATTATCCATTGCAAAAAATATTCTAGGGATTTGTACGGCATCTATTTGAATGTCGTACAAACCATTTACTTCTTGCAAAACTGCATCAATTCCTACAGTCATCGTATCCTCTTTCTACCTCAGATTATCAATATCGCCGCGAGCATCGCCAAACCAGTTTCGATATGTTGAATCATGATAACTACTAGTAAATAGATTGTTAAATAGCGTTCTAAGGATTAGCCCTAAATCGTCGTTCCCAGCAGCGTTTTGAAATTGCGTGCTATCAGATAAAGTCCTAAGATTCCCGCTTGCTGTTATCGTGATATTCACTCCATCGAGTTCAATATTAGCAGTTGCATCTATATCAACATCGCCTCCAGCAATTATGTTAGCATCGCCAGCTGCATCGGCAGTGATGTCGCCTTCTACATCAGCAGTAAGATCGCCTTCTACATCAGCTAACATATCTCCAACAACTCTAATATTTACATCCTTCTGTGAATCAATATCAATGGTTCCATCTGCTTTAAGATGTATATATGATTTAGTTGGTGGGTGAAACAAAATAACTTCATTCTCTGCTAATGGTGTTGGCATAAGAGGATCAATTCTTTCCTTTGGACTTCCGGGCATAACAATTCTATTTTCTGGATTTCCACCAATAGCAAGAAGTAAACTTAATGTTTCTGATCCTGGGTTTGCATGATATCCATACGGATACCAAGCAGACGCATCAGCTTTTTTCCCCATGTATTCAATTTGGTGTATGGGAAAATCTTTATTGTCAAGACTAAATGAATTTACAACCGCCCAGCGCATCAAACTTTTTATCATGTTAACAACACCACTCATGAAGATTCACCAAATATATCCGTAGATGGCTCAGCAACTTCCAATTTATAAGCATCTTTTTCGATTAGAGACATTGTTGTATTTCTTCCACTATCTCCATCTAAAGTAAACTGAACAGTGTTAACAAGCATTCGTGAATTGATATCAGCAAATTCATCTATCACTTGCACTAATTCATTTACTGCCCAAAGATTTCCAGTTTGATTTCTGAATCCATGAACAGTTACCCCGTACACGCGCCCGCGCGCGCGCCTGATATTCGACTCCCATTGCGCCCGATTTAATGGATTTGCACCAGCACTTTCAGCTACCAAAACAAATTGTCTACCAATTCTTATATCACCATCTGAAACTTGTCTATCTTGACTTGCAATTTTTGAATTCAAAACAACACCAGAATGCACCAATGCAACAGGATTCAATTGAGATGATATTCTGTAAATATTATAACGTCCTGTTGTGTCATAACTAACAGAATAAGACAAAACATTATTTGTATTATCATTAATTTTTTGCTGCAATGTTGCATCTATTTCTATTCCAGAAGATCTTGTTATAAGCACATCACCATCTGGTGTTGATGATAAAAATACCTGTCTTTTTCTAGCAAGAGTTTCAATAAAATCCCAAACAGGTTGACCCGGTTCTGGTGCGGCAAGATCATCAGACTTCACAAAAACATCTGGCTTAAAATCTTCGATTACTTTAATATCACTGCCAATATGGTTTATGACACCCTCAATAATTTTTTTAAGACTGGATATCGGCCTAATATCTTCAATTGATCCAATTTTTGAATCAGCAATATCACCTGTTTTATCTCTACCAGTTATTGAAATTGTATGCTTTTTAGAATCACCATCTATGGTTACAATTTCAATATGACCAGTAAGTATTTTTTCTCCATCAACAAAAACAACACATTTTTCGCCACCCTTAAACGGTAATGGTTTTCCATCTTGGGATGTAGCATTAAAATTGAATTCGTTTGATAGAGAATCTAATCTTATTTTCGCACTAGCAGAAATCCATCCTGAATATTGCGTTCCGTTAACCTCAATAATCATGCTGAAAACACCTTAATGTTTCCCTGTTGCAAAGCCAAATCATAGAATTCATTTAGTTCAGCAATTTCTTCTCCGCGCGCAGAAGTTCCATAATTGTAAAATGCAAGTAGTCTAGTTGACATTGGATTAGATCTAATTGTAATAATTTTACTTACTGTTAGTTTCTGTTCATCAAAAAATCCTTGTGTAGTTAATCGTAAATCAGTAAGTGCATCAATTACTTCCTCATTAACAAGAGGATCATCAAAAAGTTTTTGATATTGCACTTCTAAATCTGATGCTTGCTCTGTAATTTCATCAACAGTTTGATATTCTATATCTGATGCATTCAAGTAACTAAAACTCAATGCGCCAGCCCGAATTGTACTATTAATCACATCATTGTTATTCTTTCTCTCTATTGATATTGATGTTATTTGTGGCGAATCAATATCATCATCACCAAAATCAAATAGATTTTTAAATGCTTCTAAGGTTCCTTTTGCTGTTGAATATAAACCACCAATGCTATCAAGAGCACCATTTATTCTATCTGCTAAATCTACTGGTGCGCTGATTAATGTAGATATATCAGCACTAAAATTAGAAATGTAATTAGTATGCTTATTAATTTCATCTGCTACAGCTGCAATTGGATCTGTTGCAGCATTTATATTTGTAATAAGACTATCTAGCTTGTCTTTAGCAGCAGTAAAATTACCAGTTGCTGAAGATGTAACTATGAATATTTCAGATAAATCTTTTTCTATTGTTTCCATTAAATTTTCATGAAATTTTGAAACTCTAGTTCTACCAAATTCACTTGCTACAGGAATACCATCTGTATTTGATATTTCAAATGTAATTGATATATCTGCTATACCAATGACATTAACGTTTTCCGATATTGAATATACCCTACAAACTATATTATCTATTCTTCCATACCAAGGATGAATTAGTACACCTGTTCCACCTTTCTCAAGTGCATTAATCAATCCATCTCTTGCTTGTATATACGACATGATCAATGTGTTAGAACTATCACGCCGCTCTGCTATACAACCATTAATTGTAAAAACTCGTTGCTTCTTTCCAAGATCTTCAATAAGTTGTCTGTCTGTATTTACAAATTCTTTTTTTGAATCTTTCCTTCCACCTTCTACTCCAGAACTTTTAATAAAAAATGGCGATCCACGAAAAGACGCTTCGTGTTTTATAATATCCGAAGTAAATTGTCTAATAGAATCAGCCATTAAAATTGATCAACTAGATGTATAGGAATATTTAGTCCGGGAGTGTTTCCAGAAGTTTTTGTTTTAATATCCTTCACAATTCCTGGAGCTGCTTGAATTCCAATAGCCACTTCAGCCCTACTTGTGTTGGTTATGTTGGCACTTCCAGTAATATCAACATCATTTCCACCAAACAATCCACCAATAAATCCCTTCGTAGCATTCCAAGCAGCTATTGCTTTCTCTTTAACAAGATCAAAATTATGAATTAGAAGGCTAAATGCAACTACTGCCGCTGCAATAGCAAGAGGTATCCATCCAATTGTTGCAACAAAAGCTACAAGACCAATGGCAAATGGTTTAAGTACAAGCAATGCAATTTTCAAACCAGATGCGAGAAACTTTAGGCCAACAAGCATTGGAGCAATAATTGTTACGAACAGAGTTCCAAATGCGATAACTTTTTTCCATACAGGATTCATCGCTTGAAATTTTTCATGAAGCCTTTTGATCACTCCAACAACTGATATTATTGCTGGTTTAAGTTCTCTACCAATTTCAGCCGCCATAATAACTAAAGTTTGTGTAGCAATTTTTGCTTGTCTATCCAAAGTTCCAAAATTTAGTTTAAACGCATCTTCAAAAGCACCCTTACCCATTCCACCAACAGCATCAGTAATATCTTTAACTGCGCTACCCGATAGCGTCATGATTGCTTGAAAAGCTTCCATTGCTGGAAGTGCTTTCTTCGCATGATCTTTATTTTTATCAATCATTTTATTTATTTTTTGCAAAGTATCCGTCCAACCAGCATCTATTAATTGCTTGGCGCTAGTTGGCAAACCGTATGCTCTAAGAGTTTTTGCTGATTCACCTGTTGCGCTAATCAAAGCGTTTATTATTGCTTTAATTCCAGTAACTGATTCTTCAGAAGAAATATCTTTTGACATTATTGCCATTGTTGCAGTGTATTCTTGTGCTGTTATGCCCATTTGAGCTGCAAATTTTGCAACTTTACCAATATTCGATGCAATCATATTAACGGTTGCGCCACCTTTTTGTTGCGCAACTAAAATAATATCACCAGCTTCTTCAGCAGTTAAACCAAGATCTTTATAAGCAAGCATTAGTTTTGAAATACCCAATGTCGCTGTTTCAAGATTGGCATTACCACCAATACTCAATTTTATTGCTGACATATAAGCTTGAAATGTTGATTTACTTGCACCCAACAATGATATAGAATTATAAAGAGCCTCTGTTGATTCGTTAGTAGAAATTCCAAACTCAGTAATTGCTTTTGTTATTGTAGAATCAATTGTGGCTCTATATTTTTCTAAATCCTTTCTTTCCAACAATCCATAAATTGAATGTAAGCCTTTTTCTAGACTACTAAATGATTTTGCGAATCCAAGAGCAGCAACGCCAGCAGCAGCTGAAGCTATTTTGAATTTATTAGCAAGTTTTCCCAATCTCTTAGATGTTTCAGTTAGCTTGACATTCAATTGTGCAAATTTAGCTTTCATAGCGGCTGTTTTCTTTCTAATCTTATTCGCCACTCTGCTATATTTATCGTTAGCTACGAATGTCCATGTAACTCTATTGGCCATTACTTATTCCCTGCGCGTTTTGTGCTAATTTTAGATGCTTGTTCATGTAACAATTCCAATTCTGGATATGGCATATTTCTCAATTCGCTATACCTAACAGCACCTTCAAAGAACACCATTAAGTTTATTATTCCTTCGATGACTTCTTTTTCAGTTGCTTCAACGAAGATGCAAGTATAAAATTTACCATGTATTCACCAAACATATTTTGAAAATCATCAATACTCATTCTTTCTGCAAGAGTATTTTTGAATTTGTGTTCACCATCAATTAATGCTATATCTGGCATTAGAAATAATTCTTTTGCAGTGTCAAGCAAATCTGGCAAATCAACAGTTTTTGACATTGATATCATTGCCAAAACATCTTCACTTTCAATCTCAACATCTACATCAACTTTTCCAGTTTTTGCTCCATCTGCTTGATCACTCATGGCTCTAAAAAACGCTTGCTTGAGTGCCGCGCACTCGCGCATACACTTTGATGTTGGTGCTTGTAGTCTGATAAATTTTGCGTTTACTTGTTCGCCTTCTTTTGAATATTGAAATGCACTTGTCAACACAAATCTAAATTCAGTTTTAACTTCATCTACCTCTACTTCATCTGTTTCTTCATCTGACATGGCGGGGTTTCATCCTTTCTTAAATTGCTGCGTTTGACATGAATTCAATATTTATTACGCCTTCAGTACCGATTTCAATTTCTGGGTCACCAGTCATAGCAGCTTGAGTAAATACCCTAGTCATATCTGCTTCTGCTGTTTTACCAGCAATTTGAACAACATTTTGATTTGCATTTGATTTCCAGCTACGCGCAAGCTTTACATTTGCTGGTGTTGTGTGAAGATCAAACATGATTTGACTCAATGCTGTTTCAAGATCTCGTGAGTAAACTTGTTCAACAGATCCACCACCAACAGATGCTGCTCTTACATTTTGTTCACCGAATCCTTCGGTAAATTTCAAACTATTAGGCACAATTGCCACAACCTCATCATTTACAAGTACAGCGGCATCAGATAGTTGAATTGACATTTATTATCCCTCTGTGTCGAATGCGATTTTGATTGTCGCAATAATTTGGCGCAGTTGTGTAACGATTGGAACAAACATTGTGATAGTGACTTTACCATTTGCAAGATCAAGTGTGATTGAAAGATTATCCTTGAAAAATACAAATGCTACTTCACCCTCTTGTACTAGTACAAAATTGGGTCCAGATAGATCTTTGTAAAGTTGCTCAGTATACGCCCGAATAATAACATCATTCGCCATATCTCTACCGCGACTAACATTACCAGCTGTCAAACGACTCTGAGCAAATCGTTTCTTATAGTTGTTGTGAAAATATTCACGAACATTACTAGCAGTATCAACATAATTCAAAAATCCAAAAGTTACATCAGGATTAGAAGCAGAATCTGTTTTGTAAGTTGTCTTTACTTCGCCAACAAGAGCATTTGTACCAGTAGGATTTTCACCAATCACTGAAACACCAGCAGCAAGAAGTGTACCGATTTCAATTTCAGTCCATCCACGCCCAATCTTAATAGTGGGGAATGAAGGAATTGGTGTATTGAAATACGGAAGTGATGCCAACGCGGGACCACCAAACTGATCCAAAGATGCCGAACTAGTTAGGTAAGCAGCAATCGAAGCATCTTGTGAAAGACGCAAAGACCTAATTGCAGCAAACGTTGCAGCCTTAGAGTAACTAGGCTCATTCATTGCTGGTCCAAGATAGTTAGTTTCAGTTTCTTTCTTGTCACCAAAGAGCGTCAAACTTTCTGAATTTTCTGCATTACCAGAAGCAAGCAAATTTGTGTGTGTATCAACAAGACCAACAAAGGCAACACCATCAAGCACAGCATTCGTAGCATTGAATCTTGGATCCATGAAAAGCAACAATGTATCTAGCGCAGTTCCAACACCATAAGGCCAAACAACGCCTTGATATCTAGCAACAGCATTATCAAGAATAGTTGTTAGTGTTGGATCTACTGAACCAGTTGTACCTTCTGTAACTGCCATACCTGTAATTCCAGCAATAGTTCCAGAAGTTTCTACACCAAGATCATTCGCAACTGTTCCATCATTATCAGCTGTCAAATCCAAAATACCACCAGTAGCATCAGCTGCCGTGAATGGACACTTTGTATCTGCATTGATTACAGTTACACACAAAGCGGGAATAGCAGCGGCGGCAACACCACTAGCAATAGCAACTTCAAAACGATGAAGTGTTTCAGAGCCAACAATAATAACCAAAGTACCAGCAGCAGTTGCCGTTCCGATAAACGTCACCTTTACTACGCGCGGAACACCACTTCCATCATCGTCCAAGGCGATTGCATCCAATTGGACAATCGGATTAACCGCTTTAAATGCACGAATCATTGCAGCAAGTTGTGATGATATTCCAAACAACGCATCTTCAGGTGCGCCCGTACTCGCAAGATTACTATGTAAATCACCCTCGGTTGCTGAACCTCCAGCAACTTTTTGTCCAACAATAAGAACTTTTTGCGCTGTGTTACTGACTTCACGATCCGCATTGACTAGCGTAAGCGTGACTTCAGGTTGTACAATTTGTGTTTGTGACATTATTCTTCCCCTTCAGAAGTATCACGCTTAATTGATTTAGGCGCAGATACTGGTTTATTTGGAGCCGATTTAACGATCTCACAACAATTATCTGTTTCAGCATCTTTCAATCTTCGCCTCCAAAGAAAATCTAACGGCACACCATTATCATCAGCATCCAAATGAACAATATCGCCAATAGAATGATTTGCCATTTGCTTGTTAATTTTAATTCTAATATTATTCATTTCTCCCTCATCATGGTGTATCGTCAAGATCAATAGTACCTTGCATGAAATTGACTTGTGTACCAAAATCTAGTTTTTGTGTAAAATCAATATTACGAAATGCAACATCAAGATCTGGACCAACAGTATCTTCTTCATAAACATCAGCGACTTGTTGAAAATCATATGCATGGACATAAAGTCCAGTATCGTAGTGTTGAACATCATGACCAACAAATTGCACAGGATTGAACGCGCCAGCGTATAATCCAGAATCAAACTTGCTAAATAAAAGCGATCTCAATAATGGCCTAAACAAATTTGATGCTTCATCTCGTGATTCGCCTCCAGCTATTTCATTACTAACTGGAATAAAAACATAAACTGTAAATGGTTGAATAATTTGTTGTCTATAATTAACATTCCGCTGTTGATTATCAAGTGCATCAGATTCAATTAACCTACTCTGTGAAGAATTCACGCCACCAAGAACAACAAATGCCCAATATTCATTAATTTTATGTGAAGTGTATGAGTCCAAACATCTTTGAAAATTTATTCCAGATGAAATTCTAGGTTTTACTCTTGCAAGAATATTATCACCATCAGGATTTGCCAAACCTGTAACTAAATGCTGAAATGAAAATTGTGTTGGACTAATAATATTTGCAACTTCATAAGTTGAATTGTAATCTCTCAATGCAGATTCAGCATCTCTTAACTCTGGTGTGCCAGTTGCAGTTGTTGACCCCGCATCAGTAATTTCAACTGTAATAGTTCTGCGATTAATTACATTAATTGTTGTAAATGTACCAGTAAATCTAACTTCAACTGCGCCAGTTACTCTAACAGTTGAAGCAATAGGTAAAGTTAAATCATGATCAGATGCAGTAACTATTGTACCAATAGCGCCAATTCTAGTGAATGAAGAAATTGTAATTGGAACATCAGTACCTGATATTGCGATAATCCTACCAACTTTAAGATTATGAACATCATCACAATTGACTGTCATTTCAGTCCCACCCCTACCTATAGTTTTAACAACAATATCATCAGTAAATTTATCTGTAAGCTGGGGTAACAACAATCTTAATTGTGTAACTATATCAGACGCTATCATTACGATCTTTCGAATCCTTTCAACATAGCCTTTTGAAAATGTTGGCTTGTAGTTCTCTTTATTTTACGAACAGCATTTTCAATACTTGGTCTAGGTTGCATTCTACTAGTTCCATCTTCTACAAAAACATCATATTCTGGCGCTGCATTAGAAGATATTGTTGCAACTCCATAACCAAATTCCATTCTGCTATATCCATGCACCTTCCAACTAACAGAACGTCTTAATTTACCAGTAAGATTTGCATGAGTTTCACCAGGAGCAGATGCAACATGACGCCTAATCCTTCCTGATTTTGTTCTAATGAAGTATGTTCTACCACTTTTTGGTGTTCTTTTTATTTCTTTTTTACCCTCTGTTTCCAAATCTCTTCCTAAACCAAACCAAGCTTGACGAACAGATTGCTGTGTTTTCTGTCTTACTTTATTCAACTTTTTAAACTCAGCAAGATTGTGTCTCTTTGAAACCATTCCAATAAGACGACTCATGCTTGCGCCGCCCCTAAATTTTTATCGCCACGATCAGTACATTTCAATTTCAAAAATTCATGCCTCTCATCTAAATCTTCTACAGCAACAATTTTCAAATTATTATTTCTATACTCAACCCAATTTTCAGAAGTTATATTTTTGTCATAACGAATTATTATCTCATGAGTTAAAGCAACATCAATATTTACAGAGAAAAAAGTTTTACCAGTCACAGTTTTAACGTTTGCCCAAACTTCTTTTACGCCACTTAATTCTTCTGTAAAATCAGCTGTCCCAAAAACTGGTGTTTTTATAACTCTATCGTGTATCTTCACGCGCTCGCGCATATCACCTATACATGACACGCGAGTTTTTCTCTGAATAATTTCTCTAGCCACAGTCTGGTGTCTCTTGTATTGATGCGCAAATTGTATCAAATGATACTGCTCCACCAGATTCAATAACCCTAATTTCAATTGTTACATCAAGTGAATCTTTTGCTCTTATATCACTATGAGCAACATGTGAACCAAGTAACACACCCCTATATCCCCAATTTCTAGTATTCAAATTTGCTGTTCCAAATTCAGTCATTGAAATTGAAACACCAAAAATTTTTCTTATACGATTTCCAGCAGCAGCACCACTAGGTAAACCAGCGCTCATAGTTATAGAGCTATTACTAAGACTTAAACTATTAATATTAGCAATATGAACCGCATCATCATCCAATGTTATTTCAATAGAATCATCAACAGAAAAAACTCCAATATTAGATACATTTATAATTGTTTGTCCAGTTGTATGACTACTAGAAATAGCTTCATCTATGGTTGGATCATAAACCTTGAAAGACGCACTAGCGCCAGAAGAATCATTTACAACTTTACACGTATCAGTTGTATAATCAAATGTGTTAGGCGCAACACTAAGAACATCATAATCCGCATAACGCTGAATTAGTTCTCTTGCCATTAAGCAACCTCTGAAAATACAAACATACTGCGTTTTAATTCAACTGTATGCGACATTGTTCTACTAATAATAGCTTCTGTTTTCAAAGTTCTTCGTACTCCAATGAACACCACTACAGCTGGTGCATCTGTGCTGGCATTTGCAGCTATGACCTGCCGAGTTGCTATGCCTGAAATTCGTGTGACAGCCGGTACATCTGCGTCGGCACTCGCTGCTACAACCTGTCGAATATCCCCAGCTGAAATAGCCGTTGCAGCTGGCGCGTTCGCATCAGCGCTCGCAGCGACGATACTTAGCGTCGCGACAGAACTTCGCGTGATAACAGGCGCGTCTGAACTGGCGCTCGCAGCTGAGACTTGTCGGACTACTACGCCCGGACTTCGTATGACAGCCGGTGCGTCTGCGTCAGTCCCAGAAGCCGCGACCGGCAGAACCCCACCTGAACTTGCCGTTAAAGCTGGTGCATCCGTGTCAGAATCCGCAGCCGCAACCTGGCGAGTTACTACACCTGGACTTCGCGTGGCAACTGGCACATCTGCATCAGCACTTGCGGATGTGACTGCAACCGTGGAAACGTTCTTAGTCGTTACTGCTGGTGAATCAGCCGAGGCATCAGCAACCACAACCTGACGGGTAACTACGCCTGAACTAACCGTTACACCAGATGCATCCGACAAACTATCAACTGCCGTAACCTGGCGTGTTGCTACACCTGGGTTAACCCCGTCTAAAGGTGTACTATCAGACAAGCCATCTGAAGCTGCGACCTGGCGAATCGCCACGCCTGGACTTCGCGTCGCAGCTGGTGCATCCGTGTCTGCACTTGCAGCTGTGACAGGAACCGTGGAGATGTTCTTAGCTGTTGCTACTGGTGGGTCAGCCAAGGCATCGGCGGCAACGACACTCCGCGACACAATACCAGGATTGACTCCAGCTAATGGAGTACTATCCGATGAGCCATCAGCAGCAACAACTTGGCGAATCGCTACACCTGGACTAAGTGCGGTCGCTGGCGCGTCCCCAGTTGTGGATGCAGTAGATACTGGCAATACATTTAAATTCTCGACTGTGAATGTCGTTGAGTCCGCAGTTGTAGTGGCAGCTGTGAGACTACGAGTTACAATACCTGGTGCTCTTGTAACTGCTGACGAATCTGAGTCAGAACTCGCAGCCGTGACAGTGCGTGACTGTGCGGCAGCAGCACCTGGATAAATAGCAACGGTCCAAGCTATCCACTGGTTTGAGGAAGCAATTGTCCATGCCCCAGGATCTTCTGAAGTTACAGTATCCTCTTGTACTGCTGTGGAAACATTGCAATTTGCACTTCCGGTAGATGTCTGATCAGTACGCTCGCCAATCGGATCTGTATACGCCGGAGTTCCAGCAGGAACACCACTGGGCAAAGCTAACTTACCCTGCCAACCACCGGCCCAGATAAAAAGATAATCATCCAAACCGCCAGATGGAGTTACTGTGCTAGGATTTGGTGTTGTTGAACTTCCGTTTGCCTCGGAACTAATTTCTGGGGCAGTTACTGTTGGGTCGGCAGCATTTTCAATCTCCAGAACGATCGCACACCATCTATTGCCGCCGCCGTGAGTTACACTTACTGTGGAACCTTCAGAACTTGCTTTCTTCCATGCTATTGCTTGCTGATCAGTGGACCCGTCGTAAGAACCGTCGTCGAGTTCAGTAAATCCAGTAATGCTAATAGCGCCGCCATCAGCAGAGCGAAACAAACATATCAGCGTATTCCCATCTGTAATAGATGAGGGCAGTGTAACGGTTGCAGGGCTACCGTTACCGTTTGAAACAGCTGATTGTAAGTAACTAGGAGATGCCAACTAGAAGCCCTTATGTAAACAGACTTGCCGTTATAGAGGATTTTCCAATCAACGGCACGACCCGTGAGATCATTTCACATGATTAGCCACCAAGCGTGAAGAAACCATCTGTCGCTGAGAATTGCACGGTTACATCTCCACCGTTTGTAACCAGATCAGACGAGAAATCATAAAACGCGATTGGGGTACTGAGAGCATCGCTCGTTACGAACTTGAATATCATCGCTCCCGTTAAAGTCATGCTGTCAAGCGCCGTCCATGTCGCATCGGTGGCGTCGAACTCCGCCTGATCATTCGTGTCGTCACGCGTAGGAGCAGTCACGGTTAGGGTGAGACGACCGCTCGCGCCCTGCCCCGTGTAACTCGCATCAGCGGCCTCGACAAACGCCGCGTCACCGAGTACATCATCGACGCCCGTGAAGTTCTTGAACGCAGTTGTCAGCGAGGCTGGGCTCGTCGTGAAGAGCATGATACGGAGTACATCCGTATCCATGTTGAGTCCAGTTTCCAAAAGCTGAAGTTTCGCTTCGTTAAACACATTTGCCATTAGTTAAATCCTTTGTATTCTTCCTTGATCATATTTTTCAGTTGCTCCAGACTTTCTAGCAGCAACACCAACATCACAATCGCCACGATTTTGATATAGGTATGCAAGGTGTTCAAGCGCACCAATTTTATATTGTTCAATATATCGTGGCGTTTCAGTAACAAAAATAATTTCAATGCCAGCTTCTATTGTGTCTATATCTGTTGGCCATGTTTGACCATCCTTCAACAATATCTCACTAAATTCATAACCCTTTTTCAGATACCAAACAGAAGTAGCAATGCTAGTTAAAGTGCCAGAGACTAAATATTTGACACTTGTTATTGATGCAACCTGGCTCTTTCGCAAACAGATTCTATCTACAAAACCATCTAGTGTAAGAACCCAAGTCTTTGGTCTAAAATCTCTTCCAACATAACGTTCGCCATGTTGTATAACTGTGGCAATCATATCTTGTATTGTTGAGTTATCAGAATCGTTTGCAGATTCGAGTTTGAGATATTCCTTTGCCCGTTTAAGGGTTATAGGTAAATCACCATTATCTATTAGTTCATACCGATAATTCAAAGGCATTTATTTACTCGCCGTTTTTGTTCCAAGGTTTTTCACCGCCATTGGAATCATTTTCAGAAGCATTCCCAGATGCGACCGTTGTAATTGTTGCGTCACTTTTAGGCGCTTTATCTTCGGATACCTCTTCTTCAACATCATCTTCACCAAGAATTTCTACATGTCCAGCTTTTTTCATAGACATTGCAGTTTCTTCAGAAAGGCCACTCATTACTTCGCCTTCCTTATATTCAAATTGACCCATATTAACTTCAAGATGTGCTTGCCTTCCACTATCCAAAAATTTCACTTTCATTTGTAACTCCAAAATGTAACTTGCGGGTTATATGGAGTGGGACGCACTACGCGCCCCACTCCATTTTACTATGTAACCTGTGCAGCTACAGGCTTGGTAACAGGATTACCAAGAATGCAAACCGCACCGTGGATCATTGAAGTCCAAGAAGCTGTCTCAATATTCTGTAGCCTGAGAAACCGCTTCTTGCCTTTGTATCCGAATCTGAATACAGAGTCATCTTCGGTTGCGAGAATTGTCGGTGTAGTGCCGATCAAATCGCCAGCAGCTACATTATTTTCTTCTCCACCAAAGGTAATCGCATCCGATTCTTCAAGTTGGAAATCAATTGTTCCTGTTCCAAGTGTTCCAGAAAAACAAATGAATTCCACAGATTCAAAGCCTAGCGTGTCGATTACTGAGCCATCGGCAATTGCAGTAGCAGCCACCGGAGTGATTGCCATTGCTGCCTTTACACTAGAATTAAGATCATATTCAGCCATTTACTTTTTCCTTTTGAGCTAAAAAGTTTCAATTACGCCTTGAGAATATAAAGCTTCAGAGCTTCGGGAAGTGTAACCAGTCCCGTATTCCACCGATTCATTGTGAATTCGATGATTGCCTTTTTCTTTTGCGTTACTTCATCACGAACAATGCTCATTCCAGTTCTATCAACAATTGTATAGCCACGCCTGAAATCGCCAAAGCAAATTGACTTTGCGCTATTGCCAACATCAGGCATGCTGTTTGCCAACACATAGGGGAATCCATTCAAAGTATTTGCAACGGGACCGCTCATCCCCGGATTCCACAAAAATTGGCCCGCCTCATCAGCAGCAGATGCGGCATCGCCACGGAACGTGCGAATTATTGCCAATGAACGACGATTCAAAACATACACAGGATTGTAACCAACCTTCAAATCACCAGTAAGAAGGATTAGTTCAGCAGGATCAATTACACCAGATGTAACCAAACCCGTGCGTGCGCCAGTAATTACCGCAGCGTTGTTGATGAATCCAGCAGGCTGTTTGAAACCAGTTCCGGCAACAAAACCGTTACCTTCACCGAAAGCAAAAGCTTCAGCGGAATCTGAAGAAATTTCCGATTCCATATCAAACGCAGCATCCATCAGCATATCTCTCGTGATAGGCGTTGTATGAGTCTGACGATACGGAGTAACCGTTTCGCTTTCGTAGGTCGAAGCACTATCACCACCCTCTTCAGCTTCACCCTCATACGTTGCAATCGGAATGCCGTTTCTTATTGCCATTTCCATTGACTTACTTGTAATGGAACGCACGCGCGCGATCCCGCGAATCGGATCAATTTCAGTAATCTTTTTAGTGATTACATTATCCAATTCAGTAGGAACCAGAATGCCACCATCAACACCGGAATCAGTTCGGAGCAAAACCTTATGCTCTTCTTCAAACAAAATTCTTTCGCCCTGAATGCAATAAGCCTGAAGCGATTTGTACTCTGACTTTTCCTTATACGCTTCAGCCGGATCGCCAGCCTTGACTTCAATTCCGCGCGCAACTTCAGCTTCCAGATCTGTAATCTGTGACTTCAGTTCAGTTTGTCGCGCTTCATCTGCTGTCTTGTATTCTATCTGTGCTTCTTTAATAGCTTTGATATCTATTTCAAGATTTGCCGCTGCCTGTGTAACGGACACAAGTTCAGCATTCTTTGCTTCGTATCCATCAAGCACAACGTTTAGTCTTTCAACCCTATTCTGATCAAGAAAGCCTTTCTTCTCAACTGTTTCACGAAGATCAGTAACAGCTCGCATTACCTCTTCGTTAGTTTGTGTATCAGCCATGTTGTAACTCCCGTTGAATAATGGTTCATTAATTTCAAATACTTCAACGCTGTATCGGCATCCCACCGACCACATAGCAACATCCCGTTGCCGTTAAATTCTTATTTCTTGCAATCCCTTAATTATTTCTGATGCACTTACTGGTTCTCGCAATCCATTGAACTTACTTGAAAGTTCCTTGGCTGCTTTCTTAGAGAATGATCCCGTATCAATTAAGACACGTTCCAATTCTCTACATGTAAAATTCTTAATCTCTTCAACGCCAAAGAATTGTTTTTCATCACTTCCAAACGGTGATACCAAACCCATCTTTGCGTAATATCTTTCAACATGCTGTGTCACTCCAGCAACATCTTCATCTGGAATGCCTACAGCTCGCGCCATAATGTCATTCGCAGCTTTGAAGATTGCGCGCGGTACGGCAACAAGTTCGCCACCAATAACATCTGCAATTTGCATCTTGTAACCATCAAATGTTTCAATCTTATCAGGATCCATCCAAACAAACGCGCTTTTAAACTCTTCGCTTGGTGCGCTTTTTGAATCGGTATGTTGTTTAACCCTGTCACTAGCGGCAACATTATTCCATGTTGTCATTCGCTCAGCTACTGGAAGATTCTGAAACGGAACCGCAATCTTCACTTCTGTTACTTGCGAATCTTGATTCAAAGGCTCATCAACAATGCTTCCTTCAATAACTTTTGCTTTAAATATCTCTCTAAATCCCTTATCAATTTTGTCATCTGTTGCAATGAAGCCGATAGAAAAATCTACAAGCACACCTTGACGCGCTAGCGAAAATGCTTCGCGTCCAAGTTGTGTTTCAAGGTTTACTTCTCCACGACCAAACAAACCAATATCATCTTCTCTCATTGTATTAATGGGGAAACCGCCAATAACTCTACTGTGCATATCCTTAAATCTAACTTGACGATCATTTCTTAGCTTGTGATTTTCAAGTGATTCCAGAAATGCGCCACGATGAAAACGATCTGGCAAGCCAAACATGCCGCCCTGATCAGGGGACCAAGCGGCCAAATGTCCAGCAATAATTCCTACGGGGACACCGTTGCGATCTTCTGTTTTTGTTTCAACAACGTGCCCGCCAAAGCTTTTAGTTTCCATCGTAATCCTCTGTATTCAATCCAACAAAGTGTCGCTAGGAATTTCTAAAAATTGTCCTTTACCTTTTGCTTCTCTTACTTGACGGGTAACTTTCTCACGAAAAATTCTCGCTTCTTCACGTTCATCTTTAGGACCAGCTACACCAGTAACAACTTGCAAATAAATTTTCGTTACTTCGTCTGAGTAAATCATTAGTTCACTATTTCCGCTGAAGCCTTATCTACAAATTCGCCCCAAAGCTTTTTATTTTTAACAACCAATTTTCCATCTACAATTTGTGCAATTGAAGTAGCGTCTTTGGTTCCAAGTACCAAACGAAATTCATCAAACACGCCACGATGTAAAGCTTTCATTGTAGTGTCTGATACTCCAGCATGTAAAACTCTAATGACTTCTTCAGGTACAGTTCTACCAGTCCTTAACGCGCGCTGTTTTGCGCGCCTAACAGCTTCTTTCACATCAACCGTTACATAATTACCTTTGATTTTGTATTTAGCATTTGTAAACGGTTTCAACTTTCCAATAAACTTATTTATTTCTCCATCACCAACTTGATCAAGCACAGTATTCATACGCAATTTTGAGGCACGCTTCGCAATTTCTTTACCTAGATAGCTGGATTCTTGATGAGCAATAGCAGCGGCATTTGTATTATTAACGGCTCCTAAAAGATTTCCTTTCTTAGCTCCAACCTGAAACTCAGGAAGGAAAGCTTTTATTTTATCAACATCAATGATCACAGAATTTTTAGGAGCAACTAAACCAAGAGAGGATTTACCAGACGCTGGACCACCGCCTAACAATTGCAATACTAATTCTTCGCCTTCGGCTACTGTTTTACCACTCTTCATAAACTCTTCGATAATTTCTTCATGCATTTGTGCGCGTTTAGGCGTCCAACTTCCATCTGCTCGACGGTACATTGCCATTGTTCCATCTTCGCCAGCCTGTTCTACCGTCATCAATCTTTCATTTGCAAATGTTCTAGTGGTTCTTTTCGGTGGTCTAAATCTAGGCGGCGGTCTAAAGCCTTGACGCTTTTTCTTCTTTGCTTTTTTAAGTGCTCTTCTAGTTAGTCGCGGTTTGAATAAAGAATCCAACTGTGGTTTAACTACACGAGCCGCTGTACTAGGATCAGGAATATTAGGTACTAGTGCCCCACTCTCTTTCAACTTCTTTCGAGCCTTGACAACCTTTCTGATATCATACGTTGCCGAACAACGACAGTTGATTACGTTTGCAATGTGTGCCCCAAGGCTTTGATCACCGGGGAAGCGCAAACTTTCGCCATTCACCTTGAATGGTTTGTCAACAGAAACAGTTTGTTCTGCGGATAGGTGATTGTATTTGAAGCCACCACTAGCACCAGAGCGAACCAAACTATCACCCATGTTGGCCCATGTTTTCTTGCTGTTACTTTCTCCTGTACC
>SDBT01003259.1_pt1 | contig 28173 bp, 22 predicted proteins | sample 2277101 | NCBI WGS metagenome assembly SDBT01 (sample SAMN10404973, study PRJNA504765) | marine sediment metagenome | isolation source: marine sediment core GS10_PC15, 103 cmbsf | place: Arctic Ocean: Southern Knipovich Ridge | collected 2010 | reverse complement strand
CTGTCGGCCCGAATCCTTCAACAGGCTCAGGACAGACCAGGGTGGACACGGAGTTCCACCCCTACATTATGCATTTGCTTGGATTTATCCTAAACAGGCGGCAGACCGGCTATCCTGTTTAATGAAAAAATAATGGGAATCTTTGCCTTTACCAAGAAAAAATGCTACATCGCAAATTCCTCCAGTAAAAAATAGTTGCAAACAATAAGACAACCGTGCTAAATTGTCTTTAATTGCGCCCGTAGCTCAGTTGGATAGAGCGGTGGACTCCGGATCCACAGGCCACAGGTTCGAATCCTGCCGGGCGCGCTAATAATTTTATGGGTTATATTTTCCCTACTCTCTCTTAAGTCCTTTTTTCCCGCCGACAAAATTTAAACGAAGATAACTACTGCACAACAGACATTAAAATTTCGAGAATTGACAAAAAGATTTATTATGAGATTGAGGAAATCATCTCTGATATTAAGTATATTGCTGCTGGGGTATAGCGGTTTTGCGGAGGCGGCAACAATAGAGAATATTAGCACCAATTCTGATACGGTAGGGCTTTATGAGAGGTTTGAGATCAGCTTTGATGTTTCCACTACCTATACCAATCCATTTGATCCGGATGAAGTTGATATAATGGCCTATTTCACCTCACCCTCGGAAGAGATTCTCTCTACCCCTGCCTTTTACTATCAGGATTATTCTCGTGATTTAGTTGATGGGGTTGAGCAATTTACCCCCTTGGACTCAAAATCGTGGAAGATACGGTTTGCCCCTACCGAGATAGGGAATTATGGGTATTTTATTGAGCTTAAGGATAAGGATGGGGTTGAGAAATCTGATACCTTAAGCTTTGAATCAACTCCCTCGGAAAAAGATGGGTTTGTCAGAGTAGATGAAGAAAACCCCCGCTACTTACTTTTTGACTCTACCCGACCCTATATTCCCTTAGGCTTTAATGTGTGCTGGATCAATAGTAGTGAGGGAAGCTTCGGGTATGATTATCACTTCTCCCGGCTAAGCGAGAACGGAGGAAACTGGGCAAGGATCTGGATGTGTCATTACAATGAAGGTCTTACCATTGAGTGGGGTGATTATCATCACACTGGATATTATAAAGGTCTGGGCAAATACAGCACTGAGGTTGCCTGGAGGCTGGATCATATCTTTGAGGTGGCAGAAGAGCTGGGGATATACATCCAGCTTGTCCTTCAGCACCATTCCCAGTTTGAGACCGTTAAGTGGTCTTCATGGGAAGATAACCCCTATAATTCAGCCAATGGCGGGATGCTTGACTCATCCATGGAGTTCTTTACTAACGAAGAGGCAAACAGACTCTTTGACCGAAGGGTGAGATACATAATTGCCCGATGGGGCTATTCTCCCAATATTCTGGCCTGGGAGCTCTGGAATGAAGCGGATGGTGTGAGGGGCTATAATAGCTCAGTGGTAGATCAATGGCAGGCAGAGAAGGCAGAGATGATCCGGGATTTAGATCCCTGGGATCACCTTATCACCACCAGCTATGCCCTACCCTACTATTTACTCAATAATCAAGATTGGGAATCTCCTGGATTGGATCTGATTCAGACTCATATTTACTTGGGAGAGATTGTTGGCCCATTTCTGGAGAACATAGAGTCGCTAAGAGAGTTCAAAAAGCCATGTATAATCGGGGAGTTCGGTATTGACTGGCTTGGAAACTATATTGACACCGACAAAAGCGGGATAAATATTCATAATGGAACCTGGGCGTCACTGATGCTGGGTTACGCCGGGGGTGCCATGAGCTGGTGGTGGTATAACTATATTAATGTATATGATCTGTACCACCTTTTAGCTGCACCTAAAAGTTTCACCCTGGGAGAGAGTTTAGCCGGGTATGGAGAGCCTTCTTTGGATTGGAAATTAGAAGGGGAAGAGATTTCTAACTTAGAGGTTTTAGGGCTCAAGGGCAAAGATAGAGCATTACTCTGGGTTCATGATAAGAGGAGCGTATGGAACGGGTTGAAGATCGACCCATTTCCAGAACAGGAGGGAGTATCAGTTGAGATCGACAAACTGGATGGTGGTGATTACCAGATCGAGTTCTGGGATACATTTGATGGGGATATAATTGATTCTGAAGTAAAGACGATTGGCTCAGGAAACAATCTGGAGATTACTCTCCCCGTATTCTCCCGCGATATTGCCGTAAAGGTAAAGCTGATTAAGCCAGAGGAGGTAGAGGATGGATGTGGATGCTCGGTGGTGGATGGAGGTTCGGATTCTCCAGCAGCCTTGATAGTGATATTTTTATTTGCCCTGTTTATTTTTAGAAGGCTATGGCAGTTATTATTGAGATAGAGAAGTGCGCCGGTTGTTCATACTGTGTCGAAGGATTGGTATATTAACAACTTGCTCGTACCTATTTGATGTAGGGGCTTGATGAATCAATCCGCCTGAGGCGGATCGGGTTCGATGACCTGTCCTGCCTGTCCTGAGTTTATCGAAGGGAGCAGTGTCGAAGGGATCGAACCCCTACAATTACGCATTATTGGTGGGTGAATTTTTGTAGGGGCTCCGATGTTCATCGGAGCCCGTTTTCATAGCCCGTCGGGTTCGATGGCCTACTTCGCCATAGTGGCTACGAAGGCTGAAAATTGAACCCCTACATTCACGCATTATTTGGGTTTAAATCCAATCCAGAGAGAGGAGTTCTTTCTCGATCGAGGAGCCCCTTCTTAAAAAAACGGGGAATTCAGAGAGGGGAATGTTGAAACTTGCTTCGGTGCCCCCACTATGTATCTTACTCCGGTCGAACAGGTAGACCCAGTCTCCATCCTCCGGAAACTTCACGGTGCGGCTGGTGCCCGGCTCGAGCATGGGGGCCACCAGTATGTCGGGGCCGAGAAGGTAGCGGTCCTCGTTATCTTCGATGAAGGTCATAAGTGAATTTTCTTTTTCGTAGGCCTTTGCCCCTTCCTCCATTAAATAAGGAATGAGTACATAGTGGATCTTGGTGAATTTTCGATAAATCTCGGTAGTCTCCGGGTCGAAAATCCAGGGACGATGCTCCCCACCGCCGCCATTTTCCATAACCGGCGAGAAAGCTCCCAGTTGGGCCCAGCGAATAAATAACTCCTTCGTCCGACCTTCGGGAATATCGCTCTCTTCCCGATAACCGCCTATGTCCGAGCCAAACGCTATATAGCCGAGCTTGCTCGAGTGAAGCATATTATTAAGGGCGGCTTTAAGACCGGCAAATGTTGCATCCTGATCGCCGACCCAGCCGGCCCAGTTAATCTCCCGGGGGGCAAAGGAAACTACTTCACCTCCCAGGCCGGTGCCGTAGTTATCCACCGGGCGGGCGGTAATGAGCCTGTCCTCGCCTAATTTCTCCCTGGTATAGTCAAAGAAATCCCGGTAATATGCATGTGAATACTCAAGCCGTTCCACTTTTCTGCCAAGCCCGGGTGAATAGAGCGCGTTCGCTAATAGAGCATAATAATCCGTGCCGTCGCACTTCCAACCATCGATACCCAGGGCCAGGGCTTTATCAACAAGCCCATGCCACCAGGCCAGGGCCTCGGGGTTGAAGAAATCGACAAGCCCGCCATCCCCTTTCCACCACTCGACAACGGCCTCGGTAGCCTCATCCTTTCGCATGAAATAGCCCCTCTCCTTCGCATAACCGTAGAGCTCGGTATCAATATTAATCGTGCTCGTGATCCAGAGGAAGACCCGCACTCCCCGACTATGAAAATAATCGATCATACCCTGGGGATCCGGGTAGAGCTCAGGATCGAACTCGAAGGTGTTATAGCCGGTCTCCCAGGGGCTGTCGATAATGATTGCCCCTACCGGGATATCGTTCTCGAGGTAACCATCAACTAAAGCCCGGGCGCTCTCCTGGGTGCTCTCATCCTCCCAGACCCAATGATGAAAGGCCCACTCGGGCCAGGGTGCAGTTAGTTTTTCAGGTTCATCTTCTCCACAACCGGATACAGCACCAAAAGCCAGGCTACCTACCAAAGCAAATACTGCTATCTTCACCGTAATCCTGCTAAAAGAAATTCCCATCTTCATCAATCTTCTCCTATACTATTCATTATCGTGAATTTTTAATGACCTTGCCATAAAAAATTTATATCAGGAAAATTATTATTTTGCAATAGCGCAAATTTAATCCCTGCAACATAGCGGGGCTGGAAAGCCCCGCCTATCCACTTTACCCTCAAATAAAACAGTCTTTCAAGGTTTGTGGGGCATTGTTTAGGGGAAAGGTAAAAATTCACCCCCACTTCACCCCGATGGACATCGGGGTAAGTCCTCCCCCATCCCTTCGACCCCGCCACAGGCGGGGCTCAGGACAGGCAAGGGGGAGGAAACTGTATGGTACTCTCCTATCCCTTCGACAAGCTCAGGACAGGCCCTTTCCCGATTAAGGCCGAGGGTTCGGGACTGGCAGGAGATGGCTTTGGACAAGATTCCCCTCCCCTGCCTGCCCTGAGGAGCGAAGCGTCTCGAAGGGGTGGGAGGGGACTTGCCCTCCCGATGGACATCGGGATCCATCGGGGTAAGGGGAGGGGGATAGAAAAAATGCTATAACGCAAATTCTTCACTGCCGGGGGTTTCTTGACAAATCCGGGGTTTCTCATTAGGATATGTGGTATGAAAAATAAAAAATACGACCCCAAAAAGATCGAACCCAAGTGGCAGCGCTACTGGGAGGAGGAAAAACTTTTTGAGGTTACCGAAAATCCCCGGAAGGAGAAATACTATCTTCTGGAGATGTTCCCCTACCCTTCGGGGAAGATCCACATGGGCCATGTGCGCAACTATGTTATCGGAGATGTATTGGCTCGCTTCAAAATGATGCAGGGATATAATGTCCTGCATCCGATGGGCTGGGATGCCTTCGGAATGCCCGCCGAGAATGCGGCCATTGAAAACCGGAGCCATCCGGCCAAGTGGACTTACGAGAATATTGACTATATGCGCTCCCAGCTTAAGAAGATGGGCCTGAGCTACGATTGGACCCGGGAGTTTGCTACCTGCGAGCCTGAATACTACCGGTGGGAGCAGTGGCTCTTTATCCAGATGTATAAGAAAGGACTGGCTTATAAAGGGCTCTCTTCGGTCAACTTCTGTCCCCAGTGTCAAACGGTCCTGGCCAATGAGCAGGTGGAGGGCGGAGGTTGCTGGCGCTGTGAGACTCCGGTGGAGCAGAAGGAGCTGGAGCAGTGGTTCTTTCGGATCACTAAATATGCCGAAGAGCTACTGGAGGCCTGCGACGAGCTTACCGGGTGGCCGGAGCGGGTAATTACCATGCAGAAGAACTGGATCGGAAAGAGCGTGGGGGCGGAAATCGATTTCCCCCTGGAGGAAAGCAAACGAGTAATTACCGTTTTTACCACCCGCCAGGACACCGTATTCGGAGCTACGTTTATGAGCCTGGCTGCGGAGCATCCGCTGGCCCTTGAGCTTTCCCGAGGAAAAGAGCAAGAGAGGGAGGTAAGGGAGTTTGTGGAAAGAGTGAGAATAGAAGACAAGATCAAACGAACCTCAGAAGACTATGCCAAAGAAGGGGTATTTACTGGCAGCTATTGTCGTAATCCCCTGACGGGAGCAAGGATGCCGATCTATGTGGCCAACTTTATCCTGATGGAATACGGAACCGGGGCAGTGATGGCAGTTCCTGCCCACGACCAGAGGGATCTTGATTTCGCCCGCAAATACGGGCTAAAGGTAATTGTGGTGGTCCAGCCCCCTGAGAGCAACCTTGCCCCCCAAACAATGACCGAAGCCTATTTAGGTGAAGGGGTAATGGTCAACTCCGGACAATTCAATGGCCTACCCAGCACCCAGTTCCAGGAGAAAATCATTGAACACCTGGAAGAAAAAGGGTTGGGAAGAAGAGCGGTCAATTACCGGCTCCGGGACTGGGGAATCTCTCGCCAGCGCTACTGGGGAGCACCCATACCCGTGATCTACTGCGATAAGTGCGGGACTCAAACGGTTCCCGAGGAGGACTTGCCGGTTATACTTCCTCCGGAGCTGGAGCCCACCGGAGAAGGCGGTTCCCCCCTGGCATCCTCACCCGAATTTGTCAAGGCTGACTGCCCGAGCTGCGGGAAGCCGGGACGGAGGGAGACCGATACCATGGATACCTTTGTGGAATCCTCCTGGTATTTCGATCGCTATGCCTGCCCGGACTATCATCAGGGCATGCTGGACAAGAGGCTCGTGGACTACTGGATGCCGGTGGATCAATATATTGGGGGCATAGAGCACGCGATCCTCCACCTCCTCTACTCCCGGTTTTTTACCCGGGTGCTCCGGGACCTGGGTCTGATTGATATTGATGAGCCTTTTACCCGCCTGCTGACCCAGGGGATGGTCTGTAAGGAAACTAATGAATGTAAGCAACATGGGCTCCTGCTTCCCCAAGAGGTGAAGGAGGGAAAATGTGTTCACTGCGGCCGGCAGGTGATTGTGGGCAGAATTGAGAAGATGTCAAAATCCAAAAAGAATGTAGTTGATCCTGATGAGCAGATTGAGCGCTATGGGGTCGATACTATCCGGCTATTTATTCTCTCTGACTGCCCGCCGGACAAGGAGCTGGAATGGCGTGACGAAGGGATGGAAGGCTCCTTCCGTTTCCTTAACCGGGTATGGAGGATGGTCTATGATAATTTAGAGATTATTTTGGATATTCCCCCTTACCGAGGTGATCAAGCTCTGGAAGGGGAATCCCTCCAGCTTCACCGGCTTACCCATAAGACGATCAAGCAGGTAAGCGAAGATATTGGTCGGCGTTTTCATTTAAATACCGCAATCGCCCGCGTCCGGGAGCTGGTCAATTACATCTATCAGTTTAAACTATCCGAAACTTCCCCAGAGAGTCTCGAGCTGGGCAGGGCAGTGCTTCGGGAGGCAATCGAAACGGTGATTATTCTCCTTTCCCCTTATACCCCTCATGTCACCGAAGAGATCTGGGAAAGCCTGGGCAATAAGACCAGCATTATTCAGACACCCTGGCCGGGATACGATAAGGAAGCAATCCAGGAGGAGGAGATCCCGATCATGCTTCAGGTCAACGGAAAGCTCCGGAGCAAGATTACCGTGGACGCCGATTGCTCGGAACAGGTGATTAAGGAGGCAGCCCTGGCCAATGACCGAATAAAGGAATATACCCGGGGAAAGGAGATCAAAAGGGTCATTTTTGTCCCTGGGAAATTGGTAAATATTGTAGTGTAAGTTATAAATAACCAATGATCAAACCCCAATGACTAATGGCAAAATCCCAACTATTAAACCCAAATAATGCGAAATATCGGAATTGCCTGTCCTGAGCCCCGATGGCCATCGGGGTCGAAGGGGTGAGGGGGATTTTAACCACGAATTATACTAATTAACTTTCACTTTTGGCATTTGGGTTTTGGATTTGATTTGAACTTTGCCTTGCTCTGCCGAAGCACTCAGTCTTCGTAGCCATTCAGGCTAAGTCGGCCTGCGAAGGCGAGGATTTTGTCATTTGACATTTATATCCCCCTCCCCTGGTGGGAGGGGATAAAGGGGAGGGGGAGCATAACCGAGTAACGAAAGACGAAACGAGCAGCGCAACCGCAACCGATTCACACAACCAATTCTTCGACAGGCTCAGGACAAGTTATTAAACCCGAAACAGTAATTGTAGGGGTTCGATTTTCAGCCTTCACAGTCCTTCGTAGCTTTCAGCGGAGTAGGACGAAGTAGGCCATCGAACCCGATCTGCCTCAGGCGGATTGATGAGTAAAGCCCCTACACTAAATAGGTGCAAGTAAGTTGTTAATATACCAATAATTCGGATGTATACTAATTATCTGGGCTAAAAACCCAGTAAACTACTAAACAAGGAGGTATTAGGATGAGATTAAAAGAAAAGATTAGCGAAGGTAAGAGTCTTTCTTTTAGGATTGAAAAATCACTTGCCGGAAGGATAGCTGCTTATGGATTAGCTTCTAGTTTAACTTTTGGAAGTGTATCTACTTATTTAATTGGCTGTGGAGACAACGCAGATGAGCCTATGCAAGATACAAAACCGCCTGTTATTATTAATCTAAGAACCGTTGATATAAACCATAATTCTGCAAATATCCATTGTGATACAGACGAAGCTGCTATATGTGAGGTTCAATATGGAGAGACAACTTCTTATGGGAATTCAAAAGAAGATACAGATTATACTCAAGACCATATTCTTAACTTAACTTCTTTATCAGAATTAACAGAGTATTATTATAGAGTTATGTGTTCTGATGAGGCAGGTAACGAATCTGACTGGATTTCAGATACCTTTACTACCACTCAAATTCCAGATACATCGCCTCCTGTAATATCCCATACACCTGAAACAGAAGCGTGGACTAGCATATCAAAGACTATAACTGCAAATGTAACTGATGATAAAAATCTGGAATCTGTTATACTTTATTATAAAGTTGGAGATGGAAGCGAATATTCTACTGCAATGCTGAGCAATGGAACTTATACTGGAACTATTCTTGGAGTTGGTGTTGATAGTGCTTTCTTAGCAAATCCTGCTGATTATATTGATTATAAGATTGTAGCTTCAGATGGAACTAATGAAACTTCAGAACCAGAATCTGGTTACCATAGAATGACTTTAAATGCTATTGAAGGAGACGGAAGAAGGGCTATAGAGTATGTTGTTAATGAAAATATAGCTAGTGGTAATATTACACCCTGGAATACAGGAGATATACCTTGGATTCCTGAAGGTTTTCATTGGGATGTTAGTGCAAATCTAAATGACGAACCTTATGGTAGTTATGCTGCAGTTGTTGATTACATGGATTTTTGGGGTGGGAGTCCTTATTTTGGTTTTGAATACCTATACGGAAATGACATAGAACCAGATGGAACTTCTATTTCTGAGCCAGGTTACAATCCTGATGAAATAGTTTATATAGAAAATTACTTAATGACTTCTCCACCTCATAGTGCTGGACCCTGGTTAATCTACAAAGGAACTATTTCTCAAATATAGACAGATACTCAAACAGGAATTGATTGGGTTGTAGCTGAAGGTGGATATTAATAATAAAATTTATAAATAAGTAAACTTATTTCTTTTTATAAAAGAGGTGCGTAATGGATAAGAAAATAATAGGTTTATATTTTTTAGTTCTTATAATATTTTCTTAATCATAGTCTTAGAATCTAATGAGGTTTTGTAGATGCATGAAGGCACTCGATATTTGACTAAATCTGTAATTGATTTGATAAACGAAAGAGGGGCCACAAGTAATTTATGGAAGTGGAAGGAAATAAGAAGTTTGCTTAAGTCTTTACGATTTGAAGAAAGTCACCAACTTCTATATCAGCAGTTTTTCGATGAATTAATAAATTTATTGGATAATGAAGAGGAATACGGAATTTATCAAAAATTTTCGAATGCGGCACTCCTTACTGAACCAACATTACTTTCCTACAATCCAGATATGCGTGATCATCTTGAACATTCAATCAATGTATTTTTATTAGGCTACTTGGTCATTTATTCTACAGATTTATTTTCAAAAGCATTCAAGAGCGGTTGGGATCCGTATAACTGGAAAGGTGATCCTGAAGAGAAATTTAAGTGGTTTGGTAGAGCATGGATGGCTGCTGCTCTTTTTCATGATATCGGATATCCATTAGAGCGTATGGGTTCTCCAGATATATATGAATATCGGTTAAAATCTTTATTTGGCAATATATACAAGCCAAGTATCAGTGGAAGCGTTGCTAATGTTACAGAAATTGATGAAAAAATGGAGGAGATATGGAATTATCGAAAAAATTGTTATAGGCATGTTAATTTGGAATTGCCTAAACATCCCAGTAAATTCCTTCGCGACGAAGTCTATTCAAAGCGTGATCATGCAATAATTAGCGGGCTGTTGTTATGGGATGAAATTAATCCTCCTAAATATGGTGACTTAAAGAATATATATAACCCAGCGGCAGCGGCTATTGTATGCCACAATTTCCAGTATTACCCTAAAATGTATAAACAATCAGATAAAATATCTATAAAAAATTGGTTTCGTTTGGATCTTAAAGCTGAACCCCTGTCTCTTATTCTCCATTGTTGCGATGTCTTACAAGAATGGAGTAGAGAACGACATGATGAAGCATATCTATATTCAATTGCTCACCCTAAGTATAGATGGCTGAGAACTAATATAACTGAATTTAATGTGAATACTACAACAGGTTTGTGCCTTGAAACAACAGCATGGCGCTTGATAAATGAAGAAAGTAAACATTTAAAAGAGAAAATGTGGTTTGACCATCAGCTAAATATTGAGGAAACACGATTGAGAATGAGGGAGATATTGTCTCCAGGAGAAAATTCACGGGGGGATTTTGTTTTACATTTAAGGTCAAAAGAGACAGTAGAGAACCTTAAATGTCAGAATGAGCTCAGGGTTAATTGGAAAGATACCGAGTCCGAATGGTTAGATCAAGAAGGTAGAAAATTGAAAAATGGAATTCTTGAACATTTAGATGTTCGTCCCAATGAAGCTTGTGTAAATACAGAAAAACTTAAGATGAATATTAATTTATCAAGTTCGGGAAGGGTTAAAATAAGGCTAAATAGGTCAATAGAAGGAAGATTTAATGTTGTATTATTGGCTCAAGGCGGTGCTGGTAAATCAGTTATTCTTCAGGCGATAGCTCTTCAGGCGAAAGATCGACAAGATTCTGTTGATATAGGTGGAAAAAGATGGCAAGTGCTATATTTAGAAGAATTTCCAAACTTACCCAAATTACTTGATGAAGGTATTGAAGCATTTTATTTAAAGTATCCTGATAAATATCCAATATTACTTTTAATAGATCATTTTGACCGGACTCTTGAAAGTCAATTAGGCGCTTTCTGGCTTGCCCAGGTTCAGTCTGTTCTTAATAACAAAAATCTTTCAATAATAATTGCATGTAGACCTGACGAGTATGATCGATTAGCCGTTGGGCATCTTGGCAATAAATTAGACCGAATGCGTTTCAGAAAAGAGATTAATCGTTTGACTCCAGGTAGGGGTAATGGTAATGAAATGGCTAGTGGTGAGGGGCTTGAAAAAAAAGCTCAATCAATCCCTAAAGGGCTATCTGGTCACCTTGAGTGTTTGGCATACGAAGCAAAAGCAAGCCGTGCGATTCCTGCTCCAATAAATATAATAGATAAGCTGGAAAATGAATTTACAAAGGAAAAAGTTTCCCAATATCTTATCAGATCTGGGGATGGAAGGATACTTTTTCGACATGATTGCTGGCAGGATTTTTTTGCAGCTATTGCAATTGCCAAGAAACTTGCTGATGATAATTCAGATAGAGAATTCAACTTTATTTTAAACAATTTGAAAAATTTATATCCAGATGCTTTTCGGTTTTTAATTGATATTATATCAAGAAATGATGACTCCAAGGTTATTTCAGAATCGGTTCGAAGAAAGGCAAGAAATAATTTTGTTTCGGGTATGCTTTGGAACCCAACTATTCAGCAATGGCTTTATGACTTTGGAAGACTTAAGCGATCTAAGAACGAATTAGAAGGGCTACGAAAACGTTTTAAAAAATCTGAATTGGGATATGGGTTATCTTCTCGTTTATTGGGACATTTGTATTATGAACTTGTTGACCCTAAGGAATTTGGAACAAAGAATTATAAAACTCCATTGGCAAATACAAATAACGCAATAGAAATTCTATGCGACGGTTTAGAATCTTGCTTGGAAATCATTTTTGCGGAAAATGAAGTAGACAAAGTATATCCCCCTATTTGGCTATCAGCATTTCTAATTGATCATATTTTCCGGCTTTTAGGCCATTTAATACGATGGGATGAAAATAAGTACAGAGAAGCCATTTTACCTCTTATGGATATATCAAGGGAATATACAAAAAAGAAGGAAATTTTGCAAACTGAAAAGAGTTTTTTCTTTCGTATTGTAAATATAATCCGGGAGCTTCCTAATGCAAACCCGGCTGACTTCAGTGAGAGCTATATTAAATTGTATGAACTTCTTGAGAAGTTATATTCTGACCCTTTGTATGTCCGTAGATGTCATGTCTCAGGTCATATTGCAAATTATTTTGCTGAACTAAGGTTTAGCAAAAATAGGCAGAATATTCCTGAAGATGCGGATGACAAAGCAATAGATTGGTATCAAAAATCAATTTTTCTTAGAACCCGTTTGCTATTTTCATTGGAAAATAGTGAAGATTTAAATGAAAGGTATGAAAGTTTTGCTACGCTTCCCCAGGGATGGGCTGATATTGCCAATCAGATTAGAGGAATCGCTGAATGCTTATTACATAAATTCCAGTCGGACAAAAATGTCAAAGAAGAAATGGTGGGTATGTTTCTCGAATACATCCAGCAATTGAAGGTAAACTGGTGGAAAGCTGAACAAAATTTAAAGACTGGTGAGCGTCTTCCAAATATTTACCGAAGCTCAATAGCGGTAAAAGGGATAGGAAAGGCTATAGAGGATATTTACAAAAAAGCTGCAATGATGAACCGTGGAGAAATATTGGAAAAAATTGGGAAAGAGACCGCTAAAGAATTCGACCACTATAGGATGAACGCTGAAATTCATGGACGTTCGATTGATATTGAAAAAGACAGGGAAAGTATAATAAGAACAGCCAAAGATTTGGCAAAAAGTTTAGCAGAATTTTTAGAAAGGAGGTAAAAATGGCAGACAAAATTGTTGAATTCTTGAAGAGTGTGGAGAAAAACAACGAGGTCGTGAAGGCTGGAGAAATCCCTTTGCTTGCGGAGATTGTTGGTGGTGAGGTGAAACTCAAACAACGAAATAAAAAAGTAGTAAGACTTAATGTTAAAGTTAAATTACCATATGGGAAAGAGGAGCAGGAATTAGATCTATCCATAGGGGAATGGAAATGGGATGATATTTCTGAATATCTTAAATCTGAAAGTCAAATACATCTTATTCTTGGAATTGATAAAACCAGGAAGATAGAAGATAAAATTAAAGGAATTTGGCTAAATGCAACCGAAAAGAAAAGCCTGTGGATTAGACTCAATCGTGTTTAATCTTAAATAATCTTTATATTTTTAGCCATCTGATTCTTTGCATTATTGAACTGATTTTCTAATTTCTGCTAAATTTGCTTTTTGTGGTGATAAAATGAGGATAACCCTGATAGTAAAATGGTCAAGTTCCTATAAACTTGTCAAGTGCTTTTTATAAAATCTATGAATTTTTGCTTCATAACATCTCGCGGCCTCTTAAGGACTCACCGATGCCGGTTTCTCACTGCTCTGGCCGGAGTGATTCAGATTTTTATCTTCTGTGGCTGTGGTTACCATTTCCCCGGTCGGGGAGAGTTCCTACCTCCTGAGATCCAGGGCATTGTCATCCCCATCTTTGTTAACCGGACCTCCGAGGTGGGAATCGAGAATTACTTCACCGCGGCACTGGTAAAGGAGTTTACCCGGAGTAAAAGGCTCCAGCTTGTTCGGGAAAATCAGGCTGAAGCGACTGTTAAAGGAGTAATTAAATCTTATAGCAGCGTTCCCATAACCTTTGACGCTAAAAGCCAGGTGCAGGAATATCGGTGCTCGGTGACTGTGGGGGTATCTCTGGTTGAAAAGGAAAGCGGTGAGGTTCTCTGGAGTTCCTCTGAGTTGAAAGACAACGAAGAATATTCAGCGGATCCTAATATACTTGTCACCGAATTCCGGGAGAGAGAGGCAGTAAAAAGGATGGCCGAGGATCTGATGGAAGAGGTACATGAAGGGATATTTGAAGGATTCTAATTCCCCCTCACCCTTACCCTCTCCCCCAGGGGAGAGGGAACTATAAGGATGTAATCCCCGTTCACATCCTTCGACAGACCTGTCCTGAGCGAAGTCGAAGGGCTCAGGACAGGCATACCCGTCTAAAGTAACAGGATATTATGAACCCAAATAATGCGTGAATATCCTAATTATTTGTATATTAACAATTTTTCTGTACCTATTTAAGTAGGGGTGGACCTCCGTGTCCACCCTTTATCGGGCCGACACAGAGGTCGGCCCCTACATTAACGCATTATTTGGGATGAAACATTTTCATAAAGGAGGATAAACAATGGAATTAAAAACGGTAAAGTTAGAGATTCCCGAGGAAAGCAATATCATTTTAGGGGAGACTCACTTCATTAAGACTATTGAGGATCTTTATGAGGTAATGGCAGGTGCGAGACCCGGGGCAAAGTTCGGAGTTGCTTTCTGTGAGGCATCCGGGCCGTGCCTGATAAGGGTTGAGGGAAATGATGAGGACATGAAAAAGGCAGCCGTAGCCAATGCCCAGAATGTGGGAGCCGGTCATACCTTTGTGATCGTGATGAGAGAGGCTTTTCCGATCAATGTGCTCAATTCCCTCAAGCTATGCCCGGAGGTTTGCAGCATCTTCTGTGCCACCGCCAATCCGGTAGAGGTTATCGTGGCTGAAACCGAGCTCGGCCGGGGAATTCTGGGAGTCATTGATGGCTCCTCCCCCAAAGGAGTAGAGACAGAAAAGGATAGGACGGAAAGGAAAGAGATGCTCCGGAAATTCGGATATAAGTTGTGAGGCTCTTCAGGGAATAGCAGGGAGTAGCAGGGAGTAGCAAGGAGTAGCAGGGTGGGCGGACACGGAGTTCCGCCCCTACGTAGGGGCCGACGTCTCTGTCGGCCCGAGTAGCAGGAACTTGGATCCTCTTGTCCTACGAAGTAGTCTTACTACGAAGTAGGACAAATCCTTACATTTGAGCTAATAGATCCTGATCTCAAACCAGGATGGCTTGCAATTAAGCAGGGAAATCCTTTCCGGAATCTTAATGGTGGCCCGGCGCCGGTATCTACCGGGCCTTAATCCCTCCAGATCGATATAGACCCTGAGTTCATCCATCGGGAAATTCTCCAGGAGGTTCTCCGTGCCCATAATGGTTAAATCAACACTCTCCGGCTCCAGCTTGTAGCGCCGATGAATATTAAGAATTTCAATCGTAATTTTGGATAACTCCTTCTTGATAAATCTCTCAACAATATCAATTTTGACATTCACCTGGGTGCTTTCGATCATGCTTAGGTGAAGCGAGGAAAAATTCAGGGAAGCCTCCCTTTCCAGAGCATCCTTCATCCCGGAAATATCCACGGCCACAGTGGATACCTTTTTCAGGCTTTTTAACTCGCTCTTTGCCCCCTCCAGTTTAACCTTTGCGGGAACTGTCTTGATGTCCGAAATTTTATAGCCTTTAGCCGGCTCACCGAGGATGGTAACTTCTACCGGAAGGCTTCTCTCGATAGTCGGCTCCAGTTCAATGGTGAATGTGGAGGGGCTGATCCCAATGACCTTAAGCCCCCGGGACAGAGGAATCATCTCATCAAATATCTGGAAATCAGAACTGCCAAACTTTAACCCGGAAAGGTCAAAGCTTATGCTGACATTCTTTTCAGGAAGTTGGCGAAGGAGGTTTTGCGGCCCGCTGACCCAGATATTGATCTCATCCACTACCTCATTGGTAATTATGGTGGAATGTGGAAGGTTGGATAAGTTCAAGGGAACCCTGATCCTCATCTCTGCTTTTTCCTCTCCGATCAAGAAGGACCACACATACCACATAAAAACCGCTAAAATTAAGGATAGGATCTTAAGATGAATATTCTTCTGGAAAAAAGTCTTTTTAAGGCTTAACTTCATCTATCTTTCTTTTTTTTCGGCCCCAGCAAACTATTTAAGCTTTGACGGAGGGTAGGACCATCAAGCTCCCTGGTAAGTTTCCCACCAATTGCCAGGGAGACGGCCCCTTGCTCTTCCGAGATAATAATAACCACCGCATCAGTATCCTCAGTAAGTCCAAGCGCAGCCCGATGTCTGGTCCCCAATTCTTTGCTGTGGTCTGGATTTATGGTTAAGGGAAGAAAGCATCCAGCAGTAGTTATTCTTCCTTTCTGAACAATCACTGCCCCGTCATGAAGGGGAGAGGTGGGATGAAAAATACTGGTTAAGATCTCTCTGGTTACCTTAGCATCAATGATCGTTCCCCCCTCGATGTAATCATCTAAGCCGGTTTTTCTCTCCCAAACAATCAGGGCACCGATTTTTTTATTAGCCAGCGATACCGAGGCCCTTACTACCTCCTCGAGAATCGGGGTTTCCCCTAAAAAGCCGGGATAAGAAAAAAAGGAAGTTCTCCCCACCTGGGTCAAAGCCCTTCTAATATCATTCTGAAACAAGATAATGATTATCAGGACGATGGGGCCCAGGACATAACTCAGGATCCAATGAAGGGTGAAGAAACCTAACTCTTGGGAGAAAAAATAGACTAAGATAATAAGGCCCAGGCCGATCAGCATCTGGGCAGCTCTGGTTCCCTTGACCAGCAGAATTACCCGATAGATGATCCAGGCAACAATGAGAATATCGATTACATCTCTAATCCAGCCAAAGCCTGAGAAATACTCTGCCATCTCTCTCCACCTGCTACCAGCTACCTATCAGCGAACCTGATTGCATCGGTTAGCAGAACTGCTTTTTTAGCCTCCCTTACCTCATGAACCCTTACGATATTCGCGCCATTGATGATCCCTGCCACTACCGAGGCAATACTGCCCTCAAGCCTTTCTCCCAACTCGGCATCAAGGATCTTACCGATGAAGGATTTTCGCGAGGTTCCCAGGAGAATAGGCCTGCCCAGCACCCTAAACTCCGAGAGGTTCCTGATTACTCGTAGATTATCCTCCGCTGATTTACCAAAACCAATTCCCGGATCGATAATAATCTTTTTCGGATCGATCCCGGCGGCCTCTGCCCGGTTAATGCTTTCCCGCAGATAGGCCAGGATCTCGGAGATAAGTGAGTGATAGTGAAGATTCTTCTGCATATCCTTAGGGGCACCGCGCATATGCATCAGAATCACCGGGACACCCCTCTGAGCAATTAGCTCTGCCATCTGGGGATCATAGTTAAGGGCACTGATGTCATTAATAATCTCGGCCCCGGCATCCAGGGCCCGGCGGGCCACCTCGGATTTATAGGTATCAATGGAGATGGGAACACCTATCTTTGGTGCAATCTCCTCGATCACCGGCATAACCCTTTTCAGTTCCTCATCCAACCCGACGGGATCAGAGCCCGGTCGGGAGGATTCTCCTCCAATATCAATGATATCGGCTCCTTCCTCAGCCATCTCCCGGGCTCGTTTTATTGCCTTCCGGGGATCGAGGTACTGGCCTCCATCGGAGAAGGAGTCAGGGGTGACATTCAGCACCCCCATAATATGGGTTCTTTCTCCCAGAGAAAGGCTCCGGCTGCGCAGTTCGAGGCGGAAATCGGGATGATTAATCTCGGCAAGTATCCTCTTTATCTCCCTCACGATCTGTTTAAGGCCGAAGGGTTGGGAGGTAAGTTTTGCCGGAAGCAAGGAGAGCTGCTTTAGGCTTCCCATCAGAACAACATCTGACAAGGCTTGGCTGAAGTTGATGACCCCCCGGGCTACCGCGGCATCACCGCCCAGGGAAAGCATCTGCTGCTTGAGAATATTAGCGGCCGGAGCATCAACCTTCTCGAGCTTAAGGTTTAGCTGCTGCATCTTGGGAGACATTCGCTGACCCCCCCTGGGGTCAGTACCGATGGTGATTAGCTCACGGCAGGCATCTTGGGGCGAGGTGATATGAAGAACTCTGAGGTTATGGCTCAACTCAGTACCTCAATTTCTTTTAATTTCTCTTCCTGTGGGCTTTGTTTTTCCTCCTTCTTTTCTCTCTCTTTCGGTTTCTTCTTAATTAATTTTCCTCTTTTAATAATCATATCTATCTCGGCGCCGTCGAGAACCTCCTTGTCCAGAAGGATCTTTGCAATTTTGCCGAGGGTTTCCAGTTTATTCTGGAGAAGAGATTTGGCCCGGTCATAATTCTCCGTTACGATCCTTTTCACCTCCTGATCAATCTCCTCTGCAGTTGCCTCGCTGTAGTCCTGATGCTGAGCAAACTCCCTGCCCAGAAAGATCTGCTCCTCCTTTTTCCCGAAGGTTACCGGGCCCATCTTCTCACTCATTCCCCATTCACAGACCATCCTGCGCGCAATATCCGTTGCCTTCTCCAAATCATCGCTGGCACCAGTGGTTAATTGGCCGAGCACAATCTCCTCGGCCGCTCTTCCCCCCAGGATGGTAGCGATTTTATTGACCAGATATTCTTTCGGATAGGTATGTTTTTCATCAATAGGAAGCTGCTGGGTCAATCCCAGAGACATGCCCCGGGGGATAATGGTAACCTTATGAATGGGATCGGTTCCCGGGATCAACTTGGCCACCAAGGCATGACCGGCCTCATGATAGGCAGTGCTCCGTTTTTCTTCATCGCTGATGATCATGCTTTTCCTCTCAACCCCCATCAGAACCTTATCCTTGGAGAGCTCAAAATCCTCCATCTCCACCACATTCTTTTCCTTCCGGGCAGCCAGAAGAGCGGCCTCATTTACCATATTTTCGATATCAGCTCCGGTGAATCCCGGTGTCCCCCGGGCCAGCACCTCCAGATTCACATCCTTCCCTATCGGGGTATTCCTGGTGTGAACCTTAAGAATCTCCTCCCTTCCCTTGATATCCGGCAGGGGTACAACTACCCGCCGATCGAACCTTCCCGGACGGAGCAGAGCCGGATCAAGAACATCCGGACGATTAGTGGCCGAGATCAAGATCACCCCTTCATTGGACTCAAAGCCATCCATCTCTACCAGTAGTTGATTTAAGGTCTGCTCTCTTTCATCGTGGCCTCCGCCCAGTCCTGCTCCCCGGTGTCTCCCCACTGCATCGATCTCATCAATGAAGATGATGCAGGGAGCATTCTTCTTGCCCTGGGTAAACAGATCACGGACCCGGGATGCTCCCACTCCGACAAACATCTCCACAAAATCAGAGCCGCTGATGCTATAAAAAGCTACCTCGGCCTCTCCGGCAATTGCCCGGGCCAGAAGGGTTTTCCCGGTTCCCGGGGCGCCAACTAAAAGAACCCCTTTGGGAATCCTCCCTCCTAATGAAGTGTATTTTTTGGGATCCTTCAAAAATGCGATGATCTCTTCCAGTTCCGCCTTGGCTTCATCAATTCCCGCTACATCTTTAAAGGTTACCTTATGCTGATTCTCGGTAATCAGCCGGGCCCGGCTTCTCCCGAAGGACAATGCCTTGCCTCCTCCGGATTGCATCTGGCGCATAAAATAGATCCAGAGCGCAACTATAAAAATCAACGGCAACCCGGACACTAACAGACTCTTCCACACCGGATCACTTTCCTCGGGCATCGCGGCGATCTCCACTCCTTTTTCCCGGAGATTCTTAATCAAATCAGGATCATCAGGTATGTAAGTTTTGAATTTACCTTCCTTATCATAAATCTTCTGGACCAGCCCTACACCTCCAAGGAAATGATCGTCCCTGGCTCCCTCAATTAAAAACCCCTGAACTTCCTTTCCCCTGATAATAACCCCTTTCACCAGCTCCCGATTAACCAGATCAACAAACTCGCTGAATTTGATATTCTCGTACCTGACAACTGGCTTGCTGAACATCTGGAATACAAAGACGACGCTCAGAATTATAATCAACCACAGGGCCACAGTTTTATAAAATGACTTCAATCTATTCCTCTTTTGTTGATTAGTCTTGTTTAGAATATATCATAACATATGAGATTTTGCAATAAATAATTAGTCTGGAGTTGGTCTGGAGTTTCCCCGTTTTTTTTAGGTAAAGAGTGGATAGGGCGGCTTTCCAGCAGGAATGTAGGGGCCGACGTCCTGAGGAGCCCCGATACTCATCGGGGTGTCTCGAAGGATCGGCCCGAATGCGGGTGGACACAGAGGTCCACCCCTACAAGGCGGACTAAATACCGGGGCTTGAAAGCCCCGGCTATCCAATGTCCGGGCAATTCATGAATTGCCCCTACTTGACACGGTAGAAGGGCTGGATTATAAATATACTTGATCCCAATGACCAAAGTGGAAATAATTCGTGAAATTCGTGGTTACCATTAGTGTAATTCGTGTAATTCGTGGTAACCATTAGTGTAATTCGTGTAATTCGTGGTTGCCATTAGTGTAATTCGTGAAATACGTGGTTACCATTAGTGTAATTCGTGAAATTCGTGGTTACCTTAGTGTAATTCGTGAAACATGTCCTGAGCTTGTCGAAGGATTCGTGGTTACCCTTAGTGTAATTCGTGTAATTCGTGGTTACCTTAGTGTAATTCGTGAAACATGTCCTGAGCTTGTCGAAGGATTCGTGGTTACCCTTAGTGTAATTCGTGGTTACCCTTAGTGTAATTCATGAAATTCGTGGTTGCCATTAGTGTAATTCGTGTAATTCGTGGTTACCATTAGTGTAATTCGTGTAATTCGTGGTTACCATTAGTGTAATTCGTGAAATTCGTGGTTACCTTAGTGTAATTCGTGAAATTCGTGGTTACCATTAGTGTAATTCGTGAAACATGTCCTGAGCTTGTCGAAGGATTCGTGGTTCAAATCCCAATCCCAATGAGCAAATACCAGGATGTGTCCGGAAAGCATGATTAAAAGATGGATAGAGTTAGAGAGTTACTTTTCAAAAGAACTTTAAAGGCACTTGGCTGGGATCAGCTAACCCGGAGATTAGCTGATCTTGCTATTACCTCCCCGGGCCGGGAGCTCTGTCCGAATCTTCCACTAAATACGGATCAGGAGATTATCAAAAAAGAACTCAAACAGGCCTCGGAGCTTAAGGCCCTGCTTGAGGAGGAAGCCGATATTCCCCTGGCGGAAATCAAAGACATCCGACCTGCCCTACGCCGATCCGACAAGGAGGGTATATTAGAAGGCAAGGATCTAATAGCAATCGTCCAGATCCTGAAGGTGACCAGTAAAATAAAGAAATTCTTCCAACGCCGATCAAAAAGTTATCCTCTGCTTTATCAGCTTTCTTCCCCTTTAGTTGAACTCACCCCCCTGGAAAGTAATATCAGTAAATGCTTCGATCATAGTGGCGAACTCCTGGACTCAGCCAGCCCTACTCTAAAAAGGCTTCGTCGGAAGGCAAGCACTCTCCGCACCCGAATAACCAAAAAGCTAAATGCCATCATAAATTCCCCTTCTAATGCCAAGATCCTCCAGGACCGTTATTACACTATTCGGAGTGAGCGCTATGTTATTCCGCTCCGGGCCGAGGCCCGAGCAACATTTAAGGGAATTGTTCATGACAGCTCAGCCAGTGGGGCCACGGTTTTTGTCGAGCCCCTGGAGCTGGTAGAGCTGAATAACCAGTTAAAAAGGGCTGAGCTTGAGGTAAATCGAGAGATAAGGGAGATACTCAAAAGGCTTACCCTTCAGGTGAAGGAGAAGACCACTGTGCTCCAGTCCAACCTGGAGAGCCTGGCAAGGATCGACCTTACCCGGGCCAAGGCCCTGCTGAGCAAGCACTTGAATGCTAATGAACCCCTGATCAATACTCAGGGTCACCTCCACCTCCACCAGTCCCGCCACCCTCTCTTAGTGCTCAGAGGGGTAGAGGTGATTGCTAATGACATTGCCCTGGGTGATGAGTTCTTATCGTTAATTATCACCGGTCCCAACACCGGGGGCAAAACAGTAAATCTAATGACTATAGGGTTGTGTGTCCTGATGGTAAGGGCCGGCCTCCATATCCCTGCTGCCCCTACTTCGGAGGTGGCGATCTTTAAAGAGATCTATGCCGATATCGGCGAGGAGCAGTCTCTGGAACAGGATCTGTCCAGCTTCTCCAGCCATCTGTTGAAAATTGTTGATATCCTTAAGGCCGTCTCCTCCTCTTCCCTGGTCCTTCTTGATGAAGTCGTCTCTTCCACTGATCCCTCCGAGGGAACCGCCTTAGCCCGGGCCATTTTAGAAAGATTGGTAGCCCGGGGGGTAAGAACAGTAGTTACCACCCATTACAGCGGTCTGAAAGAGCTTGCCGCTAACGACAACAGATTCCGCAATGCCAGCGTGGAGTTTAACTTAGAGACCCTCTCTCCTACCTACCGTCTTCTTATGGGCCTGCCCGGACGCAGCTCAGCAATTGATATTGCTAACCGGCTTGGGCTTGAACCCGGCATCATCGCCAAGGCCAGAGAGATCTGGGGAAGAGAGGATAAAAGCCTGGATGCCCTTCTGGCCGAGATTGACCGGGAACGTCAAAAGCTTGAGCGGGATCAGAAAGACATATTGCAGATAAAGACAGAAACCAAAGAACTGAATAAGGAGTATCAGGAAAGATTGGCGAAGATTAAAGAAGAGCAGAGAGAGTTAGCCAATAGGGTGCAAGAGGAGCTTTCCCGGGAGACATCCTCGGCCAAGGAAGAGATCGCCCGGATCGTTAAGGAACTTCAGCGGCAAAAAACTCTACCGCGAGCACAGGAGGCCCGGGAGAAGCTAATCGGAGTTGAAAAAAAGGTAGAGTCTGAGATTGAAAAACACGGTGGCCTTCAGAAGCCTCCGGAAGAGGAGATTATTGATACCAGCACCCTCAAAGCGGGTGAGATAGTAGAGGTCACCTCTTTAGGCAAAGAAGGGAAGGTTCTTGAGAAGCCCAGAGGAAGGGGGAAGGTAAAGGTGCAGGTAGGGGGGATTACGATGATCGTTGACCCCATCCGCCTGAGGCGGACCCGGCCAATCGCCCCCGGAGAGGCATCAGATGACCATAAGCTCCCCGCAATCGATGCTCAACGATTAACAGCAAACAATCATATCTCACCCCCGGCAGCTCTATCCTGCGATCTGCGGGGCAAGAGAGTGGATGAGGCCCTGGATGAAGTGATAGATTTCCTTGACCAGGCCACCCTTGCCAATTATCAGATGGTAAGTATTATTCATGGGCACGGAACCGGGGCTCTTAAATCAGCCATCCGTGATTACCTGAGAGATTCCCCCTATGTGAGCCGTTTCCGGGCCGGGGAACTTAGTGAGGGAGGAGACGGGGTGACGGTAGTGGAGCTTAAATAAATTGGAGATTTCCTCAAAAATCCTTCAAGTGGGGGCAATTCATGAATTGTCCCTATATTGGATAGCTGGAGCTTTCCAGCCCCGCAATGAACCACGAATTTCACGAATTACACTAATTAACTTTCTCTTTTGATATTTGGCATTGGGATTTTGTTCGAAATTTGAGCTTTGTCATTTGACATTTATATTCCCCCTCCCCTGGTGGGAGGGGATAAAGGGGAGGGGGATAGGAAAAATGCTACAACGCAAATTCCTCCCATTGAGCCATTTTCGTTGTTACGAGAGCGAGTATACTTGCAGGGTATAGAGCCCCAAAATAGAACGGTTTTTCAAGATTTGCGGGGCATTGTTTAGGGGAAAGGCAAAAATTCACCCCCACCTTAATCTCTCCGAGCCGTAGGCTCTACGAGCCGGAGACCTCCCCCATCCCTTCGACCCCGCCACAGGCGGGGCTCAGGACAGGCCCTTTCCCGGTTAAGGCCGAGGGTTCAGGACTGGCAGGACATGGCTCAGGACAAGATTCCCCTCCCCCGCCTGTCCTGAGGAGCGGAGCGTCTCGAAGGAGGGGAGGGGGATAGGAAAAATGTTACAACGCAAATTCCTCCCATTAGAATAGTATCTCTAAGGAAACAATTATGTGCTAAATTGTTTCCTTAGAGATACAATATGAAGGAAGACGCTTTCAGAAACATTGTCGCTGAATGGCTCGAAGAAGGCCGTCTGCCCGACCTGGTCGAGCGGGATCGGGAGCAGGTCGACTTTACCAAGTTGACGGACATTCTTGCCATTGTTGGCCCCCGGAGGGCGGGCAAGACATTTTATATACCAGCTGATTCAGCAGTTGGTGCGTTCCGGCACCGCCCGGGAGGATATCCTATTTGTGGATTTTGAGGATTACCGCTTGACCGATTTTACCCCCTCCGATATCGATCGGCTACTCACGGTTTTCACCAGTTGGCTGGACGTTATCCTTCGTTTCTCTTTTTTGACGAGGTTCAGCACCTCCCCCGGTGGAGCCGGGTACTGAGGACCCTGCACAATCAAGGCCGATACCGAATCGTGGTTTCGGGAAACAATTCCGAATTACTGCCCCAGTAAATTGCCTCGGAGCTGCGCGGCCGTTATCTTTCCTGCCTGATGCTCCCCCTCTCGTTCCCGGAACTTCTCCGCTTCCAGGGAGTGGTCTTCAACAAAAATACCCTCCACACCCCGGCCCGTGGCCGGATTATAAAGGCATTCGACGATTATCTGCGCGAAGGCGGGTTCCCGGAAGTTGTCCGGCGGGAGACAAAACCGGAAAAGCGCGAACTCCTGCAGAGTTATTATCGGGTTTTGTTTTACCGCGATATTATCGAACGCTACCAGGTCAAGTCCAAGACAGTCTTGGAAACCATGATGGCGTATTGCCTGGACGTCTTCTCCGAACTTTTTTCGGTTTCCCGTTTCACCGAACGCCTGCACGGGCATGGCATTTCGGTGAGCAAAAGAACTGTGTCCAATTATCTGCAATATCTTCGGGATGCCTTCTTCTTGATTTTAATCGAAAAATTCTCGTTTTCGCCGCGGAAGCGGCTAATGAACCCCAAAAAGGCTTATCTTCTTGACCTGGGATTCGCTTCCCTGGGGGCTCCGTTTTCCGAGAGCCGGGGGAAGATGCTGAAAAATATCGTCGCGGTTGAGCTGTTCCGGCGGCGGAAAGAAACATTTTATTTCAAACAGCGGCATGAATGTGATTTCATTATCAAGAGCGGGACTAAGCCGGTTGAGGCTATCCAGGTGTGTTGGGAAATAGGAGACTCTTCCCGGAAGCGGGAATTACAGGGGTTGGCGGAAGCCCTGCGGACATTGAAACTCCCGAGGGCTTTTGTTCTAACCTACAATCAGGAGATGCAGCTGGAAGTGGAGGGTCGGACTGTTGCAGTTACGCCGGTTTGGAAGTGGCTGCTTTCCGAAAAAGAGTAATAAGGGGTCAGCCATCCAAGAGGGAAAAGGAGATATTGAAGGGAATGGGGTCACCTATGAAAAGGTGTGTCAGAGAAAATTTAGTGGATGTTCTGTCCTACTTCGTCCGCCTCAGGCGGATTGGAGTCTGCAATCTACAATCTGTAATCTAAAATCTATTATCTCTGTCACCGACTATTGACTGCCTGCCCTGCTTGTCCTGCTTGCCCTGCCTGCCCTGAGCGGAGCCGAAGGGAGCTAAGTCGAAGGGCCTGTCCTGAGCTAAGTCGAAGGAAGCCTCAAATAAGTCAGTATTTCAATACCATCCAACTTTTCCAAGGACCATTACCCATTTTCTGCTTCTATGATAGATCCCCATAAGTTCAGATAGGAGTATGGGAACGGGAATTTTTTAAATTGAATCCTGCTGAAGCCTGCATCCTTAAATATCTCCATGATCTCGCTTCTTTTATACATGTTCGCTTTCCACCAAATCTGTATAAGCAATTTCATCAAAATATTGTCTCTCGTAATGAATAATATGATTGTACCATTGTCTTTTAATAATTTTCTTAAATTTTGCAAGGCATTTTTAATCTCATCCTTTGGTAGGTATTCCAACATGGCTGAAGAAACAACGAGATCGTAATCCTTCCATTCAACAGGTAGTTGTCCAGGCTGCAGAACATTTGCCCGACCTAATTCAACGTTCTCTGCGTTTTTCCTCGATATCCATCTTTTAAACAGGTCAAGCATTGCCTGGGTGATGTCAAATCCATGAAAAGATATGCCGTCCAATCTTTTTTCAGATGCAATTTCATACAGGTTTCTTGTTAGGTTACCCGAGCCACAGCCGGCATCCAGAACCTTCATACCGGGCTGTAGACAATCTGACTTCCGGAGAAACATCTTAAGCCCTTTGTGATATCTGAAAATATCCAAAAATACGAGATGATACAGTGATGCCTTCTCAGTAAATAACTTCTGAGTATCCTGTAAGTAGTCAAGAGGTTTTGAATACAAACTCATTCCCCTAACCTGTCTTTTCTCATTTGTCAAGATGAAAGATTCGACCCCCGACTTCTCTGTGTTAGACGAACCGTTATATAGGTAATCCCGGGATAATGCGACCCCGCACCTTTGTCTTATATACCAGGTAGGGTTTGCCCAGTTCTCGTTCCAGACTTCCCTCTTCAATTATGATGAGGAACAAGAGGCTGGCCCACCACATCGGGACCAAAGCTACTCCGATAATGGAGCGGAACATAACGGCCCAACCCAGGCACCAGAGAATTTCGCCAAGGTAAATGGGATTCCTTACGATGCCGTAGAATCCGGTGCTCTTAATATCCACATTCTCATCCGGTCCGGTGAACGGCTTTATATATAAGCCCGGGATACCTGGGATGCAGAAGATCAAGCCAATGGCAAAGATTATGCCGCCTGTCACCCAGTTATATATCCCTATCTCGAAACGAGGCTGTGGACAAAAAGGCAGAACCAGTATTATCCTACCTAAAAGGAATAATGCAACAATGATAATACCTAATAGTTGGTATCTTCCCATTTTTTTACTGCCTACAAGCGCTACGGCCCCGACAAGACTGAACATACTAATCAAGGCCCAGAAAAAAGGATCCTCATAAAACATCATGACAGACCTCCTTGGTAAAATAGGAAAATAGGGACAACGCTAGTTTTAATTTAAAATTCAATCTCCGGCATCATTTGCTCATTTGTCAATATCAAGAAAATGTGAACCTGTCCGCGATTTCCTCTAATAATTGTATTTTTTTTAAGTTGTTTTAGAACCAACGTCCCCAAAATCCCAACAACCTGCTATTTCCCAAAGAAACAAGGGAGCAAGGGGTCTGCTCTCAGGCCAGGGCCGTTACTTCCACCTCAAGCTTTTTCTTCCTTGCCTCCGCGACTATGTCCTCCAGCTTGGCCGCGATTTTATCGCTGATCCAGTCCGCGCCGCACTGTGAGCACACCGAGGCCGGAACCCGCCTCACCACCACCACGCCAAAGCCAAGCTCCGCGGTGAAGGTGGTAGTCCCTGCCTGTTTGGTCCCGCCGCAGAAAGGGCAGAGGTCTACGTTTTCTTTTTTACTCATTTCTTCCTCCGTGTTTTCAGGTCTGGCTCAAAGTGATCCAGGCTCGGTTCATAAGCGGTAATGATGTAAACCATCCCCATCTCCTGGTTGAAAGCCGCGACAACGTGCAAAGGCCGCTGATCAGGCCCGCCCAGAAAAAGGGCGCTCGGAATGGGGTAATCTTCTGGGTAGTCCTCGATCCGTTCCCCCCGGATCAGAACCTCCTTGACCTCATCCCTGAAGATACCACCCCGGCCATCCGCTCCAGGGCATGGCGCTGCCACTCGATCCGGCCCCGCCGGACCGCAAAGCGCATGGCCTCAATATCAAACCCGTTGGCCATCTCTACATCTCCTCCAGCGAGCGCTTGATCTCGGCAAGCTCATCATTTGAAAGGCTCCCGAGCTTTGCCGCCCATTTGTCAATCTCTCCCTCAATAGTTTTAAGCTCAGATTCATCTCCTCGGAAATAGGGACAGCGTGGTTGTTGAAAAACCCTCCCATACTGTCATTCTGACCATGAATGAAATGAAGGGGAAGAATCTCATTCCCATATTTAACACAGTTTTTTAATACCCTTCGCGGAGCCTGTCCTGAGCCCAGATTCTTCGTTTCGCTCAGAATGACAGAGCGAAGGGCTCAGGGTGAGATTTTTGACTTTTTCAACAGCCCCACAGCGCCCGTTTTATTACTTTTCTTTACCTACGGAGTCACCAGGGTCAAACCTTTTACCTTTTCCAGCTTGCTTTATCTTATCCCAGTTTGTGGGCTAAATCAATATAGTAAGTTCAAAGTTCATAGTGCAAAGTTCATAGTGCAAAAAAAGGTTCGGGGTCAGGTCTTGCATTCATACATTTTGCCTCTTCCCTTCCTTCTCCTACCCTCTCTCCCACATTCGCAACCGCCTAAAATAGTCCCAGCGCACCCGTTTTATCTTCAATTCAATCTGCAGCATTGCTCATTTGTCAATAATAAAGATTCGACAGGTGCCCTTTAATGGGTGATTCCTTGCCTTTCCGCTGTTAATCCCATTATTCTTCTGGGTTGCCTCCAAGAGGCTCATCAAGTTTCCTTGTCGGGAAGCCATATGTAGAGTAATCAATGTAAGGGCCTTGGAATTCTAAGACTCGAAGC
>SDBT01003258.1_pt1 | contig 28174 bp, 34 predicted proteins | sample 2277101 | NCBI WGS metagenome assembly SDBT01 (sample SAMN10404973, study PRJNA504765) | marine sediment metagenome | isolation source: marine sediment core GS10_PC15, 103 cmbsf | place: Arctic Ocean: Southern Knipovich Ridge | collected 2010 | reverse complement strand
ACTGGCAACATAATCTCTGCCTGAAATGATAGTCAAAGCGGGGTCTGGCTGAAGCCACGTAGTTGCAACTGCTCCACCAGAATAAACTCCCTGACTACCCGTAACACTCCAATTATCTCCTATCGACCACGCCCCATCATCATCAAAGCCACCATCAGTCATAAAATCAGAGCCGACAAATCTTCCTTTGCCAACAGTTGATATGTTGCCATTCTTGAATATAGTAAGTGCTGTTGACCTTGCGCCTGTGCCTGTGCCGGTGCCAACAACCAAAATTGGGTCTGTGGCAACCCAATCATTTAAATCCCCACTTGTGGCTGCTGAATATTGCCCAAGCGTCATTAATTCATAAGAATCTGCAATATTCCCAATCCCGAAATGCGTTGAATAATCACCCGATGCCGTACCATTAAGACCGAAAGCAACACTCCAGTTACCAATATTACCACTATCCCATTGCGTACTTGTAACCGAACCGGCTCTGAAAGCAGTTTTGCTGGGAACCCACATCATCCTCGTTCCCGACCCGGAAGGAATTGTATATCCGTCCGTCGTTCCTGTGGATAAAATGCTACCGTCATTCAGGATTATCGTTGAACCGTTCTCCCATTTTCTGGTTGCCGAGTTATAGGTTAGCGTATCGTTATTTACAGGGAGCGTCAACTTGACATCGTTCAACTGGGACAGGCTCGTACCCAACCTGCCGCTCAGGGACCCTGACGACGGCAAACACATTAAAAGCAACAATAATAATATTTTCGTTATTCTTTTCGTGTTCGAACTCCTGAAATTACTGTCATAACTAAACTTTTATTATGCCCTCATTGTAAACCCACCGCTACTAACACGGCTGTTAAGTGCTCGGTTTGTCAGCCCTGCCGGTCCTTGTAAAGACTGATTAGCCAATACCGAACCGCCGCTGCTTCCTTTGAATGTTCCTCCCTGCGTCCCCATAAAGGCGATACTTCCGAACCCGGTCAGGCCCTGGCTGATCGCGTCCCACTTCGATTTCCTTAGTGCCGCTTCACCTCTGGCCGTTTCTATGGCCGCCGAGGACTCGAAGAAACCGGTTTCCGCCCTGCCGCGTTCGAGAATGAACCCCACATCGTCGGCGATGATGTCCCTTGTTTCCGCTGCTATCACCAGCGGTGAGCCGACGTTTATCATGACCCCGGCAGCTGCCGCGACTGATTTTTGTGTTGCCAGTAGTCTTCTGCCCCTTGCCTTCTTTATCTTCGCCTCTTCGACGCTTGTTCTTCGTACTGCTTTGGCGTTCTCGATGTCCACCGCCGCCCTGGCATTGGCTATTTTTTTCGCCTCCTTGCCCTGCTCCAGCGTGCCTTTCATTTGTATCGCGGTACCGACGCCCAGCATCACTATACCAATTGTCACAGGGTCGAACCGCCACTTTGCCATATCCATCTGCGTAAACCAGGGCGGAATTCGCACCACCCAGCCGGGCTTCAATTCGTACAGGTCGTTTTGATTGCCAAAGTCTGTAAATTTCTTCATTTTCGGGTCCATACAAAACCTTTCGGGTTCGGCTCGAATTCCAGGTGTTTAAGGAACGTCTCTGATACTCTGCTCTCTGCGAATATCCGCCACAACTGATTTTCGTCTCTCATCCTTATCATTTCCTTTCGTGAATGCTTCAGGAGCCATAACCTCCTTCGTTCTCTTATTTCCGGTGATGTGATCATCCAGGCCTCACCTATTCCTACGAATCGCACTCCGAAAACAGCGATAAGCCGCCCGTCCTCGTGAAGGCTCCTGGCTTCGCCTGTAATGATATTTGCGTTCGCCACATATCTCTGGTTCTCATCGCCGAGTGCGGCGAATTCGGGGTAAATGTCGGCGTTGGCGGCCATCACCATAAGGAAGTCTTCAATTTTCATGTTCTCAGCTTTAATCACTTGTCATCCGTCTTTCCCGCGATACGATATACGCATCACGCAATACGAATTTTATGGATATATCTGATAATTCGGCGATATGGATCGTATCGTCAGCGGCATCGGCTGCTGGGTTTCCACATATATCGTTTGTTTCGTCATAATTCCATACGGCCAGGAACACTTCTTGGGCTTCACGCGTGAAGTGTACAGTCCCTGTGCCGTGGCGCTTGCGTCGGCGTTCATATCGTTCTTGAAATTTATATTCGTCAGCGTAGAGCTGGCGCCGTTGCCGTATTGCATATAGCCGGACTTATACAGGTCGAAGCTGACTGACCGTATCCTTTTTGCCAGTGGTTTGTCCTGCGGGTCGATAGCCAATGGCAGCGTTTCCAGCTTCGAGGTAAAGGCCAGCCCTGCCAGCACCCTGGCGGCGGCCCTGTCGATGGTAATGGCGCCGTTGGCGTCGACGGTTTCGTCGGGTTGGATAATAGTATCGGCATAAATACTCATATCCTCGGCTATCAGGTGTGTCAGTCCGTTAAAATCAGTTGCCGCCGTCCCGTCATAGCTAAGTCCCGAATCGACGAACCAGGCATCGTTAATGTCCGTCCCCCAGTCCACCGGCTGAAACTGCTCGACGTACCTGGCGTCGGCCCCGCTGATGGTCCTGTTGACCGTCACCCACACCTCATCTTCGTCGCTGCCGGATATGATAGCGACACTCTCGAAATCCCCGTCCGTTATCTGTTTGGTCCAGGCGATTACCGCCTGCTCTTTTTCGTAGGTCAGCGTGGCAATATCGCCGCTGTTCAGAACGCACCACAGTATCGGGCTGGGGCGCAGTTGAAATGCGACATCTTTTATCCCTGTCAGCGTTATCTCCGGCGAAAGCACCGTCAGGTCGGGCGACAGATACTTGTCCGCCGACAGGCTGAATACGAACTCCCTTACACCCCTTGCCCCTCTCTCGATGTAAAGGACCGTATCTCCGGCGACGATACCCCGTATCGGCGCCGTTCCATGTGTCGTCTGTTCCTGATAGAACGGTGACGTGGGTGTAACAGCCGCTCCCTGCTCGCCATATTTACCGCACGAGCCGGAGGTCCCTATAAGCAGGTAGTCCTGCGAGAGCAGCCATTGAATAGGGTTGTTGCCCGGCAGTGCCATTGTAAACGCCGATGTGTCCAGGGTGCCTGCGGTGAAATTGGTATATTCGTCCGGGTCGGTCTTACCGAACCATATAGTTTGCGGAAAGCTTGCAGAGCCTCCGAATACAAGTCTCTGCTGGTGGATGGTCACCGCCGTCGGCCAGCCTCGGTAGTCCGACCAATACCCTTCCGCCCATCGGCTCGTAGCGTCCGTATCCACCAGGTCGGTTAAAACCGTAGCTAAGGCGTTCTCTCCATCAATCACACCTGTTATTTTTACAATGCCGTGATTGGTCTGGTCGGTTATAGTAAAGGTATAAGTCTGATTCCCCGTACTATGACCGCTCACCGTAACCCTGTATATGGCGCCGTCCTCTTCTGTTTCGGCGGGGTTATCGAAATCTATCGCTGTCAGGGCTGTTAATGCCGCGCTCCAGGTACTTCCCTCGTCCGTACTTCTTTCCAGGGTTGTTGTACCATCGTATGAACTCGCTAATTCTGTTGTAAACGAATAACCGCCGACAAAGAACGCTGTTTCAGCCCCCGATCCGTTACCGGTCAATTTTTCCTTGTAAACCGAAGATGCCCGCTGCTGATTTATCTGCCACAGTGACCCGACATGCCCTGTTGCGAACAGTTCGGCGCTGGCTGTAAGCGTGATGGCTCCTGTGGTGGCCGAGGGTGTTATTGTAAGTGTCGTATCCGTGTTCTCTGCCTGGAACGGGCCGTCATCTATCCCTAACGCCGTCAGTGTCCAGTTTGTATGCCCGGTACGGGTAAGCTGCCTCGGTTCATGGTCGCCGTGAGAGACGAACATCACATCTTCTGATTTTTTGAAATCCAGCCCGAACAGGTCGGCCGTCAGGTACGGCGTAGTTATCTCGTATGGAGTGGTCGAGTAGAGACTTGCCACTTCGGCAGGTGTAAGAACGTCGCCGTAAACGGACACCTCATCCATTTTATCCGCCCAGAACTTTTCATTTGCGCTGTCTCCGATGTTTCTTTGCGAACCGATTCGTATTTCCTCTGCGCCGTTTTGCATTGCATTGTAATTTACGTTGTTAGTCGCAGTAGAAGCAACTACTACACCATCAACATAAAGAATTATACCACTAGCAGCAGTCGATTCATCGGCAGGGGCAGAATAGGATGCAGTAAAAAAGTGCCAACCAATCGAAATTGCATCATCTATTATTGCCGAAACCTGCGCACCAGCAGCAGCCAAATCTTCTGTACCATCTCCAGAATTATACAGACTAGAAACATCTGCTGCCGTTATTTCTATATTGAATAAAACAACATTATCAATTTTATCATCCCAAAACGTACCAATAGAACCAGACGTTGTAGTATTGCCTCCAATTATGACTTTTGTTGCAGTATTTTCCATTGCTATATAAGAGCCAGCGCCAGTAGTTCGTTGGCCAGTAGAGTCACCAGCCTCGCCATCTACATATAGTGTCATACCATCAAAACCTGCACTCTCATCACCATCATAAGTTCCTACTACAAAATGCCATCCAGTTGTAAGCGGGTCATCTATTTCTAATAGTTCCAAACCATTTCTGCTTTCATCATATATGGTAAAATTAAGTCTTTCAGTACTATCTATGTAAAACCGCCACTCTCTCACTCTTAACCCAGATGTTTCGTCATGTTTCGATAAAATATGCTGAATGCCTCCGCTGGGTGTTACGTATACCCAGGCAGCAATACTAAATGGGCTATCGTTTGTACTATCGCCAAAACTATAAGAGGCGTTATCGTTGACTTGTACTGCATATTGGGCATCCAAGTCAAAACACGGAGTCATAGCAGCTAATCCTGTTGCAGAAAGCGTACTTGTATTAACAGTAGAAACTCCATTTTGTAATCCTCTAGTGTCAACAACAGATGTATTCCCGGCATCTTCGTTCAATTTCCATTGAGATACCGCATCTCCGGATAAATCAAATCCACCATCAGATAAATGAAGTTGCAATTTACGGTCATTACTTAGACTTAAGCGCCACTCGCTCGTCGCCCCGCTACTCTTCCATTTTGATAAAAGTACCTGCAGGTCATTTTTCTGCACTATTTCGGCCCAGCAAACAAGACTGAATGCCGAGTCGTTGGAATCGTCCGTAAAACTAAAATCACTGTGGTCTGCTAATTCACAATCGTATTGACCATCTAAATCAAAAGCACCATTTACTTTCCCATCTGCCGCCAAAGTAGCAATATCCGTTGAAGCAGTTATATCATGCGTAGCACCATCATCATCAACAACATTAGTACCTTCGGTATCATTCAGCAGCCAATGTGCTATAATATTATCGAGGCCGAGGCCCGAGATGTCTTCTGTACCCACGCTATCGAGTATCTGCCCGCCGTCCCGGAAGAACCTGAGAACCTGGTCCTCGAACAGCAGGACATAACTGTCATCCACCGAGTGTTCGTATGCCGCCACCTTTCCCACCGCCGATGAGGATTTCTGTGTTGCGATATACTTCGTCCCCGGGCGCCGGAACACCGGCCCCTGCACGGCGACGAGCATATTCTCGATAGTCCGGGAGGATGACGGGTACTTTTGAAAGTTCGTATAGGCCTCCAGCAAAGGAGAAACCTGCCCTGTATTAAAAGAAGTAATGGACGGCGAAACGGCCGTAGTTGCGGCACACAGCAGAACGCCGAACATCGAACACTGAACTTTCAACTTCCAATTATTGCGTTTCATTTCTTCTCCACAGATTTCATAGATTTTTTTAATGCTCTGATACTTGTCCCGACGCATTTTGTTTTTCTCCGATTGGCCGTTCTGATTTTATCTGCGAACAGCCTTCTTAAAATCCGTCCCTCTAAAACCGTATATTTCGCGACGTGGACCAGACCGCAATCACAACAAGCCGTAACGGTGCCATCTGTCACATCAACCCACTCACCTTCATATACCTGATCGGCCTGCGTCATTTTTTCACCTTTCATTCGAAGTTCGACGTTGAACGTTCGATGTTCGAAGTTAATTCTTCACTTTCGCTTTTTCTTCCAGCGTCGTCAGTTCATCACAGAAATACATAATCTTAACTATCGGATGATGGAACCATGCGTGTGCCATCCCCCCGCCCCTCAATGTGTATTCGCCTTTGGCAAGTTCGTATTCGACCAGGCCGTAAACGCCCATGTGGTACCTTATCATCATTTCCTCGAGTTCGGTGATCTTGATTCTCCTCTTGATGCGTGAAATAGAAAGTAAGGCGTGACCCTTTTCCCTGTCCTTGTCCAGCTTCCAGCCGCCGTCATCCTTTTGAATATACTCCCCTATCTTACATATATCGTGGCAGATGGGTGCTATTATCACCGCCTCTTTACTGGCGCCAAGCGAGAGTTGTTTATTGAGTTTTTTCACCTTGAAATGAACGTTCAGCGAATGGTCGGCCAAACCTCCTTCGAATGCGTTATGATTTTTCCTCGACGCCGGCAGGGTGAAAAAACCCTGCTGTTCGAGATAATATACCAGACCCTTTATGTTGTCCCGCCTGGTACTCTTCAGCAGTTTTATGATAGTTTCTTTTGTTTTCAGTCTATCCATTAGCACCTCCGGTTCCCGTTTCCGTCACGATATCCCATCCCACACGTTGAGTTCGGCAGCAGCGGCCCGCTGGTCCTGCCGGCGGTATAGTCGCCGACCTTTTTGGCCCGGTTGTTCGCCTGGCTCTGGTTAGATGCCTTGGCGTCAGGGACGGTAATACTTTTATATTCGGTCAGTAGTCCCTGCCTGGTCTTCAGGTCCCTTCCGACTATCGGGCAAAGTTCCGCCGCCAACAGTTGAGCGATGCACTCCACCAGTGCCTCACTGAAAGTTGCTGCCGCAGCGTCGGTATTACCGGGATCGATTATATATTCGATATAGGCGCCGTCGGCATCGGCGTTGGTAAGAACATTGGTCAGCAGTATCAGACCGTCACCTGTCCTGTTGAGTATTGTGTCGAATTGATATTCTGTCTTAACTCCTCCCTGCGTTACTATTGTTTCGTCTGTCACCCTGACCATGGCGAAATAGTCGCTCGGCAGGCTGAATGCGTATTGATACGGCCCAATTTCCGGCACATAGCTTACTACGCCTGTGTCCTCGGTATGCGACCAGGAGGCAGTTCCGGTCACCGAATCGAGCGTAAAGCTGGTCGTATCGACAACTGTGATAGTCGGTGTGGTCCCGTTCAGACTGACCACCAGCGTCCCTTTAATATTGGCCAAAAACACCGTATTGCCGGTACTGCGGCCATGGACCTCGTCGGTTGTCACTGTAACCACACCTGCTACAGAAACTATAGTTGAAATTGCGACATCATCTTGTTTTATATCGTCGCCCAGGTCGGCGAATTTTTGACTCTCTTTGAACGGGCACCCTTTGGCCGCGAAGTCGGTCAGCACCTTTTTACGTATCAAAGGATACTTGAGATTGACCCATGCAGTCACCTTGTCGCTGCCGGCCAGGTCTGCGAGAAAGGCCTCACCGTTCAGTTGGTCTCCCGCCCCGCCTATCCTGCCCAGGGCGTTATTAGCAATACCAACAACTTCATTCGCCATTCTAACACCTCATATACTATGAATTTAAAATAACAGTCGGCTCCAGTGGCCTTCGAACACTTATCCGTACATTTTTCCCTTTCATTCGACGTCCCGCCGTGCTCGCGCCCGTCGCGGCAGGTGAATGTTCGATGTTCGACGTTCACGCCGTTTTACTGATTAAATCCATTCATAACACAATCTATCCTGGTCACTGACTGTGCTGTCATATCATAGATACGTACAAATATCCCGAACGCCGAGTGCCTGTCGAACTTCATTTTCCCAAGGCCGTCTGTGCTCTCGTAATCCGAATAGGCTACGACTGACGTGGTCTTTTTCGTGCCTTCGTTCAGATCATCGCACCAGGTACTCGAGGTGGTGTCCGCCAGCAGGTCCCCTTCGTATGGGCTATGGCTCAGTTTCATAGCCCCGATGGTCCCTGTACTGCCCAGCACCACTGCCTCATATCCACCCCAGATATCCACGACATAGACATCGAAGCTAAAAGTCGCATCATTAGCGTCTCCGGCTCCGTCGCCGTCACCGTATCCGTAGAAGCTCACCGAAATTATTCCCCATTCAGCGGGGATAGCCGTACAGTCGGCCATTGCGTTGGTCCAGGTCTTCGCCGTTAACGCTGGATCCGAGGCATCGGCTGTAACGGAAGCGACCAGTTTTCCCGTCCGCTGCACGCTGGTAAGCGACAGCCTGGCCCCTGAACTTTGCTGACGGCTCGGCAACGCCCCGCCTGCCGAAATAGCAATAACGATCATGATCACAACTATTGCTACCAAGATTCCTTTTTTCATTTTTCCATCTCCTTATTCGTGTTTCTTTTCACTTCGGTTCTAAGCCGTTAAAACCAACCGGCCTATACGACGTCCTGTATTTTACAGGGCTGGCGAAATTGCCAGCCCCAAAAACACCCGGATCAATCCGGAGCGATTGTTTTTGCGGCTCCGAGTTTATCGTGAGCCACGGCTATCCAACTGGCACCTGTCCCGGTACAGACAAACTCATTTATATCGTCAAGAACAACAGCGTATTCAGCAGCACCGCCATCGGCATCTACATCGTTGATAGTATCATCGCTGGCTGCAGGTGTCCTGATCTCATGGGCAACATCGCTTATGATAGTAAGTCTTTCGCCGATAGTTCCTGACGGCAAAAGAATCCAGTCATTGGCATTGGCGGTAAAACCAGTCACATGAACCACTCTTGTACCAGGAGCAATAGTAGAACCACCACCGCCGTCACTATTGGCAACTTTAGTTACAACAGTAGATTGATAACCTATCCCGGTTGTGAGTATCTCATCGATCAGAACTTCACCATCATCGATATAAAGCGCCTCAACCGTAGCGTCGGTGGCTTGGATATATACCGCGTATCCAGCCGTACCAGCCCCGGCATTACCTGTATCAACAATTCTCAAAGATGACCCCCGTGAATCATTAGTAGGAACACCGGTATTATTGATGTAAAGCAAGCTCGCATTTACACTCGCCAGTCCACCATCACTTTTTAGATGGAGCATACCAACATCAGAAGCGCCAAGCCATGCCCCGGTAGTACCATCGATTAACACGGCAGATGATGTCTGTGCAGCGTCACAAACTACCTCTATACCAGTACCAACGGGTTCAGCGGTAGTAATCTTAAGAGCGGAAGCATCTCCGCGATGTGTTACTACTATAGTATCGGAATCGCCGGTAACATCCCCGCCATCTACTTTCATCAAAATACCGGCAGAATCCGCACCGGCAATTTGCAACTGGTTGTTCAGTTTCAACGCAGGTTGAGTATTGGTAGTCTCAATTTCTACAGCAAATGAACCTGTTTGCGCCGTTGCTGTAGATATAAATCTTGCCAGGAAACCTTCTGCATCAGATTTAGTGGCCGTTTCCTGTAAGATAACAAGTTGTGAAGCGCCTGCATCTACTACTGCGCTGTCATGGGTAAGATGTAACATACCAATATTATCCGCACCGTCCCAATCGGCCGCACCGGTTCCACCCGCAAGTTTGGCGAGAGATACGGTTCCAGCCACTTTGGCAATAATATGTAAACCAGCAGAATCTACGTCGGTAGGCGAAATCTGCAAAGCATCGCCGGACCCGGAACTTGCTATAGTCATGGCATCGGCATCACCGGTCGCCCCGATATGGGCTATCGTCAAAAGTGTGCCTGATTGGTCTGCCCCTGAAATCGTAACATTATTGTTTACTTTTAATGCAGGCTGTTGATTGGTAACTTCAATCTCAACAGCAAACGCACTTGATTGTTTAGTGGCATCAGAAAAGAACCTTGCCAAAAAGCCCTCTGCATCTGATTTGACTGCGGTTGTCTGGCCGACATGAAGTAAGGACGCCCCGGCATGGATCAGTGCAGTATCGTGGGTAATGTTGATCATACCCTTGTCATTTGCACCATCCCAATCACCGGTAACACCATCAACAATAATAAGCGGAACCGTACCGGCAGCCTTACCTACCATATTTATCCCACCCGAATCCACATCGGTTGGTGTGATCTGTAAGCAATCGCCTGAACCGTCATTTGTAATAGTCATGGCATCCGCATTACCTGAAGCACCAACGGCAGCCACTTGTAACAAGGCACCGCCCGCAGCAGTTTGGCCATTAAGCTTGACAATACCATCTACAGCCAAAGCCGGTTGTGTGGCCGGTACTTCTATCTCAACGGCAGCAGCAGTTGCGGTTGCGCTTCCAGTGTGAATAAAACGTGCCAGGAAACCCTCGGAGCTTGCCGCCGGAGTACAGGCGCTTGTAACAATCAATAAACCACCACCGGCATTAGCATTTGCCGTAGCCCCGCCGATGATCTCTACCATAGCAACATCATCAGCGCCGCCTATCCAGTCGCCGGTATCACCATCGACAGTTACAAGAGTAACGGTTGCACTGGCTTTACCAACGAAGTTTGCAAGTGGAGTATCGGTGTCATCGCCGGTAATTATTACAGCGGCAGCCGTACCCTCGTTGTTGACGGTCAAAGCGGTCTGGTTGTTAGCACCATCGTTACCGACAATCGCTACGGTATTGTGAGCAGCTCCAGCCTGTCCGGTTACCACCAACCCGCCATTCATAAATAAAGCAGGCTGTGTGGCGGGAACTTCTATCTGGACTGCGTAAGCATTTGTCTGAGCAGTACCGGAATGAACGAAACGTGCCAGGAAACCTTCAGCCGCGGTAATCGGTGTGGAACTGTCAAGGATCATTAAACCAGTAGCCCCAGCGTGAATATAAGGGTCATCTGCCTGAATAAGAATTTGACCTACATTGTCCGCTCCATCCCAATCGTTAGTTGATCCATCAAGAGTAATAAGTGCCGTAATTCCGCTGGCCTTGGATACCATATTGATACCGCCGCCGGATACCGCACCAGGCGAAATCTGTAGAGCATCACCGGTTCCGGCATTTGCGATAGTCACCGCATCGTTATTGTTGGAAGTCTCATTGTGGGTAATAACTAACGCAGCGTTGTTATCCGAAGCACCTACTGTAAGAGTTACCGCCGAGGTATCAACGGTTATCGCCGAACCCAGATCATACGACCCATCCAGCGAGGTTCCTGCCGAGGTTGTCCCGAACTGAACGAAAGAAGAGCCGTTGTAATAGAACGGGGCCTGCGTAACCGCATTATAGTAATACTGACCTTCGGCGGGCGTACCAGGTTCTGTTGTTGGGGAGAACAAAAGAAAGGACACCCCTGTAGTACCGCTGACAATATCGTCCACTTCACCGATGAGTTGGTAAAGAGGGTCCGTACTACCGGCGGAATGTAACGACCCTTTATTCCTGTAGTAATAAGTCTGCCCGTAAGTCAATGCCGCCTGCGCAGTGACTGCAAGGCAGGCAAACACCATCAAAATTATTAAAAACTTTTTCATCGTTCTAACTCCTTAATTGTTACTCGTTACTTGTTACTCGTTTCTCGTTACTCGTTTACAAGCGACGAGCGACGAACTACTTACTTTCAAAAAGGGCACTTGCCGAAAGGATACGAAAGACAGGCGCCCCGTAAATCCTTAAATCCTTACATATCCGCTAGAATCCCGACCCTGCAGAAGCAACACCCGGGATATCCACATTCGAGGTTGTTACCTGCCGATGCGTCTCACTTTGAGGCTCGGTAGGCGAAAGAGCGGCGTCGATTGAAATGGTAGCCGAGCCGCCGAGAGTTGTTTTTAACCCGATGAATTTGTAAGTTGAACCGCTGGTGTCGAGTATCTCTTTCATCATTTTACCTACGTTGATATTCATGATATGTCTGCCGGCCGTGGCCGCCCTTATGTCAGTTATAGCCGACAGGAGCGTAGAGACTACCTCTACACTTGTACCGAGACCTGCTGCGGTCGCTAAAACCAGAGCAAATTTCAATGACCCCGAACCACCGGCAACGACATTCGTATCGATCACCAGCCACACATCGGTTATATGAGCGTAATCGACCGCAGCCATCTGGATAACATTATCACTGATATCCGAACCCGCAGTCAGTGCCTGTGCAACCGACAATTTACCTAAACTTGCGATAATCATTTTTTAACTCCTTAATAATTTTTTGTTCTTTGTTCGTCGAAAACGGCGAACTACTCACGTCGAACCTGTCTGTTAAGAGGAAGCAACCACGGTTTCGCCGGAGCCGATGTCCTTGTTAAGAGCGTCCCATCGGGCGATGATAATATTGTCGCCGATCATGGGAAGCTTCGTACGATATATATTGTTATCATTTTTATAGACCATCAGTTTGTCGTTGGCCTGAATAACAAGTTTTGCGTACAATCTTTCAGGGCAGAACAGTATCCACGGCGCGGGCGTATCGGTGATTTTTCCGTCTGCCTGTATTTGCAAACTGCCGCCGGTGGGTGCGTTGATGATACTTGCATTGATGATCTGCTCGATCAGGTCTGCACCCGGCACATCGGTAACGCCGCATGGCACGTTGCATATCCTTTTAACCGCTCTCTGGTCACGGATATATATCCCCTTGGTTACCAGGAACTCGATGAAGATGTCCCATCGATGCTCATCGTCGCCGGAGCCAAGGCCCTGGATAAGTTGCTTACCCATATCTTGCTGCTCGATACCAAGCGTAGGATGGTTGGGGTTATAGAGTACGTGTGCAGTATCGACTCCCGGCTTTATCAGCCAGCAGCTTCGTAGATCGGATCCGCTGCCGCCGACGTTGAAAGTGAACTTGTTGTCGTACGTTGCATACGGCACGCGTTTCATCAGCCCGACAATGCCGCTTTGGTTGGGCAAAGTGGTCCCTTCGAGCATTATATTCGACAATGATTGATTGAGCATCATCACATGCCCGATCTTTTCGGCCTTCAATAGTTGCTTACCCACTTCGGGTTTTTCTTGAGTGAACGTATCCACGGGCGCCTGGTAGGTGCTCCTGATCGTCATGAGCGCCTCGACTACCGGTTCTCTCTGTGACTTGCTGGCTTTCCAGCTTCCACCGACATCCACCAGATAGCCTGTCGGTAAAGTCACCGTCCGCAGTCCGTGGTGGGTAAGGCCGTTATTGGCCGGGAACGCAGGCATGAACGTGGAAAAGTCGTCGCGTTCGGCCAGTGAGTTTACAATTGAGTCCACAGGCGAGCCGTTAGGCAGTTTCATTTTCAAAACGTCGAAAATATTCCCTGTGGTAACCCCATTTAATGTTGCCATCTTAATTCTCCTTAAAACAATTTTTCACTTCAATTCAAAAAACCATTTACGGAGAGAGGTGTCCCTTTCAGGGCCCTGTCCTGTGCATCACTGGCCGTGCATACGGCTGCCATGACTTTCCAGGCGGTCACAAGGCTCAACCTGTGGTTGAGGTGTCTCAATTTTTTTTATAAAAGAGCGGTGTCCCTTTCGGGGCGCTTTTGAGTTTTCAATTTTCACTTTGACCAGTTAAGGGCCTTGTAGGTCGGTGAACCTTCGTCAGGATCCTTTATTTCCTCTTTGCCTTTGCCGTCACCGCCGTCGGTGGTCCCTTCGGCGGCCAGGGGTGAAACGAGCGTCAAAAGTGCCCGTGCCAGTACAGGGTTTTTGGTAAACGCACTGTCAGCCAGTGCATCACCGACTTTTTCGTATTCTTCGGCGCTTAATCCGGCCTTATTCTGGAACGCCCGCCGCATGAGTTCCGATTGTTTAGCGACTTCGGCTTCGGTTTTGAAGTGGGCTATCAAGGCCTCGTTGGTCGCCGCAGCTGCCTGGGTCTTTTTGTCTTCTTCGGTCTTGGCGAATTGTTCCTTCGCTCCTTTCATTATCCGGTTATGAAAACCTACGAACTTTTGAGCGACGCCCGTATCTATCTCGTTTTCGACAACGAACGATTTCAACATGGTTGTAAGATTCTCATCCGGCTCGGAGCCTTCGGCGATATCCATTTTCATATCCAGCTGGGCCAGGGCCTCGACGTCCTTTGCCGTTTTGATACCGAGCAGGCCTCTGGCCTTACTGGTGAAGTCGGCACGGCTGACGTCGTCCGGTAGCTTGTCCATAGATTCGGGCATCTTAAAAGGTTTTCCAACCGCCTTTTGAGCCTCCAGACCCCCTACCACCGCAGCTTCTATTGTGTCATACTTAGCCAGTGAGGCTTTAGCCTCCGGCGTTGCCAGACCTTCATATGTTACACTATCTGTCCAATGGTCCATAATTCTACCTTTATCCTTTCTTTTGAGAGGCTTTTTTGCATGATAGCTGCGTTACGACTTTCGACTCGCAATCCTCACAGTGCAACAGCACAGTTCCGGCTACTCGCTCGGTCAGGCCTTGCTCTCATACAAATATCCTCTCTCAAAACACTTTTAGTTTCGGGCAATAAAAAAAGCGACTGTCAGAAGGTTAGGCTCCTAACAGCCGCTTAAATTATTCTTGCGTCACCTTTCAACTGGCCTGTCGAAAGGTGAACCCGTTATTTAGTTTTAATTTATAACTCCTTATAAGTTCCGAAAGCGGCAAGCCCTTTGTTTTTAGCAACAAACATCTGTATCTCTTTATTAAAATATCCTAATTCTGAGGGAGCAGTCTTGTCAGATGCCTCAAGAGTTAATTCGGACACAAAATCCCAACGGTGCAAACTTGCCTCATTAATTTCATTTTTAGTCTCTGTCAAAAATAAACCCTTGTCAGTTCGGGATGATATTTTTAAACTTTCAATTTCTCGCTTTTCTTTTTTTGCCCATTCTAAAAGTAAAGCAAACTCTATAGTGAGCCTTTTCTTTGTAAATGTCCCTTTAAACGCCGGATCAATAAGATAATCCTCAAACACGCCGACCTGGATGTTTGTTATATATCCCATAGCTATTTATCCTTTCTTTTTTATTCAATGTTGGACGTTGAATGTTCGATGTTCGAAGTTCATCCGTCCCTACTTCATAAATATCGTAAATTTAGTTATCAGCATCCTGGCCATCTGCTTGTCTTTATTTTTACCCTTCACAGCGTTGCAGTTCATGTCCTTAGTGATTCTTACCGGCTTCTGCGCTCCGTATTTCCGGTTGATCTTGCGGAGTTCGAGCTGCAGGTTATTCTCATCGAACTGTGCCCTGCTGGCGCTGAGGAACTTCTCTTCCATCGCCGACTCAAATTCGAATTTGTCAGGCATTTTATCGGTGTATTTAACTGGCGGTGGTATTTTACCTTCTTTGACGCGAGCGTCCGGGTTAGTTCGCGGCGAGATACCATCACAGGCTTTTTTAAGCGATTCGGCATCGGGATAAACGGCTATCATTTCAGGACTCATACCTATCTTTTTCGCCCGCTCAACAAGTTCCGCCGGAAAATTAATAGGAGGTGGAGACCCTTTGTTCTCATTCTCTTTCGACGCCGCTTTCCCGGCCTTTTTCGAAACAACCTTCTTTGCTTTTTTCCTGGACTTTTTCTTAGCCATTATATATTCTCCTTTTTTTTGAGCGGCCTCTTTGGCCCCTCGCTGCGTTACGACTTTCTTCTCATAATCCTCAACGTGCAACAGCACGATTCCGGTTATTCGCTCCGCCAGGCCTTGCGACGGGCAAAACATTCTCACTCAAAAACCCGAATTGTTCTTATTCAAACTAAACCCTTCAACTATTTTTAACTGCACAGCATCAGTGATCTTTTTGATATCAACGGCCTCCACCAGTTTCATCTTATGTTCTTTTAAATATTCCCCGGCTATTTTTAGGACAATAGCATCCCGGACAAGAACCATTATTCCATCGGTATCATACCCTCCTTTGCTAAACCGGCTTTCAATCTCACTAAGTTTGGCTGTAAATTTGGCGACAACACTTATCACTTCCTGATCAACCTCGCATTCTTCAAATTTGATCTTCATTTTTTTACCCTTTCTTTATTTCGTTGAATTTTTTTGCCCGAACACTAAAACCATATCCGCCACCCTGAACAAAAACCTTTTTCGTCGCGTTTCCGGCTGTTTATCTTTATATATCAGGAGTTCTGCAATACTCTCAAAGAAACCCTTTTCTTCACCATCTATCATTTGCAGTACCTCTTTGAGCATGTCGTTATGCAAAGCGGTGTCTTCCGGCGTTTCTATCTTACGGAACAGCTTCTCCAGCCGCCAGGCCAGGAACCCCGCTCCCGCGGTACGGTAAGATTTAACAAGCCCTTTGCCAAAGTCACTTTTCATGTTGAACTCCAGATTTCAGACTTCAGATGTCAGAAGTCAGATTTCAGACCTACACAGTATTTGTACCTTCAACGCCACGGGCTTCACGTTCTTTGGTTCTTCCAAACAAAGCAGTAAAAGCATTTTCTGTGTGCGCCAAAGCATGTTGATTAGCGTTGCAAGCAAATTCACCTGATTGAAAACCACGTAGTCTGTCAACTACAATAGCAAGCAAGTCCTCGTTCGTTACGCCATTGACACCAAACTCCTTGATGGGGCCATTCTGAAACGACACAGTTCCCAAGAACCTTAGCGGTTCGGTACTTTCTGGTGGGGCAACTTCAACTATTGCGTATTCGTGATTAGCATTGCCTTGACCTTTTTCATCCAACACCTGTACTTCTGTGTACCCACTTGTTTTGTCTAGTGTTCTCATTTTTCTATCCTTTCAATAAAATTAAAAAACTAACCCGTTATTTGCTTCAATTATCTTCGGCTCCTGCGTGCCGGCAACGATCACGAAGCTGTCCGTTAATTCATCGTATGTACCCTGCAGCGCCGCCGTTGCGGGTATCTGTTTCAGATCGGAACATGGAACATTTATCGTCCCGCCGTTCTGCATGACTATTTTCCATAACACATTATTTAACGCTGTCTGTATATTCTGCTTGCCACTTTTGGCCGCCAGGCGCAGGTCATGCCGTTGCATCTGCCTCGACACTGTCACTTTTTGCTGTGTCACTTCCATTTTTATCCTTTTAAAATCAAGCCCTTAATACCGTTAAAACAGCTATTCTCTTTCTATGAAATGCAATCATAAAATTCCTTAAAGGCGCCAGAAACCGGCGGTAACTACTGCACTTTTGGGGATCACGGTAGAACTCATCGTTATTCATTTCGCAACTATCACAAACCCACTCACAGGTACCCATGACCCCCTCTACCTCTCTGAGTTGCCAATTATGAGAGTCGTTTAGCCTTTTAAGTTTCTCTTTATTCATGCCACCGCCTCCTCTAATTTGCCAAGCACACTGTTCTCATCCACCGGCCCTGAAACATCTTTACTTGCCTTCGCCATTTCGATAGAATTTTCCAGCTGCAACTGCTGTGCGTTTGCCTGCCGGGTATCCGCCACTTCCTGCTTCCATTCTTCTTTCGGCTTAATATTTTTCTGCGGAAAGTCCAGTGCCTCGAATATATCGTTCAGGGTCTCATACTGACGAATAGCGAGTTTAAGTTCCGGGAACTGGTCGAACAAAGGGCCGGCCACTTCCATGCTCGACATTATCGGCTCCAGTGCCTGCGTTCTCTTTTGTGCCTGGGCCAGTGCCCCGATGAATACCGGCATTACCCCAATACTCCTGACCGGTGTTTTGGCGTTGGCCAGTACGATATCGGTCACTTCCGCTCATGTCTGTCTATTGAACGGCCCGCGTCCTGCTGCCCATTCTACGCTTCACATCTTAGCGTCTCTGCCCACCCGGTATCTCGAATGCGTCTCTATGGCAGGGCTGAGCAGCGTGCTCTTTTCACCTGCCATCTGCCATATCTGCGATGCCGATACCGGCTGCTTCTTCGACCTGGCAAGGTCGCTGAACATCGCGAACCTGTCGATATAGAACCACCGCTTCAGCGCCTCATCGTAAAGGTCGGCGGTGTCTTTAGTAAGTGCAACGTCACCGACAAGGTCGAGTGCTTTCGGCGGGTTGGAATATTCTTCTTCGTCAACGAACATCTCACCTTCGGCGCCCAGGCTCAGCCTGTTTTTCATTGAATTGAGTGCTATGCGGGGCGGGCGGTTCTTGAGCTGCATATTGTCCAGGAAACTCTTATACACCTGCTGCAGGCCGATACAGTCCCACACCGCATAAAAAGCCGGCGTCCTGCTCGATACTTCCCACGGCTTCTTATCGAAGTTCCACGTAACGAACGGCTGGGTAAAGAACCCCATATTCTCGTTTAACGGTTTATTTCTCTTATCGCCGCTGCTGCTTATGGCTTCGGCCTGATTGAGTTCCAGAAAATAGACGCTGAGCCACTCCCAGTCACCGACGGGTTTTTCCTGCCAGCCGTCGAAGACAGGATCGTCGGTCTTGAACACCGCCTGATAGACCGTGAACGTCTCGTCCAATTGCCCTGATTCCAGTGACCGGTTGACCGAGAGCGGAAGCTTTGCCTTGCGTTTGCTGCCCTCGGCATCGTCGTTAACGATGAAAGTATCGAATATCTTTTTCGCCGTCCATTCGGTGTCCTTAATGATAACGCCTTCGGCCTGGTTAAATTTATCGTAATAGAGCCGGACCTTTTTGTAATGGACCGGTATCCACATCGTTTTCTGTTCGAGTATATCCTCTTCTGCGAACATTACCGGGCTGCCGGTGGTCAGACCGTCGAGTGTGAATTGCGGCTGGACATCGTAGAAGTTCGACCGGTTATAGGCATCGGTCATAAAGTTTTTAATATCCTGCGTCCATACATCCAGCGCGTCGATGTTCTGCAGCTCGAACTGGTCCATCTGGTACCGTATCCAGCTTATATTTTTGGAGACAAGAGAGCCCTGGAAACCCGTCGCCATCATCCTGGCATACCAGGGACCTGCTGCGTTATAGGTATCGGCGCCGAGCAGGTTGCCTGCGTCGTCAACTTCGAGGACCTCATCGCTTCGGAAGTAGTTGGTAATAATGTCGCGGTTTTTGTTAATACGGCCGTACTTGATCCCCAGTTCCTCCCAGCGATCAACTATCCGTTCGTATAATGTTTTTTTCTTCCAGTCCACGTTACTCTCCGTTTGTTTCTTTATAAGCCCTTCTTTTTAATTCACTCCCAAAAGCCCTGCCTGTCCGAGCGTCGGTCGGCTGACCGTTGCAGGCCCGAAGTCCCTGGTCAATAAAGACGCCTTCCTTCGTTTATTAAGCTTCTTCTGTTCTGACTGCTGTTCGATCGCCGTGGCTGTCTTTGTAGCTTTCTCCGCCACGGCGACAACGGACGGGGGTTTCCGTTTGTGTTTGCCTTTCGCTTCTCCTAACCCAAAAGAACCAATTTGGATCAAAGTGTCTAATACTGCGTCATCGCTCGTTTCCATTTGGCCTCCTTATCTCCTGGTAGCTATCTGCCACCAGAATAAGTTTAATATCACTACTGTCCCCGACGCCAGCCTTTGTATATCAATGTTAATCTTTTTCCTCAATAGCTTAGCGAACAACATTCTTTTCCGTTTAACCATTAACCAGCCTTTCGTTTCAGCCCTCGGGTCAGGGTATTGCCTTTGTAGGAACTCTGGTTGTTACTGTTCGCAGGCAGTGTCACTGTGACCTTGCCGAGTATCTTTCCACCCACACTCATATAACGATATATCACTGCGATATGACTGAAAGCGTCTCCGACATGCCGCGTCCAGTCTTTCACTGCTTCTTTGAAATAAACCGGTTTGTCCGGCGTGCTCAACGCCTCGTTTTTACGCTGCCGCCAGTTCTTTAATCCGTCGAACCCTTCTTCTGCAGCCGGTGCGAACCAGCATTTAGGAACTATCCCGCGAGCCGCTTCGATACGGTCGCTCACTGAAACAGCTGGTATCTTCTTAAACTTAATACCTATCGATTTAGCCACATCGACCGTGCATTTACCCGTCTGGCCGCTTTTCGCGTTAGAACCCCACAGGTCCGGCGGTGCGAAATGGCCATCGAAAATATAGGGTTTGTCTCTTAGCATTATCGCGTAAGCCGGCAGGCCAAGTCCTTCACCGTCAAAATAGAAATCTATCAAATGTATCTGTTCTTTAATAAATTGAACGAACCATATGGCGTTATAAACGTTGCCGTAATCCCAGACCGTATAGACCTTAGCCGCCGGTTCGTGACTGACAGCGTTCACCTGACCCTTGGCTTCGATGATACCGAGCCACTTGCCAAGATACGTTCCCTGCGTGTATTCGGGCTTTTCACCCTTGACGCGTATCCCGTACTCTATTGATTCTTCTCCGTATTTTTTACGCATCATTTCTTCGTACGCCCTGCCGGATATCTCAGGTATGATTTCCCTGCCGGTCTTAAAGTTTGGTGTGTCAGTAACGGAGATTCTGACAAAGTGCCAGGTGTCGTCATCTTCGCATTCGGCGAAAGAGCCGCTTGCGCTCGTGGGATTACCAACAACCACTATCTTACAATTCGGATTCGTGAGAAGGTGGTCGGCGGCCTTCCAGATGGCGGCGTGGATACCAGCGGCCTCATCGAAGATAAGCAATACGTATTTGTTATGATAGCCCTGCATCCTGGTCGCTTCACCGGTTACGGTATCGGCCTTCGTGGAAAATCCGTATGCGAACCATTTTGCTTCGGGGTCAATATCAAGCTGGGTCTTGGTCATCTTCCCGCCGAGCGGTACCTTGGCCCCACTGTGCGCCGTGTGTATCTCTTTCCACAGCAACTTTTCCACTTGGTCATATATGGGCGCCGTTGTTATCACTGTGCTGGGCATGTGTGTGTAAAGAAACCACAATGCCAGCCGGGCAAGTTCGAATGTTTTCGATACACTGTGACCGGCAAAGACGCAGGTTTTCTGATGGTCCCTCACCCCCTCGGCGACTTCTACCATCTTGTCCCAGACGTGCTCCGGCTTAACGTCCAGAATGTCACACTGGAACCCTATCGGGTCCGGCTGATACTTCCGCATAAAAGCGACAGCCTGTGATTGTTTTACTTCCGTATCAGATTGTTTATTAGTTTTAACCATCTTTCAAAGTCTTAAGCAGCTCAGCCAGGCTTTCAGCCTGCTGCCTGTTGTCCTTTTCGAATATCCCTAAATGCTTTCCGAGGTCGGCGAGAGGCCGTTCCTTGCTGTGGAACCTCAGCTTCACTTTATCTGTATAGCTGTTGGTCTCTTTACCCTCGCTGTCGATTTCGTGAACCCTCTCCGTCTCGATACCCTTAACTGCCGCCGCCACATGCCTGGGCAGAGTTGATATGTCCTTTATCACATTATCTTCACCGACGAAGTCCTGGATATTACTATACCCCAGCCGTGCTATTTCCTTGAGAACCCGTTCCGTCGTTATTTCCGTCTCTCTATTGCCACCCGCCAATTCAGCCGTTGTTTCGGCCCGTTTCTTTTTGGCAACCAGCCGCTTTTTAATTGCGTTCCAGATATGGGGTTTTGGATTCTGCTTGCCGGCGCGTACCCATTTATGTGCTTGTTTTTTGGCCGCTGTGTTCGAGTATTTGGCCTTTTTGGCTGCCTTTTCCGGGTCAAGGCCGATAAGGTATTCATCGACGAATATGTCCTCTTGTTTTGTCAGTTTCTTTTTCATAATCGTCCTCTGCCGATATCAGCTGTGGAGATAACTTTTAAAATTGTTCCGTTCCAATAACCTTTTACAGCAGCGATTACGTCATCGTCAAAATCCGGTGTTGCTCCCGCTCTTTTACGGATCTGATAAATATAATATCCCTTGGATACCTCTTTAGGAAAAGCACCACTCCACAATCCTCCGCTACACGCACCGGCAGAAATATCATAATCATCAAGAGATCCACTTGCGGGATGTGAGTCCCACTCGCCATTAGCAACATCTCTAATCTGCTTGGAGACATTTCGCACAACGCCATAAAGAACATCAACATCATTCGTATAAGAACTTTGAACTACATTGCTTTTATAAGTATCAGCCATAATTTACCTTCCTACCTTGATAGAAAACCACATTCATCTGAAAGAAAATCTGCTTCTTTCAGACCAACTACTGGCCAAATCTGACAACTTTCGGGTCGATTATCATAAATCATACACTCACCTGTTTTTATATTGTGCTTCTTACATCGATACCAATGTACTTTTTCAAATTTCCAATCCAGCATAAACCTGTTCGGTTTCTCATTCGGTTTCTCTATCGGTTCTAAAAATCCATACAATGGGTCTTTATTGACTACACTCTTAAGTTTTTCCAATCCAAACAGATGAGGAATATTTTCGCAGCATATACCGCATCTTATACACTTTTTTATGCTTCTACTGCCCATGTTCCTATGCTATCCGAATGTTCCCATTCACCATCTTTTACACACTCAATTGAACAACGCTCCCCAACAGCATTTGCCGTAATATATAAACCTGCTGCCTGCTGTGTACCATTAGCCAAAGCTATTGTTTCCGTACCATCAGGGTCTAGGCGTAATTCCTGTGCTGTTTTAACAACAAAGCTATATTTCAAGCCTATTTTGGCTACTGGCAAAGGAAATGTAATCGCCGCTGCTGCACCTTCGTTGGTATAAGTCATACCACTTGAAAACGCAAAAACAGGTGTATCCAAAGTACAAATACACACTGCTACATCAAAATTACCTTTGAAGACAGGACCATCAACGCCGCCGGTTAATGCCGTTTCGGCCATATCCACCATAGTCCCTGAACCATTATCACCACCAGCATTTTCAACAGCAACAAAAGCATTTAAGGAATCCTCTGCTCTAATTGCGGTAATGATACCACCCGCTGTTTCTCCGGCAGCATAACCAACCTGAATAACGTAAGCTGCTGTATAAGAATCATCATCAATCTTAAGATCAACAGCCGTAACTCCCTTTGAGGTGACATAAATAACTGATATATTATTACCATAGGCCCCCGCATAGCGCGCTGTCCAGATCAAATCATTGTTTGCTCCTGCGATAGATGTAGTTAAAGATGCTTTTGTTGCGGTAGTACCTGAAATATTTGAAAGAAATCCACCCGTATCACCATTAGAGCAATTTATCAATTTACCCGACTGAACATTATCTATATCACCCATACCAAAACTAAAACCACCGGTAGTTCGGCAATTAATAGCAAGACCAGTAAAAGAACCAGCGCCTGACCCTGTTATAGAACTAGACCCACCAAAACAATTCAAAAGCCCGGTACAATTATAAAAACTTCCTGCACATTCTTTACCAAGAGCGTAACTTCTATCGCCTGCATCACAGTTGTAAAATTTAGCTGTCGAAGTTATTTTACATCCGGCACCCAGACAGCCGCCGAAAGATTGCTCACCACTCGTACAATTGAAAAATGTCCCGGTAATCTCAACGGCGTAAGGGCCACCAGACCTATAAGTCCCATCACCGCCGTAAGCATTGTCTCCACCAATACAATTAAACATCGTTGCACTAAGACCATCACCACCAATATTACAAATCACCCAACCTCGGTCGTCTGACTCACAATTTACCCAAGTACCATTAAGTTCATCTTCACCAGCAACCGGAACTTGCGTTGAACTACCACCAGCACGCCTAAAATGCATATCAAGATAATACGAATCCGCATTATTCCCTGCATCCGGTATTACTTTTAAGCCAAAAGAGTAACTGGTAGTATTATTTTGCCTGATTGTAAATCCTCGCATTACCAGAGCATTGCATGTTTGAGCAACTATATTACTGCCTCCAATCGAACCATAAACTAAAGTGCCAGCCGGATTTACACCGAAACTTACAATATCTACATAATCCGTATCTACCGTCCACATAGATGTAAGTTCGTAGCTACCGGGAGACAAGACCAGGGTGCGTCTATTTGTAACCGACAAAGCCCCCATTTTTGCGTCCCTGTCGGATGATTTAAGCCAATCATACTTTGCAGCTAAGTCATCATTTGAATCTACAAAACAGGCGTTTTGAAAATTCATCGCTAAGGGGTTAACGCTTCTCGGCAATGCTTGTATTGGTTCAGTTAACATTATATTTTCTCATCCTTTTTATAGATTACAGACTACGGGTTTTTGTCTTCCACATTTTCCTGCCCTTTTTAAATTACAAGCCACTGGTTTCCCACTGTTCGAAGTATCCACCGTAAAGAGCCGCTTCTTCCGGTTCGCCATCTGTCAGGTCGAAAGTGTCGCTTTCTTCCGGTTCAGCTTCGGTCGGCTCGGTTTCAATATCATTCTCAAAACCTGTGGTTTCTGTATTCATTCTATAACCTCTTGATTCGCAGTACCTGCGTTAATCACAAAGTAACATAGCCGGAAAAGAAATGTTGGGCTCAAAATTGAGCCCATTTTACAAAAACGTTGTTATTATTGAATTAAAGCGGTTTTACAGACGCAGATTTCACGGATTCCCCTTCAATCTGTTTCGGTTCAACGACTTTACTGTCCACGTGCTTGCGGGGGCATGGTTGGTGCGTTTGACCAAAGATCAGATCTCTAAGATACGTCTGTCCTGTATGTCTGGCTTTTATCATAACTATCCTCGCTGAACCAGAACCAACATCAACCCCCATAAGCGCCTTCGCAACCCTCTCCTCAAGTTGCTTTAATTGCTCTCTGCCCGCAATGCCATCTATTCCAGTTGGTGGTAATGGTTCTATTTCGTTTTTCATAAGCTACTCGCTCCCAATGCTTTTAAAATATTTTGCATAACGATGGGGTGAACTTTAAACTCTGCTCTACCCCTGTCCATCCATCGGCGGATCGTGATGCGGGGAATACCCATCTTTTTCGCCAGCCGCCGCTCGCTCACCCCGGACGCAAGCAGCCCACGCCGCAATTCGCGACCAGTCATGCACTTGTCATTTGAATTAGTTACCTTAAGCTTTAGCATCCTTGCTCTTTTCAAAAAACTTTTTTATTACACGCAACCACCTCCACCTTCTCTTGAACTCGCCACAGACAGGCTCACCGGGTCCGCGAAATGTATTCTGCGGGTACCTGTTGCATGGACTGACGTGATCTCCCTGCTTGAGAAGCACTGGTCTAATATCAAAATTCTTGATATTCTGCCGAAGATATTTACAATCACTACACTTCATTATTCTTGCCCCGCAATATGTCCTCGGTTAATTCTTTTCGGTGCATCTCGTACAAACGAAGAATATTTTCTATGGCTTTTATTATTTCTCTCTCTATAGTCCTTGTGTAGCCACACCTCTTGTACTGCTTTAAGTCAGCACTGGCTGTCCCAATTCTCCAAGATACACCGGAGATTGTGATATCTAAAACAACACCTTCATCACCCCTATCTTTAATCTGGCACATTTCTGCGAGTAATCCCCATAAAAAGGCGGTGCAGTCAACCCCACTCTTGCTGTCAGCTTTACGACGTAATTTAATCTTCTCAAGTTCAACCCGCAGACCTTCTACTATTTCTTCCTGAACATTCATTTTTAATTTCTCACTTTCCATACTCAACCTTTCACCATTTCTTTTTACCCCGATAGACAGCCCCTTTGGGCCAGGCATTGACTCTCTCCACCAGCCTGTCCTGCAGCTCCCGGATATATAAAGCGAGATAGGGATTGCTTAGAAGTCTTGAGCCGACCCGCCGAGCGGAATGTTCCGAATAACCCGCCCTTTTTGCTGCAGCGGTTGCGTTCTTATCGATAAGGTATTCATGACAAAACCTCTCCTGCCTGGGATTCATATCGTAAGTCAGTATAACTCTCAAAACAAAAGAATCCGTTACATTTTCAGTGATTAGATCACTTATAGAATCGTTCATAAATATATCGCCTTTACTCACCTAACTAAATCGACTGACCATGTGGACTTTTGACGGGATATAACAAAATCTAAAAACTAAAAACTACTACCCACTTTCAACTCTTTCAATTAAAGCACTTACAGCACAACCAGCCCAATACACCTATTATGGGCTGGTTTTATTTTCGCCGTGGGTTTACGGCCTCTAATAACCTATATACCTCCGTTGGCGTTTCATCATCAAGATGAACAAACACAGAATCAATATAAATATCTGTCGTTGCTGTACTTTTGTGTCCTAACTGCCTCTTGACGAAGTGTGGTTGTTTTATGTCAAACAGCAGGATACTTGCATAACTATGTCTCAAGGCGTGGGGGTGCAAAAATTCAAGATTTGTTTTGCGCCCGATTCGCTTTACAATTTCACCCACCCGCCTGCGAGTCTGCTTCTTCCCGGCCTCATTTAAAAACACCCAATCAGTGGGTTTCAGATTACTTTTAGGTCTGTTTATAAACCGATTCAAATGGTCAGTTAAATATTGTGATATTTGCACTTCTCCATAATCCCGGAAAGGTTTGCGTTCCCTGACTGCGAGCATATTTTTGCCGTGCATTATTGGCAGGTCCCGATATTGCAGATTACACAATTCAGAGACCCTGAGCCCTGAAAAAAACAACGTCGCTACCATAGCCGCCCGGCGTCTGGCCCGCCATGGTCCTGAATTAAATTCTTCCTCGATAAATTCCATGAGCCGGATTCCCTGTGGTATGTCCAGATATTGGCGAACCTTTCTTTTGCGGTCCCAAAGTTCCTGTCCCTCGAGGCGTTCGAGAATGTTTTTTATTGTTGTCGCATACCATTCTTGGCCGGCGGGGGGGGCAAAGTGTTTCTTTCTGTTCATCAGATCGGCGATTTCGCAATAGGATTTTCGCCGTCCATGATGCAAATTCCGGAGCCTGCGCATGTATCTGATCGCTTCGACCTGTTTTGGCGTTATACCGTATGCTCTTCTACCCGTCACGTCACCCTCCTGTTTTTAGCCACAGAGGTCGCAGATTTATAATCTTCCCATTTAACTGTTTTGAATATCGCCTTGTGATTTACCCATCGGGCAAAGTTCTTTTGATATGGATCGCTTCTGTCGTATGGCATAACGAATGGATCAATTCCAAGTTTTCGCAGGACTTCGACACGGTACAAATCCAAATCCGGGGAGTCATAGTATCCTATAAGCACATAGCACATGATTTTGTAAGGCTTGATGTGTTTGGTTAATCTGGCTATTCCTTCAAGAACAGCCTTCTCCTCTTTAGGATTGTCCCATGCGATTTTTATTTGTTTGTAGTGTCGCAATTCAGACAATTCCACTGCCTGAAAATGCTTTATGCGCCTGACATCGATCCCTTGAAAATCGAGGGGGACGTTAAGCCATCTAAGATAATGGACAGTTTCTTTCCATTGTGGGTTAGCAAAAAAACTATTGTCCTGAATAGTGATGTATTCGCCTTTTGGGTTCAGGTTTTTGGCTTCTACGGAATGAATACGTCCCTCTTTTTCCGGCACTACACACCAGGGGCAATTACGATCACAGCCCTTACTGAACCAGACAAATGACGTTTTACATTTAGGGTAGATCGAATAATCGTATTCACAATCAAAAGGCAGTTTCGTTGTCAGGTCAAACCCTGTCCCCCCGCAGATAGCACGTTTCGGCACTTCTGACTTATCGGTAAAATCAAATAGACTCGAACAGTAAACCATGTCGAATTGACTATCTGTAAGCGGACTCCACCATTCAACTATATCACCTTGCTGCTTATGGTGCTGACTTATCTGCATGTACGCAGTATTGAATATCTTCGGCTCAATATCAATTAAACCTACTATCATTTTATCCCTTTCCTTTCCGCCGAGTCGGGCTCGTCGAGACTGGCGCATTGACTGCACAGGTCCCGCTCTATCCAGTGACAGCCACCCGGGCAGGCCAGTAGGGCGGTACACCCACAGACCCTGCAGATCCTCACATCACCTTTCATTTTTACATTTTTAATTATATCCAATAGTATTTTGCGGGTTGGGTTCTCGTGAGGCATGAGCAATACGATTTGAATGCCCAGCAAGTCCAGTGAATCTTTCAAATCCGTATTCTCGGCCTCCAACGCCTCAATTTCCTCAAGAGCCTTGTTTACATCATCACAAGACAAACTGACTCTTATATAGTCTTGGCTTATGCTTATTGCCATTGTTTCACGTAACATTTTGAGACTCATTCTATTCACCTACCTTTCTTTTGATTCAATGTTCGACGTTGAGCGTTCGATGTTCGACGTTGATTTAATTTGTCACCTGCCCTTCTTTTCGCGATACGACTTTAAAGTAACTTACGCTATACCAACAATCTCGTGAAAATGGTTTCATTCGCTCGCCGACCAAATAATCATCTTCTATGACACCCAAAGTTAATAAGGCAAACACTGTGTTTTTGTTCAGGGTA